>Ga0335075_10001669_pt1 | contig 36282 bp, 26 predicted proteins | sample Lox_Sample_24_FD_206723 | JGI IMG/M metagenome (GOLD analysis project Ga0335075, IMG submission 206723) | Soil microbial communities from Loxahatchee National Wildlife Refuge, Florida, United States - Lox_Sample_2.4 | ecosystem: Environmental > Terrestrial > Soil > Wetlands | place: USA... | reverse complement strand
TAGGCCGCGATGAGCCCACGAGTGCCCATGTCCCCGCCGGCAAGGCCGACCACGATGTGCCCGTCGACCACGAGCGGGGCAGAAGTCAGTGAATACCCCTGGTTCCAATCGGCCACCTGCGTATCCCACAATTCTGCGCCGGTAGCGGCGGAGAGTGCGATGAGGTGCGCGTCGAAGGTCGCTACATAGACATCGTTGCCAAACACTGCGACGCCGCGATTAGGCTCGCCACAGCACTGAGGGATGCCATCGGGAAGTGGACGATGAAACTGCCAAAGAACGCTACCGGTGCGGGCATCGAGGGCCGTGACGCCTTCCGGTTGCTCCGTTACGAACATCCACGGGCCGACCACGATCGGCGTGGACTCTTCCCCGCTGTCGTCCGTGGGCAGCTGTGCGGCCCATGCCAGGCGCAGGGCGCCAACGTTTGCGGGCGTGATCTCGGTGAGTGGGCTGTGTCGGGTTCCGGCAAAGTCGCCGGAATACATGAGCCAATCCCCGCCCTGGGCGCTTGCGCTCAACATCTCCGCGGTGACCGGCCGATACGCAGCCATCGAGTTGGCGGAGTACTTCTCGCCGACCGCCGCATCGAGCGCCGCCTGCCTGATGAACGCTTCGATCTGCCAGATCTGGAGATCCGAGAGAGGCTGAGCCCGCATGAGCGTCCCGCGGCGACCCCATTTGACGGTGGCGAAGAACTGCCAATCGCTCAATCCGCCGATCGCAGCGACCAGATTGGGCCCGACTCCACCGCGCGCCGCAGCCCCATGGCAGCTCGAGCAGACTTGCCCGAAGGTCTTCTCGCCCTTCGCTCCCGATGCGCGATCGTTGAACGCGTTGACGATAGCGGCGTTGACGTTCGGCGTGCTCGACAGCCGATAGAGGTTTACGGGGCTGTCCGGTCGGCTCCACCTCACCAGCAGGGGCAGCGGAATCTGTGGAATCTGCCCGGTGAGCTTCTCGGTGAACAGCCTCACTCGCCAGGCGACTTTCGGCGAGACGACCGAGCCCAGGGTGGACGCGAGGACGATAGCGACGATTGCGAGCAGAAGAAACTGCGCAAGTCGCTTGATGGACCTTTGGGTAGTCATGCGGAACTGCTGATCGCTCCCCGGATTTCTTGACGATCGCTCCGATTCTCGATCACAGGAAGGTCGGCGCGAAAGCCCGAAGAACGCTCACTCTGGCGGGTTCAGCGACTCTCTTTGAGCTTTCGACTCACGAGTGCGACCAGTTCCCCGACGTTCCGCAAATCTTCTATCTCCGCCGTATTGACCTTGATGCCGAAATGGCGCTCCATCGCGACGACAATGTTGATATGGTTGAAAGAGTCCCATCCCTCCACCTCCGCGGCAGTCGTGCCGGCGTTGATCTGCAGGTCCGGCTGATCCAGCACGTCCGCGATGATGTCGCGCACCTGAGTAAGAATCTGACCGTCGTCCATCACGCGCTCCGTATCTGCCGGATGAAGGTTTCGTGCGGTGAGAAGTCCCGGACTGGCATGGTCCACAGCGACGTACCGTCCTGCGTCTCCTCCGCGAGCTCAAAACCAAGCTTACGGTAGTGCTCGCTGACCATCCTGTTCTTGTCGGTTGGCCGGTACTCGCCGATGAGCCGGCAGGCCCCCAGCCTTTGTGCTTCCCCAACAACGACGTTCAGGGTCTCCTCTTCGACCTGCCGCCCGAGTACCCGGCAGCTCATCAGCCAGGTGTCGAGCCGTATGGAATCACCTTCGACCTTACCGATGACTATACCAATGATCCCGTTGTCGCCGAACCGGTCGGCCAGGCGTAACTGCAAGGTCAGCGCGTGCTCGTCCGCCATGAGGCTCGCAACTTCGCTTTCGGTATAGCGGCGTGTCGTCAGATTGAATTGATTTGTCTTATTGATGAGCTGGACGATTCGCAACAATCCGACGCGATCGAAAGGCTGCCAGCGCAATTCCATGTCAAGGTTCGAGAGATAACCGCGAACATCGGTCTCTGAGGCGCGAAGTTGCTCGCGGGCGAGATTGGCGCGGTATTGAGCGCCGCGTTCGAGGTCGTCCGCCGTGATGTGAAGCGCCTCGAAATAGCCCGCGTCGGCGAGACAGCGCGCGTAGTGGGCCGGATCCTCCGGCAGCTCCGGCACGGCGACACTAGGAAGCTCGCGTCGCACGATATTGCGTTCGAACGGATTGTCGTCGACGAATACCAGCGAGTCGATCCCGATGTTCAATTGCGCGGCGATATGGCGCACGTTTTGCGCCTTGTCGCTCCAGTTGGCAACGAAACAGGCGATCTGCTCGCACTTGAGCACCATCTCGGGATGACGCTCAAACGGTAGGCGGGCGGTCTCCGAGTCATTTTTGGAGCAGACGGCGAGAATCACCCCGCGCCGCGCGAGTTGGCTCACGTACTGCTGAAAGTCGACGTAAGCCTCCCCGAGCGCGCTGCCTTGGCCGAGCTTGATACCCTCCAGGCCGTCATCACCGATCACGCCCCCCCAGATCGTATTGTCAAGGTCGAGCACGAGGCACTTGGCGGAGCGCCCTCGTTGCGCCGCAATCAACCGCGCCACCAAATCTCCGTAGGCAGGAGCGGCCGCGGGTGAAATTTCCTGCTTTGCTCGATGCCAGAGCACCGGATCGTGCCAGGTACGCAGTCCGTCGTCGCTGGCGACCCGATCCAGCGCGAGGATATCCACACCGTGCTCATCGGCGAGATCGCGGAGGCGCAGATTGAGCCGCTCGATCAGCGTTGTGCAGGACCCTCGGAGCCGGTGCTCGTTCGAGCCAACGATGAGGCTCCGCACCGGAAGCACTGTCTGCTGAATGACTTGGGCGTGGAAGCGCTGCCGTATGAGGCGCCAGACCTGCACGATGCGATCGACTGCCTGTTCCAGGAGAGCATCGGCTTCCCGGGGGGAAAGTGCCGGATCGGGGTTCCCGATGAGATGCTGTGCGTGAAAGGCGCAAAGCAAGACATCCGGACCGTATTGATGCAGCGCAGAACCTTCGTCCTGGAGGTCTGCGAGGTACATCGCGTAGTCCCCGACGAACGTCTGCAGGTAGAAGTTGCGCCGCAGGGCGGCGACGCGGCAGCCGGGAAGCAGGTGATTCACCGTCGAAGACGACAGGAGAGCCAGTTTGAGCCTGCTGATCGGTCCGGCCTCGACGGGCCACCGCTGTAGCGCCTTATCCAGCTGATTCGTCTGCACGAAGTCGAGCCGGCAGTTGGCAAGCGCGACCAGGTCGCTCCACCGCAACGTGCGATCCGCTCTGAGCTGGCGGATGCGCTCAGCGATGTCTCCGGTAGCCGGGAGCCAGTAGAGATCGGCGAGGCGCATTTGACCGCGGACCTCGCCTACGTCAACGAACGCGCGCCCAGCGCGACCCCACCGTACACGGCAAGGTCAGCGCTCGGGTCGATTTAACATAATCTTCTCGGGCTGTCTGCCCGGCGAACTGGCAGCGCATCGCGCATTTCGTGCAACGAGCCTATGACCCCATCCGGTTGACAGCGGCCCGATGCAAGTCCACTCTTTAGTTATATTCAGACCGATCGACCCTATCAGAAAACAAAAAGGGTCGCAAGAAAGCGCGCGCTCCTCCGCGTCACGCGCTCGACATCTAAGTGTGGCAGGAAGATGGCCCCATGAATTCGAGAATTTTCGACTCGCAGAGTCACGCGCGATTTGCCCAATTGAGTCGTGACTACAATCCCATCCACTTCGATCCCCTGGTGGCTCGGCGTACGCAGGTAGGCGCCCCGATCGTGCACGGCATCCATTCGCTGCTGTGGCTTCTCGAAGAGTGTGTCATCCAGGGGCGCGGGGCACTCCCTCGAGCGATGAATCTGCGGGTTCGGTTCAAGAACCCGATCTATATCGGAGATGCGGCCAGTCTGGAGATTACCCGTCGGGCGCCGCAGAGCTTGCACGCCCGGGTGTGCGTAGAAGGCACGGAGACTGTCGCAGCTTCGATCGGGTTCGGGGATAGACAGATTGCAGATTTGCCTGACGTGCGCGCTGAGAGCAATCCGGGACCCCTGACCTCCCCGTCTTCGGTCCCGCGAGAGCTCACGATCGAACAGACGAACGGACTTTCGGGATGTCTGCCGTTTGCAGAGTCGGTCGAGCAGGTGCCGCTGATGTTTCCTTTTGCCGCCGGTTACCTCGGCGCGCCGCAGGTCGCTGCGTTGGTCTCTTCGTCGTGCCTGGTCGGCATGATCGTCCCTGGGCTGCATTCGCTGTTTGCGGCACTCGATGTCTCGTTCGCGAGGGACGCAGGGCCTCCCGACGCACTCGGCTTTGCAGTCACCTGGGTGGAGCCGCGATTTCGGCGAGTCAGGATCGGAATTCGCGGCGGCGGTGTGGAAGGCACCCTCGAGACGATGGTGCGTCCGCCTCCGGTAAGACAAGCAACGATGGAGGTCGCCGCAGCACTCGTGGGCGGGCATGAATTCCGCGGCTCCACGGCGCTGATCGTGGGCGGCTCGCGTGGACTCGGGGAGCTGACCGCCAAGCTGGTTGCCGCGGGAGGCGGGAGAGTCGTCATCACGCACGCCAACGGCAGGAGTGACGCCGAGGCGGTGGCGAGTGAAATCACGAAGGCGGGCGGACAGTGCGAAACGATGCCATACGACGCGCTTCGCGCCGCGGCCGAGCAGCTCGGCTCGCTCGGCGGGAAGATTCCGACCCACGTCTACTACTTTGCGACCCCACCCATTGCGCTCCGCAAGGCGTCACCCTTCGATCTGCGGCGCTTCAACGACTTCAACTCGTTCTATATCTCGGGCTTTCTCGATCTCGTGCGAGCCTGCATTCAACTCAGACCTCAGGGCGTGAAGGTCTTCTATCCTTCAACAGTATTCATCGAAGCGAGGCCGGAGGACACGACGGAGTACACCATGGCAAAAGCCGCCGCCGAAGTGCTGTGCGCCGATATTGAGAAGCGTCTTCCGGGAGCACGCATACTCGTGCGCAGGCTTCCCCGCCTGCTCACGGATCAGACCAGCGCGATTCTCAACTCCGCCGCCCTCGATCCCGTGCAGGTACTCTTGCCGATCATCAGAGAGATGCATGCCGATTCGAGATATTCCGGCGGACCGGGGAGGGGTCGAGAATCAGCCTGCATGCAACCAAGCAGGACGTCCACCCAATGATGAGAGCCTGGCGAACCAACGCAACCCTGTACATCGCCGTCGTCGTGCTCCTGACCTTGGCGGCTGCCTGGGTCGAACTTCGTTGGCGCAATATCTTCGCCTGTCAGGCGAGTCCGTCCTCGAACGATTACGTCGCCTACTGCGACGTCAAGCACTACGGAGACTACGACCACGGCGCCTTCTGGTACGCGCTCGAGCCTACGATCGGCTCATCCGTGCGGAATGCCGAGGTCCTGTTCCTGGGCAACAGCCGACTGCAATGGGCGTTCTCCGGCACGCACACGACCGACTGGTTCTCATCTGCGCGGGCGAGCTACTACCTGCTCGGGTTCGCTTACGATGAAAATTACCGTTTCGAAAGCGGCCTGCTGACCAAGTTCGCGTCGCGACCGAAGGCGTACGTCATCGATCTGGATGGTTTTTTCCTGCCGTCAGCCAGTGAGCCGGCGCAGCTCGTGATGTCCGGTGGCGATACTCTCCGCCGTTACCAGGACAAGCAGTTCCGGCAGCGAGTGCAGGAGTTCGTCTGCCGACGGCTGGCCCGGCTTTGCGGCCACCGCTTCACCTTCTTTCGTTCGCGCACGACCGGCCAATGGGCTCGAAACGGCGGCAGCTTCGACTCAGTGCCGACCTCCGAGGTCGAGACGGTCGACGAAGCTCACGTCGAGCAGCAGGTGAGGGCAGGCGCCGAGTTTCTATCGCGACTTCCGATCGACCGCGCATGCGTGATTTTTACGATGGTGCCGACGGTGAATACGCGGTACGCCGAAGCCGCCGCCATCGCCGCCCGTCTGCACGTACGGTTCGTCGCCCCGAGACTCGATGGGCTGCGCACGTTCGACGGATCGCACCTCGACACCTTGAGCGCCGCGCGCTGGTCACGCGACTTTTTCCGGACTGCCGGACCCGTGATTGAGGGCTGCCTCGGACAACCGGATGAGAAGGCGGCTCGCTCCCGGCCGTCGGAAGCGCTGTCACGCACGTACGCAGGCGCGCAAAGGCATTGAGGCAATTTAGAGGCGGATTCGTCCCATGCTCTTCAACTCCTACCAGTTCATATTCGCCTTCATGCCGCTGACTCTGGTCGGCTTCTACTTCGTGGGGCGCATCTCCCGCGGCGCCGCCATGAACTGGTTGATCCTCACATCGCTCGTCTTTTACGCGTCCTGGAGACCGCTCAACGTTCTGCTGATCGCGCCTTCCATCATCATCAACTACTTCGTGGGCCGTGGCCTGTTGGCGCTGCGCGGCACGGACCGCAAGCGCGCGGCACGCGCGCTGCTGGTATGCGGGGTCTGCTTCAACGTCGCGTTTCTCGGCTACTTCAAGTACACCAATTTTCTGCTCGGCACGGCCCACGACCTGTTCGGCGCCCGGCTCGAGTTTCTGCAGATCACGCTGCCTCTCGCGATATCCTTCATCACGTTTCAGAAGATCGCATTTCTCGTCGATGTTTACGGCGGCCGTGTCGATTCCTTCACGCTGCGCGAGTATTGCCTCTTCGTCCTGTTTTTCCCGCAGCTCATCGCCGGCCCCATCGTGCACTTCCGCGAAGTCATGCCGCAGTATCGCGCAGCGACGTGGCGGTTCGATGCGACGGATACGAGCGTCGGCCTGACGCTGTTCATCTTCGGCTTGTTCAAGAAGGTCGTGCTCGCGGACGGGCTCGCCACGCTCGTAACGCCGCTCTATGGTGCCGCGGCACACGGCACCGAGCTGTCGTTCGTTGCGGGGTGGATCGCCGCCTTCGGATTCACGCTGCAGATTTATTTCGACTTCTCCGGGTACTCTGACATGGCGATCGGACTTGGCCGTTTCTTTGGAATCCGGCTGCCGGTCAACTTCGACTCGCCGTTGAAGGCCACGAATATCCTGGATTTCTGGCTACACTGGAACATGACCCTCACACGGTTTCTCATGTCCTACGTCTACAACCCGCTGTTGCTCGCGCTCACGCGGCGCCGCGCCGCCCAGGGAAGACCGGGATTCGATCGCCGGACGGCGACCTTCGGCTCCTACGCGAGCATGCTCGTCTTTCCAACCATGGTGACGATGCTCGTGTCCGGGCTCTGGCACGGAGCAGGCTACAATTTCGCTCTTTGGGGCCTGGTGCACGGCGCGTATATCTCGATTTATCACGGCTGGCGTCTGATTCGCCCGCAGCGGCCCGCGGCCGGCGCGCGGTTCGCCGAGGCGAGACGTGCGCTGAGCGTTGCGATCACGTTCGTGTCGGTTGCGGCGGCAATGGTGCTGTTTCGGGCCGCGAGCGTCGGAACGGCGGGTAGTATTCTCGCCGCCATGACCGGCGCGCACGGGTTCGCCGTGCAAGGTCCGCTCATTCAGGATCTGGGACCTCTCGTAAGGTTGCACCTCGGGCCGATGGGCGTGAACGCCCTTGCCGCTCTGTGGGTTGCGGGCTTGGTGAGCGTTGTCCTGTTCTGCCCCAATACGCTGCAGCTGCTCGCCGGCTATGAGCCTGCTCTGGGGATATACAAGCAGGCTCGAACCCGAGCGGCGGGCGCCATCGAAGCGCTGCAGTGGAGGCCCTGGTTTGGATGGGCCGTCGCGACGTCCGTCCTGGCCGCCATCTCGATCGCTCAGTTGAGCGGCGGCAGCGAGTTCCTGTACTGGCAGTTCTGATCGCGTGGGCTGTTGGCGTCGCGGCGACAACGCGCTCGCGGCACGAATTTCCTCAGTCGAACGCCGCTGCTGCAGCAAAGCAGACGTCTGAACCGTTTGTCTTGGTGAAATTCCAGTCCTGGGTTGCGGTGCTGGAGTAGTAAAGGTGAGAGCTGTCGTCGGCGTTGTCGGCGACGTCGTTGTCTGTCTGTCCGGTGAAGGTCCACAGGTCGAACACCGCGCCGGCAGGCGCACCGGGACCGAAGCCGGTGATGGGTCCGTTTCCGTTGCCGAGCTCCTGGATCACCAGGCCGCTGCTTGCTCCGGCGGGCGTGAACGTCGGTGCGTCGGTCACGCTCGTTCCACAAGCAAAGGTAGTGCTCGTGGCCGCGTTCTGGAAAGAGGAAGCCTGCGCGTTCTCAACATCATAGTAGCGGAAACTGCCTTGCGGGGATATGTAAGCCCCCGTCCATGTCAGGCTCACAGTGCAGGTCGGGCACGCAGAGCAATTCTGCGCGTACCAGACATTTGCGCCGCCGTCACCGCCGGTTTTCGTGAAATTGCAGCCATCGCTGCTGGCGATGGCCGTAATAGAGCCTGCTCCGCCCCCTGGCGACATGCTTTGCCAGGTGAATGCCAAAGCGCGGAGGTTCCCCGCCCATGGGACCTGAATTTTCATCGTTCCCGGAGACGAGAAGGTAATAAAGGACTCGTGTCCGATTGCAACGACGTGGATGGCCGAGGGCGAGGTCGCGCCGTTGTTGGCGACCGCGAGGGCGACGGAGGCGGAGTTGAAACAGTCGCTGGTGTCTCCCGTTGCCGTGATCGAGGGTGTGACGGAGGCTTGTGTGGTTTGAACGTAATACTGCGAGGCCTGCGGAAACCCCTGATCGTTCGTCCAAATGATCTCGCCATTGAGTAGAGAAAATCCGGATGCGGGCACCCACTGTGTCGGGTTTCCCGAGGCGTAGCCGGTGCAGATCGGCGTATAGTTCCATATGACGTTGCCGCCGTTTGCATCATTGTTCGCGGTCGGGGTGAAAGATCCGGGCTGGATGGAGCCGGCTGAGCTCGGCGTGATATTGCCCGTGCAGAGGGAGCCGTTGGCCGGCGACGATGTGTTGATGTTCTGCCAGAATGTGACATCGAACTGTACCGGCTGCGTATTGGATGAGCCGACGCCGATGCTGATGGTGTCGGGGCCGCCAGTGGCCCCGAGCGGCTGAACGAATACCCAGGCCTCGGTACTGTCGGCACCGCCGCTCGTTTTACAGACCGCGCCAGACCACGAGCCCGCGAGCGTATCGCTGATCGCGACGGTGGTGCCTGCCGGCGCGGAAACACCCATCACGGCAACGGTGTTCGGCGGCAAAGACTCCGTGTGGAACACGAACGCGCGCCCGGCGATGCCATTGCCGGTCGGATTCGTCGACGACGCGATGTGCTGGAACATGACCGGCGTCGCGGTGCCGCCGCTGCCCGAGCCCGAGCCGCCACCCGAGCCCGAGCCGCCACCCGAGCCCGAGCCGCCACCCGAGCCCGAGCCGCCACCCGAGCCCGAGCCGCCACCCGAGCCCGAGCCGCCACCCGAGCCCGAGCCGCCGCCCGAACCCGAGGAGCCACCGCCCGAACCCGAGGAGCCACTGCCCGAACCCGAGGAGCCGCTGCCCGAACCCGAGGAGCCGCTGCCCGAACCCGAGGACTGTGAAGAGCTGCTGGCGCTCGAGCTGCTCGGGCTCGATGTCTGATTGCACGCCGCGAGGATCATCGTCACGGCGACGCACAGCAGCAGGATTGAGCTACGCACTCGTATCACGCGAGAACTCACTTGACGGCCCGCGCTCAGTATGTCAGACGTGACCGCTGCAATTCAACTCAATCAACGTCGTCTGTGATTGGCGACAACGACGACGATCAAATGTGAGGCAACAAGTTGTAGTTTGTGATGCGGTTCTCAGTCGAATGCCGCAGCTTCCCAGTAACAATCATCGTCCCCGTGGGTTTTCGCATAATCCCACTCTTCCGCGGCAGTGGACGAAAAATAAACATGGGAGCTGGCGTCGGCGTTATCGGCAAGATCCGAGTCCGTCTGTCCTGCGAAGGTCCACAGATCGAAAACGCTGCCTGTCGGGCTCCTGACCAAGGTGACCGGGCCGTTTCCATTACCCAGCACCGCTATCACCAGACCACTGCTGGCGCCCTTGGGGGTGATCGTTGGAGCGTCTGTTACGGCAGTGCCACATGAGCCCTCGTCTCCCGACGAGTTTTGATAGGACGAGGACTTTGCGTTTTCGACATCGTACAGGCGGAAGCTGGCCTGCGGCAGCATCTGTGATCCGCTCCAATTCAGAGTTAGTGTGCAGGTAGGGCAAGGCGAACAATTCTGCGCGTATGCGATTACGGCGTCCCCGCCAGTCCCGCCCACGAGTTTCCAGGCGCAGCCATCGCTGCTGGATAGACCGGTTACGCATCCCGCTCCCGCACCCGAGCACCCGCCCGGCCAGGTGAAGGCCGCGATGCGCAGGTTCCCGACCGTTGGGAAGAGAACCATCTGCTTTCCGGGTGATGAGAAAGTGATGAAAGATTCATGGATGATCTTTGCAACATGAATCGTCTTTGGCGCCGTCGCGCCCTGGTTGGCTATCTTCAAGGCTACGGAGACCGAATTGAAACAGTCGCGGCTCCCGTTCTCACCCGTCGCGGTGATCGAAGGCGTCACCGACGCCTGCTTGGTCTGAACGTAATACTGTGAAGCCTCGGGGAAGCCTTGATCGTCGGTCCAGATGGTATCGCCATTGAGCAGTGTGAAGCCGCTCGCCGGCTTGAAATTGCTGGCATTCCATGCCGCGTTCGTCGAGCAAATCGGCGTGTAGTTCCAGATGACGTCGCCGCCATTCGCCGCATTGTTGGTCGTTGGCGTGAAGGAGCCCGGGTTGATGACTCCAGAAGAATTGGGCAGCAGGTTGCCGCCGCTCGGGCACAGCGAGCCATTCGCGGCCGAGGAGGTTGCAATGTTCTCGAATATCGTGAGATCGAACTGGACAGGCTGCGTATTGGACGAGCCCACGCCGATCGTGATCGTGTCCGTACCGCCCGCCGCGCCCAGGGGCTGAACGAACAGGTACGTCTTGGCGAGTCCAGTCCCGGCGTCCTGCTTGCAGACAGGTGCGGACCAGGCACCTCTCAGCGTGTCACTCAATGTCACCGTTATGCCATGCGCAACGGTCACGCCCATGACCGCGGTGGCGTTTGCCGGTAGAGCTTCGGTATGGAAGACGAAAGCATGTCCAGGGATGCCGTTGCCGGTCGGATTCGTGGAGGAGGCGATGTGCTGGAACATGATCGGTGTCGCGGACAGCGCGATCGCCGGAACGAAGATAAGGAAGGCGAGGAGGACGGCGCGGCGCACGTGCAGGCTCCCAATGTGCAAGCGGGGCCTCAGTCTAGCAACCGCTGTTCCCAGATTCAGCAGGTTGCCCCGTCGCTCGGCGCCGACATTCTCGATCTACTCACGCTATGTCGCCGCAAGGAGACGTCGTGCGCAATTCCGCCCGCAGCGGCTCGCGGCGTGCCGCGTGTGCTCAGAACCTGTTGATCGCCGCCCCTAACACCCGGCAATGCGCCGCTGACAGGTTGCGGCGAACCTCGTTCAGATCCTTGAATCGAGTCGCTTGCGCACGTCCGAGAACGAACACGTTGCCGGTGACCGCTGCGATCGCGACGGCGTCGGAGAAACGTGTCATGGGTGGCGTGTCGAGAATCACGAACTCGAAATTCCGGCGCCATTCCCTGATGGCGCGCTCGAAGCCGCGGCCCGAGAGCAGCTCGAGCGGATTCTGCGGCACCTCCCCGGAGGTAATGAGTGCCATCTCCGGCAGACCCTTCACTCCGTGGAAGCGGTGGGAGCCACCGCTGGTGAGCGCCTGGGCGAGTCCCATCTCGTTCTGGGTGCCGAAGAGACGATGCAGGCTCGGCTTTCTGAGATCAGCATCGACCAGAAGGGTGCGCCGCTCGAGCTGGGCGAACGCAATGGCGAGCTCCGCGGCCAGCCGCGAACGTCCGTCACCGCCGCACGCGCTGATCAGCGTGATGATGCCGCGGCTTGCCTTGCAGCGAAGCAGGAGCTCCGTTCGGAGGCTTCGTATCGCCTCGCTGTAGGGATGATCGGGCTGATGCGCCAGGATGAGCTCGGTCGAGGGCTCGAGCTGGTCGTGCTCCCAGAGGATCACGTCGCGCTTGCGGGAGTGGCGCCGCAGCATTTCCTCGATCAGGCCGCCGGGCCTGCCGAGCGCCCGTTTGCTCATCCACTCCTGGGCTTCTTCGATCTCCTGCTGCGACACAGTGCCGGATTGCACGGCCGCTTCGGCGAAGCGGAGGTGCAGGGTCTTCATCAGGCCGTTGATCTGTTCGATCGCATCGTGGGAGAGCCGATTGAGCAGCATCAGCGTCCGCCCGAGCTCCTCGTCGGATTGCGGGTCGAGCGGATCGATTGTTTCCGGTTCTGAGCTCATCAGGGCAACCATGGCGCCGCGGCCACGCATTCTCCCATAGAGCCGCCGCAGCGCGTAAATTTAACACTTCGGGCTCCTGTCGAGCCGCCGCGGGGGCGGATCCTGTTCACAGTTCTGGACTGTGCCCGGCGGATGGCTGGACGGCCTCGCCGGGTGCAGGCATGCTTACGGGGCCCTATACCTAGAACGATGATTTCACGGGACCCGGAAGCATGTCTGCATCGCATTGCCGGTTCTGCCGCGCACCCCTCAGCAAGGTATTCGTCGACCTCGGCATGTCGCCGCTCTGCGAGTCATTCGTCCCGGCAGAGAAGCTCAACGCCATGGAGCCGTTCTACCCGCTCCGGGTCTACGTCTGCGACGCATGCCTGCTGGTGCAGCTCGATGAGTACGTCGCACCGGACCAGATCTTCACCGAGTACGCCTACTTCTCGTCTTACTCCGACAGTTGGGTGGAGCATGCCCGACGCTACTGCGAGGCCATGCGGGAGCGGTTCAACCTGGGGCACGACAGCCGGGTCTTCGAGATCGCGAGCAATGATGGCTATCTGCTGCAGCATTTCGTCGCGCACGGCATTCCGGTGCTGGGAATCGAGCCCGCCGTCAACGTTGCGAAGGTTGCGATCGCCAAGGGCATCCCTTCGGTCAGCCGGTTCTTCGGCCTCGAATGCGCACGGCAGCTTGCCCGCGAGCATGGCCAGCCGGACCTGCTGCTCGGCAACAACGTGCTCGCCCACGTGCCGGACATCAATGACTTCGTGGGCGGGATGCAGGCGCTGCTCAAGCCGCAGGGCGTCATCACCATGGAGTTTCCCCATCTGCTCAGGCTCGTGGAGCAGAATCAGTTCGACACCATCTATCACGAGCATTTCAGTTATCTTTCCCTCACCACCGTCAAGAGGATCTTCGAGGCGCACGGACTGACTCTCTTCGACGTGGAGCAGATCCCGACACACGGGGGGTCGCTGCGCATCTATGCGCGCCACTCCGCGGACCGCACCAAGCCGGTCGGAGCCCGGGTCGGCGAAGTGCTCGAGCTCGAGGCGAGCGGGGGCTACGATCGGCTCGAGCGGTACTCCACCTTCGACGAACAGGTGCGGGAAACCAAGCGTGCGCTGCTGCAGTTCCTCATCGAGGCGAAGCGGCAGGGCAAGAAGATCGTGGCCTACGGCGCGCCCGGGAAGGGCAACACCCTGCTCAACTACTGCGGCATACGCAGCGATTTCATCGACTTCGCCGTCGACCGTAATCCCTACAAACACGGCAAGTTCACCCCCGGCACGCACATCCCGATCCTGCCGCCGGAGCGGTTGGCCGAGGCGCGCCCCGATTACGTCCTGATCCTGCCGTGGAATCTCAAGAGCGAGATCATGCAGAGCCTCGCAGGCATTCGCGCCTGGGGCGGCCGGTTCGTGATCCCGATCCCGACCGTGCAGGTGCTCGATTGAGCCCCGGCATTACAGACAGAAGGTGCAGAGCGTCATGCGAGTATTCGTAACGGGGGTCAACGGCTACATCGGCGCGATTCTCGGCCCCTATCTCATGGAGCGGGGCCTGGACGTCGTCGGTCTGGACGTCGGCTACTACCGCGACGGCTGGCTCTTCAGCGACAACCGGCGCATGCGCTGGCAGCCGCGCACGATCAATGCCGATCTGCGCGACCTGGAGCGGCAACATCTGGAAGGCTGCGATGCCGTGGCGCACCTCGCGGAGCTTTCCAACGATCCTCTGGGGCAGAACAACCCCACGGTCACGCACGAGATCAACCATCAGGGCTCGGTGAGACTGGCCGAGCTGGCGCGCGCCGCGGGAATCGGCCGCTTCGTGTATACCTCGTCGTGCAGCGTATACGGCGCCGGGACCGGGGACTTCCTGGATGAGACCGCCGCGCCGAATCCGCAGACGGCCTACGCCGAATGCAAGGTTCTGGTCGAGCGCGACGTCGGCGCCATGGCGGGCGCGGGCTTCAGTCCGGTCTTTCTGCGCAATGCCACGGCCTACGGACCCTCGCCCAGAATGCGCTTCGACATCGTCTTGAACGACCTGTGCGCCATGGCGCACACGGTGAAGCGGATCGCCATGACGAGCGATGGCAGTCCCTGGCGCCCGGTGGTACACGTGGACGACATCTGCGAGGCCATCTATCGCTCCCTGATCGCTCCCGAAGAGGCGGTACGCGGCAAGATATTCAACGTCGGCCACACCCGTGAGAACTACCGGGTACGCGAGCTGGCGCAGATCGTGGCCGAGGAGTTTCCCGGGTGTGAGCTGAGCGTCGGCAAAAGCAGCGGTGACAATCGCAGCTACCGCGTCAACTTCGACCGCATCCATCGCGAGCTTCCGGGCTTCGAGTGCCGCCGCACCGCGCGTGACGGCGCCAGGGAGCTGCGCGAGGTGTACGAGCGCATCGAGATGGCTGCCGATACCTATCAATTCCGGGCGTTCACGCGTCTGAAGCAGCTGAAGTATCTGCAGGCCACGAACCAGGTCGATCCGAGCCTGCGCTGGCGCTGATATGCGATTCGAGGCCCTGGATATCCCGGGCGCGATGCTGGTGACGATCGAGCGCAAGGCGGATCCCCGCGGTTTCTTCGCCCGCTCGTTCTGCGCCGAGGAGTTCCGTCGCCAGGGACTCCCCGAGCAGTTCGTCCAGTGCAGCATTTCCTACAACGAGCGGCGGGGAACCCTTCGCGGCATGCATTTCCAGTGGCCGCCGTCCCGGGAGGGGAAGCTCGTACGCTGCGTCCGGGGGAGGCTGTTCGACGTGCTCATCGATCTGCGTCCGGGCTCGCCGGCTTACCTCGAGCACCGCGCCGTAGTGCTCGATGAGGGCGAGCGCAATGCCGTGTTCATTCCTCCCGGCATCGCCCATGGCTTCCAGACTCTCGCCGACCAGACCGAAGCGTTCTATCAGATGACGGATTTCTTCGCGCCGGATCTCAATGCCGGGGTGCGCTGGGATGACCCGGCGTTCGGGATCGCATGGCCGCTTCCCACCCCCATTCTGAGCGAGCGCGATGCAGCGTGCGCGACGTTCGATCGCCGGTCCTTCGAAGCCGAGCTCGCGCGCCGCGAGGGTGGCACGACCGGCCACGGCGGCACCTCGCCGTCCACATGAATACCTCGACCGGCGACTCGCTGCACGCATTCGCCTCGCAGCTCTATCCGATCTGCCGCAGCATCACCGGCGGCGGCGTTCGCGCCACCCTGAGTCTCATCGGCGCGCGCATCCCGCTCGCCATCCGCGAAGTGCCGAGCGGCAGTCAGGCGTTCGATTGGGTGGTTCCGCCCGAGTGGAACATCGAGGACGCCTGGGTGGAGGACGCTCACGGCGCCCGTGTGGTGGATTTCAAGGCGCACAATCTTCATATCGTCAGCTACTCCGAGCCGGTGAGTGGCACATTCGCGCTCGCGGATCTCGTCCAGCACCTGCACAGCCTGCCGGAGCACCCGGACTGGATTCCCTACCGCACGAGCTACTACCGGCGGACGTGGGGCTTCTGCATGCGGGATCGGGACCGGCAGCGGCTGCGCGCCGGAGGCTATCGGGTCGAGATCCACGGCTCACTCGCGCCCGGATCCCTGACGTATGGCGAGGCGAAGATCAGGGGAAAGTCGCGCGACGAGGTGATTCTCTTCACCCACGTCTGTCACCCCTCGCTGGCGAATGACAACACCAGCGGCATGGCCATCGCCACGGCGCTCGCCGAGTGGCTGGCCGAGGAGCCGCGACGCTATTCGTACCGGGTCGTCTTCGCCCCGGGCACCATAGGCTCGCTCTGCTGGCTGCGGCAGAACGAGAGGGATCTCGGACGCGTACGGCACGGACTCGTTCTCGGCCTTCTCGGCGACCCGGGTCCACTGACCTATAAGCGCAGCCGACGCGGTGACTGCCCGATCGATGCCGTTGCCGGGTACGTGCTGCCCGGTATTGATCCGGCGGCGCGGCTCACCGACTTCTCGCCGTACGGTTACGACGAGCGGCAGCTGTGCTCTCCTGGATTCAATTTGCCTGTCGGGCGTCTGACACGCTCGGTGAACGGCGGTTATCCCGAGTACCACAGCTCCGCCGACGATCTCTCGCTGATCCGCCCGCAGCATCTGGAGCAGAGTTACCAGGCTTGCCGGCGGATCATCAGCGTGCTGGAACAGGATCGGCGCTACCGCAATCTCAAACCGAAGGGCGAGCCCCAGCTCGGCAAGCGCGGCCTCTACGGCTCGGTGGGCGGCCGCAGCCCGGCCGATCGCGAGCAGGCGCTGCTGTGGGTGCTGAATCAATCGGACGGCACGCGCTCGCTGCTCGAGATCGCGCAGCGCTCGGGGTCGAGCTTCGAGGCGGTTGCCGAAGCGGCCGGGGCGCTGGAGCAGGTAAAGCTGCTGCGGGCCCTGCCGGACGCGCGGCGTAAGCAGCGGTCCGGGAGAAAATAGCCGCGTGAAACCAATGCGGATCGCCTTCTACGGAAATTTCGGCGATGGCAACCTGGGGAACGAAGTTACTCTGCAGACCGTGATCGACCACACGCTCGCGCGCTGGCCGGATGCGCAGCTCGTGTGCATCTGCACGGGTCCGGAGGACGTTCGAGCCCGTCACGGCATCGCCGCATTCCCCTGCCGGGTAAGCGCGGGCCGCTGGTCGCGGCGAGCGGAGTCGGCCGAACCGGATTCCGCTCCCGGGCCCGTGTCCAGGTCCGGCTGGCGCCGCCTGATCATCCTGCGCCTGGCCGCTCGGACCGTGCGCCTGGTCCTGTGGAAGCTGCCGCTCGAATGCGCTCATTGGGTGAGAAGCCTGTGGGTCGTGGCGCGAAGCGACATGGTCATCGTGCCGGGAACGGGCATCGCGACCGACAAGGGTTGCGGCCCTTGGCTCTGGCCCTATGAGCTCTTCAAGTACTCCGCTCTGGCGGCGCTCTGCAGGGTCAAGCTCGCATACCTCAGCGTCGGCGCCGGTCCGGTCGATCGTCCGCTCAGCCGCTGGTTCATCGCGCAAGGCCTCGCCATGGCGGCCTTCCGCAGCTACCGAGACCAGGACTCGAGGCGCTTCATGCATGGCCGGGGACTCGATGCCAGCCGCGATGCCGTCTATCCGGATCTGGTGTTCGGGCTCGCTGCGCAGAACCTGCCGCTGAGGCAGGCCGCGGATGCGCCCACGAGGGTCATCGGAATCGGATTGAAGGACTATACAGGGACTGGAGACTCGTCAGACGACAGCGGGTATCGAGAGTATCTCGAGATGATGGCGGCATTCGTGTCGTGGCTGGGGACACGCGGCTACGTCGTGCGCCTGCTCATCGGGGATATGCAGTACGACAGTCGGGTTCGGCGCGACTTGCTCGAGCTGCTTGAGAGGCGCGCGGCGACGGGAGAGCGGCCGCGAGTCGTGAGCCAATCCGTCACCGACGTTCGCGAGCTGATCGGGCAGCTTGTCGAGACCGATGTCGTCATCTCGCCGCGGCTTCATAACCTGATACTCGCGCTGCTGCTGGAGAAGCCGGTGATCGCGCTCTGCGACCTGCCGAAGGTAAAAGCGCTGCTCGGCGAGCTGCAGCTCGCTAAATACTGCTTGCCGATCGAGAGCCTGGACGCTGAGCGCCTCGCGGCTTGTTTCGTGCAGCTCGAGGGGGAGGTGGGGCGGCTCAGGACTCATATCCGCGAGCGCGTCGGCGAGTATCGTGATGCAGTCGAGCAGCAGTACGACGCGGTCTATGGAATCATGTCCCCGCGGATCAGGGCGGGCGAGCCGTCGCCAGGGGGCCAGCGGCCATGGTAAGCTCGCCTCACAAGATCCGGTGTACCCACCGTGGCGACAACCGGACGGCCAGCGAACAATGAAGGTAGTGCTATTCTGTGGCGGTCTCGGCACGCGGCTTCGCGAGCACTCCGATACCATCCCCAAGCCGCTCGTCACGATAGGCTATCGGCCGCTCCTTTGGCATCTGATGCGCTACTACGCGCACTACGGCCATCGCGACTTCATTCTTGCGCTGGGCTATCGCGGCAATCTGATCCGCGAATACTTCCTGCAGTACAACGAGGCCATGTCGAACGATTTCACCCTGCGAGAGGGCGGCCGCGAGGTCGAGCTGCACAGCAGGGACATCGACGACTGGAACATCACCTTCGTCGATACCGGACTGCACAGCAACATCGGCGAGCGGCTGCTGCGCGTGCGCCCGTACCTGGAAGGCGAGGAGGCCTTTCTTGCCAACTATTCCGATGGCCTGTCGAACGTGCCGCTCGATGGAATGATCGCCGATTTCCGCCGCAAGGAGGCGATTGCGAGCTTTGCGGCGGTGCGCCCTCCCCACAGCTTTCATGCGGTCGAGGCGGACGCGGATGGCATCGTGAAGGCAATGCGGCCGCTGCACCAGGAAGAGCTGCTGATCAACGGCGGCTTCTTCATCCTCAAGCAGGAGATCTTCAATTACATCGAGGCGGGTGAGGAGCTGGTGGAGAAGCCGTTCGAGCGGCTGATCGCACAGCGGCGGCTGAATGCCTTCGTCTGGAAGGGATTCTGGCAATGCATGGACACCTTCAAGGACAAGATCACCTACGATCGCATGGAAGCCCGTGGGAACTGTCCCTGGATGGTATGGAACGCCTCTGCCGGCTGAGCCGCCGGCGCTGGCGAGAGCGAGTCAATGAGGCTCTTTCTGCGCATCAACCGCGCTATCTGGAACCGCCTGCCGGCCGGATTTCGCAACAGCCGGCCGGGACTGTGGTATGGGTCGACGTTGCACGCGGGAGTGCGCCGCAGCTCGGACCGGCGCCAGTACTTTGGCACCTCCTTCCTGCGCAACCGCGCGCAGCTGGAGCAGATCCGGCGGCTCGTGGCTGCGCGGCCACAGGGTGCGAGCTTCGAGCTGGCAGTCCTCGGATGCAGCATCGGCGCCGAGGTGTATTCCGTATTGTGGACGATTCGCTCGGCGCGTCCGGACCTCGAGGTGAGGACGGTAGCCGTCGACATCTCGCCGGAGGTGCTCGCGGTTGCCGAGCGGGCAGTGTACTCGAGTGAAGCTTCGGCACTGGTGGGATGGTCTATTTTCGAGCGGCTGAGCGCGGCGGAGCGGGAGCAGATCTTCGATTGGAACGGCGATGAAGGGACGGTGAAACCCTGGATCCGTGAAGGCATCCGCTTTCGGCTCGGCGATGCCGCCGACCCCGAGATGGTCCGCACCCTCGGTCCGCAGGACATGGTCCTCGCGAGCAATTTCCTCTGCCACATGGAGCCGGTTGCGGCGCAAGACTGCTTGCGCAACATCGCGCGGCTCGTCAAGCCAGGTGGACATCTTCTGGCGGTGGGTGTCGACCTCGACGTGCGCGAGCAGCTGGCGCGCGAGCTCGGTTGGCAGCCGGTGCCTGATCTCATCAGGGAGATTCACGAAGGCGATCCCGACGTGCGCCGCGATTGGCCGTTCGAGTGGTGGGGACTCGAGCCCCTGGACGACCGCAGACGCGACTGGCAACTGCGCTACGGCGCTATCTTCCGGCTGCTGGGACAGTCATGATGCTGCAATTCCAACCGCAGTTGATGAGCTCGGGAACGGTGCTCTGCCTCGGCGCTCACTGTGACGACATCGAGATCGGCTGTGGCGGCACGCTCATGGAGTTGAACCGGCGCTGCCCGGGGATGCGCTTCGTGTGGGTGGTGCTTTCCGGGGATGCCGTCCGCGAGCAGGAGACCCGAGCGGCGGCGGCGGCGCTCCTCGACGGCGCCAACGTCTCGGTCGAGGTGCATCGCTTTCGGGAGAGCTTCTTTCCCCACAGTGGAGCGGAGATCAAGGAGGTGTTCGAGTCGCTGCGCTCGCGGATCTCTCCGGATCTCATCCTGACTCACCACCTCGGCGATCGCCACCAGGACCACCGCGTGGTGGCAGAGCTGACGTGGAACTCCTTCCGCAGCCATGCGGTGCTCGAATACGAAATCCCAAAATACGAGGGAGATCTCGGGCAGCCGCAGGTTTACTGCCCGATACCGGCCGCAGCGGTCGATCTCAAGATCGACACCCTGCTCAGGTGCTTTCCGTCGCAGCGCGCGCGCCAGTGGTTCGACGCGGAGCTGTTCCGCGGCCATTTGCGACTGCGCGGCGTCGAGTGCAATTCACCGTCGCGCTATGCCGAGGCGTTCCACGGGCGCAAGATCGTGATCTAATCGTGATCTAGAGGTGCGGCGGATCACGGAGCCGTCTCGACCAGATCCGCCAGCTCCGACAGGCGCTTTCTACGCTCGCGCATTCCGGGTGTCGGCTCGAGTCCGACGGCCGCGAATATCGCCTCGAGGCGATGCAGCCAATCGTGGCGCCGCGCCGCGTTGCAGGCGCTGTCGCGGCGAATGCGCGCCAGCCGCGATGGATCGCGATCCAACTCCGCCAGCACGCCCGCGAAAGCCGGGCAGTCGAACGGCACCCGGATCACGGCATCCGGCCAGCAGAACTGTAGGCGGAAATCCTCCGTGTTCGGCGGCTCTCCGAGCATCACGGCGCCCGCCGCCGCGCCTTCGTAGAATCGGCCGGAGATCTCCTGGTGCCTGTGCGTATGCTCAGGCTCGTTGATGCGGCTGCGGTTGGCGATGAAGTACCGGCTGCGCTGCAGCAGGCTGGCGAGCAGCAGCCTGTGCTCCTGTGGGTTCGCCACGCGGAATGTCCGCTGCTTGGCATCCTTGCCGGCCCCGCCGACGAACGTATCGAAGTAGTAGAAGATCTGGCGCGCGGCGGCGAGCGACACGAGAGCGTCATGCGAGACCGCGGACCGTCGGCCGATGTTGCATACGTCGATGCTCCGCTCGGGCGGGTGGGGCCACGGCGAGAACCGCAGCACATCCGCCGCTTGCGGCAGATAGGAGCAGGGGCGGCCCGTGATGCGGCTGACTTCCTCGACGCAATGGCGCATGCCGATGAAAACATGATCGAACTGCCCGAGCAGCTCCAGCAGATAGTCGGGAAGCAGGTGCGCCCAGACCTCGGTGATGAAGCACGCGGCAATCCTGCAGCGGCGGCGCCAGTCCGGAACCGTCGCCAGGGCGTACAGCTCGTGCGTGTGATTGAAAATGGGCAGGAACAGCTCGTATTCGCGTCGCAGAGCGACGGTCGCGGGCCGCGGCGCCAGGCGGCGTGCAAGCCGTGGCGACCGGCTCGCCGCGCGCACGAGCTTGTATGCGCGTCGCGACAGCTCGAGGGCCGCTTCCCCGCCGCCGTCGACCCGATCGGCTCCCGTCACCTCCGTGACGACGTCTTCGAATTCGTACTGTGCGCAGTAAGCGACCAGGTTCGCAAGCCGTCGCATCGAGAGCAGCAACACCGCTCCGCCGCGACCGCTCACGAGCTGCGTAGGAAACTTAATCTGACCCACCCTGATCGATCCTAGGGGACCCGTCGCCGAATTGCGACATATGCTTGCATGTTTTTTGACCCAGCGCACGCCGATCGCGGCATTAGGTCAAATCGGCGGGCACGCATACACAAGCTTACATCGGTACGCGGAAACTTACCTTACCCTTCAATGGCCTGCGCCTCAAGTTTCCCTCAAATTCGATGCTCATGTCGCGCTCGGGATGCGTCTCCCTCGATCCGTCCGCGCGACGCAAAACTCACAAGGCTCTCCAGCATCAATGCTAGTCCAAGAACAATCAGAGAGCGATTCCCTACTGCATTTGGTGCGGGAGCGAACTGCGACAGTGGGGGACAACGATGATTCGCGGTACGACTTCAGTCCGGAAGCAGCCATCGAGCGCATCGCGACGCACGACGGACCACTACTCGTTGATCTCGACGAAAGCCTTTATCTCAGCAACTCGACCGAGGATTTCATCAATCTGGCGCGCCCGGCTCTGCTCGCCATATTTCTGCTGCAATTACTGGATCTCGCCGAGCCTTGGCGTCTGACTGGGGGAGTCAGCACGCGAGACGTTTGGCGCGTACGACTCGTCCGGTTTTTATTTCCATGGACCATGTGGCGCTGGCACCGGGCTGTGCCGGCGTTGGCGGAGAAATTCGCCAATCGGCCGCTGCTCGAGGCGCTCGAGGGACGGGGATCCCAGCTGCACATCGTCACGCAGGGGTTCGCACCGATTGTCGCTCCGCTGGTCGCCTCTCTGGGTCTTGCGGGCGCACGCCTCATCTCGGCCCGGCTCAATCGTTTCTCCGACAGACGTCACGGCAAGCTTCAATACGCCATCGAGCTGCTTGGGCCGGACGTGGTGCGGCAATCTCTCGTGCTCACGGACAGCCTTCAGGACATGCCGCTGCTCCGAGCGTGCGCAACTCCGTTGCGAACTGTCTGGCCCGGCGCTCGTTTCTGCCACGCGCTCTCAGATACTTACTTTCCCGGCCTCTATCTTGCGCGGATCAAGCGTCCGGGCAAGCACTATCTTCGCCATGCCGTACTGCAGGAGGATTACGTTCTCTGGATCCTGGGCTCGGTGGCGCTCGCGGCACCCCCCATCGGGCATGTTCTCGGCCTTTTTCTGCTGCTGAGTTCATTCTGGGCGGTATACGAACGCGGGTATGTCGATAACGACAAGATCGCCGCGAACTACGAGACGAAACCAGCGCTCAGTGCAGAGTTCTACACGGCTTCCGTGTCGACGCCGCGCTGGCAGCCATGGATCTGGGCGGCGGCATTGGGCGTCATTGGGATTCTGGTGTTGCGTTGGCCAGCAACTCCGCCGTGGCAAGACTATGGGAAATGGTTGCTCGTCCTTGCCGCGACCCATCTGTTTTTCAAATTCTATAATCGAGTCACGAAGCGTTCGCGTATCTGGCTGTACCCTGTCCTACAGCTGGCCCGAACCAGTGCATTCGCCGCCCTCGTGCCGATGGTGCCGATTGGCGCGGCCGCCATTCTGGCGCAGATTCAGATGCGATGGGTACCGTATTACATGTATCGGGTTCGTGGCGCGAATTGGCCTGACGAAAGGCACCTCTGCACCTTCCGTGTCGTCTCATTCCTCATGCTTGCGGTGCTGCTCGGAATCGCAGCCGGCTGGCACACCATTCTCAATTGGACAACGCTTGGGCTTCTCGCCTGGACAGTTGTGCTCGCTCGTCGAGAGCTGAAGTCGCTGATAGCGAGCTTTGCGTGGATCAAGACCCGCCCCGGCTAGGGACCGCCGCAGACGCTTATTTCGAGGATCACCGGGAATCAGACGATCTTGGGCGTCGCGCCGTGCGCGGCGGCATCGTATCGGTCGCGATGCAGTACTGCAACGGGGCTCTGCAGGTACTTGCAACCATCGTCCTGGCCCGGCTCCTGACGCCGGCGGACTTCGGGCTGGTAGCGATCGTCACGGTCACAACGAGCTTTGCGCCGCTGCTGATCGATTTCGGGCTTGGCGACGCGACGGCACAAAGAAGCAGAATAACGCCAAGCCAGATCAGCAGCCTTTTCTGGCTCGCCAGTGGACTCGGTGTCGCGCTTGCCGTCCTCGTCGCCGCCTGTAGTCCGCTGATTGCGGCGATATATCGCGAACCGCAGCTCGAGCCTATCGCACTCTGCACGGGAATCACCTTCGTGCTCTGGGGTGTTTCGAACCAGCACCTGGCACTGCTGCGACGGACGATGCAATTCGGCCGCATCGCGCGAATTCAATTCTTCGCAACCCTGGCGGGGGTCGTCGTCGCGATCGTCCTGGCGCTTGCCGGGTATGGCTACTGGTCGCTGGTAGCGCGTCCGATCGTGCGGGCACTCTGGGTTGCAGTCGGGGCGTGGCGCGGATGCAGTTGGAGGCCCGGACGTCCCGCCTTCGACGACGAAGTGAAGTCAATGGCCCGTTTTGGGTTGCACGTCGTGAGTTTCTCGGTCACGTTCGCGATTTCCGGCGCAGTGGATCGGATGGCACTTGGACTGTTCTACCGACCGGCTGTGGTGGGTTATTACCAGAATGCCATCACGCTGTACCAGTACTCCATAGTCATGGCGCTCGAGCAGGTGCACACGGTTGGAAGCGCAGCTCTCAGCAAGCTGCAATTCAATCCGGTTGCGCTTCGCGAAAAATACCAGGCCGCGCTGTCGACGCTGGCATATTTCATCATGCCGGCGGCGGCGATCCTGTCGGTGACGGCCGACGATGTGACACTCCTGCTGTTGGGAGAGAAGTGGCGGGCTTCCGGCCTGCTGCTGCGGATTCTCGCTTTGCGCGGCATTTTCTATGTCGTCGAACACTCACAGGGCTGGCTGCATCTCTCGATCGGCAGGGTGGACCGCTGGCGAAACTGGGGGATCGTCTCCCTCGCCTGCCAGATCATCGCAGTTCTCGCAGGTCTGCGATTCGGCCCGAGGGGAGTCGCGGTCGCGTGCGTGATCGAAGGCGTCCTCATCGCCATCCCGTCGATAAGCTATGCGGGCCGCCCGATAGGCGTCGGCTCAACACTCGTGATTCGAGCCGTCGGACCTGAGCTGATCGGCGCAATCAGCACCGCGGCTTTGGGCACGTGGCTGCGCATGACGATTTTCGCCTCCTGTTCCAGCCTCGAGCGCATCGTTCTTGCGGTGGTCTGCTGCATCGCCATATACATGATCGTGGTGGTCGGAATATTTCGGCGCACCGAGCCGCTGCGGGTCGCGCGGTCCGTCTTGCAGCATCGGCTCAGGAGCGATCCGTAGCGGGGACATGCGGGCAGCCGCCGTGTCAAGCGCGACAATGTGCTCTGCAGCACATTTTGCAGGAACTCGACTTCATTATTATCAGCCTCTTGTCTCAGTGAATCCGGACGCAGCGCGAGGCAGGGCGAATGCCAGAAGAACAACAAGAGGAGTTCCACGTCTTGGTCAACGCCGACGGGCAGTACAGCCTCTGGCCGGCCTTGCGTGAGCCCCCCGCGGGATGGGCCCTGACCGGACCGCAGGGTGGCCGGCAGACCTGTCTGGACTGGATCGACGCCCATTGGACGGACATGCGACGGTGCCAAGCCAGCTGAGGGACGCCCCCACAAAGCCTGACGCGCTGCCGCTCTCGGTCGCCCAGACCGAGGTCTGGCTGGCGCAGAAGCTCGCCCCGAGCGACATTCTGTTCAATATCGGAGGCTACCTCGAGATCTCCGGGCCCCTCGATCACGAGGTGCTCACGGCGGCGCTCCGCGAGGCTCTGCAGGAGGCCGGCTCGCCTCTGGTGAGATTCCGCGAGACCAGTACGGGTGTGCAGCAACTGCTGGGCGATGCGCGGTGCGTCCGGATCCGCCTTCTCGACCTGACCTGCGAAGCCGATCCCGAGGCTGCGGCGATGGCCTGGATGGAAGCCGACATGCGCCGGCCCTTCGATCTGGCCCGAGGACCTCTGTGCCGCTTCGCGCTGCTGGCGGTGCCAGGCGGGCGGGTGCTGCTGTACAGCGCATTCCAACACCTGGTCACGGACTTCTTCGGCGCGCGCGTGCTCCAGCGGCGGACCGCCGAGCTCTACGGCGCGGCAATGAGCGCTCGCGCGCCGCCGTCAGGCGCGTTGACCCCCTGGGCGCAGGTTCTGCGCGATGAGCTCGCCTATCGCAACTCCGACAGGTTTCAAGCAGACCGGCGCTACTGGGAGCAGCGGCTGCAGAACCGCCCCGAGCCGGCGACGCTCTCCGGCCGGCCCCCGGCCCGCTGCCCGTCCACTTTGAGCGTCTGCGCCTCGGTGCCGGGCGAGACCATGATCCGTCTCGAGCAGCTCAGTCGCGCGCGAGGCGCAAGCCTCGTCGCGACGCTGTACTCGGCGGCGGCGCTCTATCTGTGGCGGCTGACAGGCCAGCGGGATCTGGTGCTGGGAATGCCGGTGCACGCGCGCACCAGCAGCAGATTGCGGTGCTCGACGGGCTTTCTGTCCAACGTCGTACCGCTGCGGTTGACCGTCGAGGCGGGCAGCAGCGTCATGCAGCTGATTCATCATTGCGGCCTGCGCATCCGCGAGGCGCTGAGGCATCAGCATTACCGATCGAGCGATCTGCGCAGCGCGCTGGGTGTTGCGCCGAACGAGTCGAACATCTACGGGCTGACGCTCAATTTCCTCCCGGATGCCCCCGCGCACCCTTTCTCGGGCCAGCCGACGCGCCTCAACGCGTTCATCCCTTCGTCCGGCGTGCAGGACTTCAATATCACCGTACATGCGCGCGATGACGGCTCGGCCGCCACCGTTCAATTCGACGCCAATGGCACGAATTACGACCGTATCGCTGTCGAGGCCCACGCACGCAATTTCCTGACTCTCCTCGAGGCGCTGCCGGACAGGCCGGAGGCGCCCGTGGGGCAGATGCCCCTCATGAGCGAGCGTGAGCGGGCGCGAATACTCACGGAGTGGAGCGGGGGCAGGGAGGATCCGCCGCGCGGTCCGCGTACCGTCATCGACTGGTTCGAGGCCCAGGCGCGGCGCGCGGCACAGGCGCCGGCAGTGATTCAGGGGGAGCAGAGTCTCAGCTACGGGGAGCTCGACGCCCGGGCGAGCCGGGTGGCCTGTCGCTTGATCGATGCCGGCGTCGGGCGCGAGCGCATCGTCGCCATCTGGGCGGATCGCTCCATCGAGATGGTGATTGGGGTCCTGGCCGTGTGGAAGGCCGGCGCGGCCTACCTGGCGCTCGACCCCGCTCACCCGCCCGAGCGCCTGCGGCTGATGCTGTCAGAAGCCCGGCCGCTGCGGCTCCTGAGCGGCATGGCCGCCGCCGAGAAGGCGCGACAGACATGCGCCGCCGCGTCCACGGCAAATTCCGCGCTCGACCTGTTGCAGCATCTCGGCGTCGATCTGGCGGAGCCACTGAGCGGCAAGGCCACCCCACCCACTGCAGCCGCAGGGCCCGGCGACGCAGCCTATGTGATGTACACCTCCGGCTCGAGCGGCGCGCCCAAAGGCGTGCTCGTGAGGCACGGGGGTCTGAGCGCCCTCGCCGCAGCGCTCGCCGCGCGTCTCGAGATCAGGGCGCAGTCGCGTGTGTTGCAGGTTGCCTCGCTGACCTTCGACGCCTCGGTCGCGGAGATGTTGATGGCGCTGACGCAGGGCGCGGCCCTGGTGCTGGCCCCGGCCGAGGCCGTGGGCGGCGAGGGGCTGTGCCAGCTCCTGGCGCACCAGCGGGTGACGCACGCGCTGCTGATGCCGGCCGTGCTCGCGACCCTCAGGCGCACGGCTGATCTGGCTCTCCAAACCCTGATCGTCGGTGGCGAGGCCTGTCCGCCGACGCTGATGGACGAGTGGAGCGTGGGTCTCAGGATGATCAATGCCTACGGACCCACCGAGAGTACGGTCTGCGCAACCCTGAGCGAGCCGCTCAAAGCCGGCGAGCCCATTGCAATCGGCCGCCCGATCCCGGGCACGCGCGTGTACGTGCTCGACGCATGCCTCGAGCCCGTGTCCCGCGGGGTCCCGGGGGAGCTCTACATCGGCGGCCTGGGCCTCGCGGCCGGATATCTCGGCCGGCCGGCCCTCACGGCGGCGAGCTTCGTGGCCGATCCGTATGGAGCGCCGGGCTGCCGCATGTATCGCAGCGGGGATCGGGTGCGCTGGCGCGAGGACGGCTCGCTCGAGTACCTGGGCCGGATAGATGAGCAGGTGAAGATCCGGGGACAGCGGATCGAGCCCGGGGAGATCGAGGCGCGGCTGCGGGCGCGAGCCGACATTGCCCAGGCCGTGGTGGTGGCGCGCGAGGATGGCGCGTCGCCGGGGGGCAGGTCGCTGGTGGCCTACGTGGTCGCGAGGGCGGGCCGGACGATCGCGGCCGGGCAGCACGCGCGGGCGCTGGCGGAGCACCTGCCGCAGCCGATGATCCCGTCCCACTTCATCGTCCTCGAGGCCTTGCCGCTGACGCCCAACGGCAAGCTCGACCGCCGCGCCCTGCCCGCGCCGGCGCAGCCGCCGCAGGCTCGGCATGATGACCCGGAGACGCCCACGGAGGTACGGCTCGCCGCCATCTGGAGCGAGGTGCTCCGAACGCCGCGCGTCGGGCGCAAGGACGACTTCTTCGCCCTGGGCGGGCAGTCGCTGCTCGCCCTGCAGGTGGTGGCGCGCATCCGGGATGTGTTTCACATCGAGTTGCCGCTCAAGGAGTTGTTCGAGGAGCCGACACTGCAGGGGCTCGCCGCGAGCACGGACCGGGTGCTTGCCGGCCGGGGAGCCCGCAGCATCGCGTCCGCGGTGCGCATGCGGTGGAGCGGTCCGGCCCCGCTGTCGTTCTCCCAGGAGCGCATGTGGCTCATCCAATCGCTCAATCCCGCCAACACAGCCTACAACATGGGCGCGGCGCTGTGGCTTCGTGGCGAGCTGGATGTCGCTGCCGTATGCGCCAGCTTCGACGAGCTGATTGCGCGCCACGATATCCTTTGCTCGCGGGTGCAGCTGCTCGATGAGGAGATGCGCCAGGTCGTGGAGCCGGCGCGGCCGGGAATGCTGCGCTGCACCGACCTGCGCTCGCATCCCGCGGCCGCGGCAGAGGCGTTGCGACGCGCCAATGCCGATCTGCGCGGCACGTTCGATCTGGCCCGCGGTCCGCTTTTCCGGGCGCAACTCCTGCGCACCGCCGAGACGACGTTCCTCTTCAGTCTGGCGCTGCATCACATCGCCGGCGACCAGTGGTCGATGGGGGTATTCGGGCGGGAGCTGTCGCTGCTCTACAACCGCCGCCGCCGCGGCGAGACCGCGCCTCTCGAGCCGCTGCCGATCAGCTATCGCGACTTTGCGCAGTGGGAGCGCAGCGGCGTCCGCGCCGCGCACATCGAGAGACAACTGCGGTTCTGGCGCCGTGAGCTCGCCGATCTGCCGACCATCGACCTGCCGGTCGATCGGCTCCGCCCCAGGCTGTGGACGATGAACGGCGCCTTCCATCAGCAGAAGATTCCGCGGCAGCTGCTCGCCGCCGTCGCCGGTGTCGCGCGCAATTCCGGCAGCACGATCTTCATGACGCTGCTGGCCGCTTATGCCGCGCTGCTGCGGCGCATGAGCGGCCAGAGCGACCTGCCGATCGGCGTGCCGGTCGCAAACCGGACCCTGAGCGCGGTCGAAGGGCTGGTCGGCGTCTTCGTCAACACGGTGATCATCCGGGTCGACGCGCGCGCTGACCCCAGCTTCGGCGAGCTGCTCGCACGGGTGCGGCGCACCGCTCTCGATGCCTTCGCCAACCAGGATGTCTCATTCGACAGGTTGGTGCAGGAGGTAGCGCAACGCGGCGACCCGAGCCGTGCGCCACTGGCGCAGGTCATGTTCAACGTCACCAACGCGCCCATGCACGGCATCCAGCTCGACGGGGTGAGTTGGGAGCAGGCCGTGGTCGATCGCGGCGGCGCGCAATTCGAGCTGAGCTTCACGGTCGATACCGAGCTGAGCCACAGCCTCACCGTCGAGTACAACACCGATCTGTTCGAGCGCGACACCATCGAGCGTCTGACGGAGCAATATCTCGCGCTGCTGCAGTCGGCCGCGAGCGCGCCCGAGACGCGCATCAGCAGGCTCGCCATCCTGCCCGCCGCGCAGTGGGCTGCCCTGCAGCGCTGGAACGACACCGCCGCCGCCGTGCCGGCGGCCACCTTCCCCGCCCTGTTCACGGCGCAAGCGGCACGCTCCGCGGCTCGAGTCGCGATTTCGTTCGATGGCCGGGTGATGACCTACGGCGAGCTCGACGCTCGCGCTACCGCACTCGCCGGCTGGCTGCAACGAGCCGGTGCGCGGCGAGGGGAGAGGGTTGCCGTCTGCGTCAGACGCTCGCCAGAGCTGCTGGTGAGTCTCCTCGCGGTACAGAAGAGCGGTAGCGCCTACGTCCCTCTGGATCCCGACTTCCCCGCGGAGCGTCTCAAATACATGCTCGGGGACAGTGGCGCGCGGGTGGTGCTGACCTCCGGGCCGCTTCCGGAAGGCTTCACGTTGCTGCAGGATGTGACAACCATCGATCTCGCGACGGCTTCTCTCGAGTCAGGGCCGGAGCTCACGGACGGCCCGATGCCGGGGGATCCGGCCTACGTTCTCTACACGTCGGGCACCACCGGCCGCCCCAAGGGCGTGACGGTGTCTCACGGCGCGCTCAGCAACTTTCTGCAGTCGATGCGTGTGACGCCAGGACTGAGCGAGTCCGACGTGATCGCCGCCGTCACGACGGTATCCTTCGATATCGCGGGGCTCGAGCTGTACCTGCCGCTGCTCGTCGGTGCCCGGATCGAGCTGGTGGCGCGCGAGGTCGGCGGCGACGGTGCCGCGCTCGCGCAGCTGCTGCACTCGGCGGCGATCACGGTCATGCAGGCCACGCCTGCAACCTGGCGGCTGCTGATCGATGCCGGTTGGCGCGGCAGCGCGCGGCTCAAGGCGTTGTGCGGCGGCGAGGCGCTCTCGCGCAAGCTGGCCGATGACATCCTCGATCGCGTTGCGGAGCTCTGGAATCTGTATGGCCCGACGGAGACGACGATTTGGTCCACACTCGAGCGCGTCGAGCGCGGCTCGCAGACGATCAGTATCGGCCGCCCGATTGCCAACACCCGGGTTCATGTTCTGGATGATTACGGCGCCGTGGCGCCCATCGGGGTGTTGGGTGAGATCTGCATCGCCGGCGCCGGCGTCGCCGCCGGCTATCATGGACTGCCGGCGCTCACGGCCGAGCGCTTCATCGCGGACAGTCACTCCGGAGTGCCGGGAGGCCGGCTGTACAGAACGGGCGACCTCGGCCGCTGGGGCGCCGACGGCAAGCTCTATCACGAGGGCAGATCCGATCTGCAGATCAAGCTACGGGGATTTCGCATCGAGCCCGGGGAGCTCGAGCAGGCGCTCACCTCTCATCCGGCCGTCAAGCATGCGGTGGTCGTGGTGCGCGAGGCTGGCGCGGAGGACCCTCGCCTCGTCGCGTACGTGGTGCTCGATGATGGCGCGGAAGCGACCATCAGCGAGATCAAGCGCCATCTGCGGGCTCTGCTGCCCGCCTACATGATTCCCTCCGTGGTCGCGCCGTTGCTCACCTTGCCGCTGTCGCCGAACGGCAAGCTCGACCGCGCCGCGCTCCCCGACCCGTTCGCGGCGCCGGGCCGCGCGACAGCGGCGAGCGAGTCGCCGCCGACCGCCCTGGAGCGGCAGCTCGCGCAGATCTGGATGAGCGCGCTGAAAGTGGCGCACGTCGGCCCGTCGGACAACTTCTTCGAGTTGGGCGGGTACTCGCTGCTGGCGCTGCGCGTCGCGCAGCAGCTCGAGAGACACACCGGCCGGCGCCTGGACCCGAGAACGCTTTTCTTTCATGGCTTGCGTGAGGTCGCCGAGATGCTGCAGGGGGATCCGGCGACACGGACGGATGCGCCGTGAACCCGCTCTTCCTCGGGACCTGGCAGCGGCGGCTCTTCGGCATGCACACTCCCGCGGTGTGCCGCGCCGGCAGGCCACGGGCGGCCGTGCTCTGTCAGCCCTGGGGAGATGAGTACATCTATGCACACCGCTCGGTGCGCCAGTTGGCGCTCAAGCTGTCGCTCGCCGGATTCGACACGCTGCGGTTCGATTACTTCGGAACCGGCGATTCGGCAGGAGAGGATTCCGACACCGACGCGGCAGGATTGCAGGCGGATGTCGTCACGGCCATCGATGCCCTGAAAGAGCTGGCGGGGACGGAAAAAGTAGCCCTGGTCGGGTTGCGGGCGGGCGCCAATGTGGCGGCAAGCACGGCTGCCGGCGCGCCCGGGGCGGTCGAGGCGCTGGTTCTGTGGGACCCGATCGTTCCGGGAGATCCATGTCTCGACGGCGTGCCGCCTGCGCTGCAACCTCTCGATGTCGCTGCGCTGCCGAGTCGCGCGCTGATACTCGTGACACAGAGCCCGTATGAGAAGTCATGCGCAATCCTTGGGGCCGCCGCGATGCGGCCGGCAGCCATCGAGTTCCTGCCGGCTCCCTGTCCCTGGAGCGAGTCGGCCAGCACCACCGGGGTGATCCCCGTAAGAGCCATCCAGCGGATCGAGGAATGGCTGCGCTAGTGGAGGGATTCCGGGAGCAAGTGGCTCTGATCGGCAGAGACAGCTCGCTGGTCGCCATCATCGCCCGGCCCAGGACCGCGCCGGACAGCGATCGGCCGGCAATCGTCATCCTCAACACCGGCATCATCCACAGAGTCGGACATCACAGGATGTACGTGCCGTTGTCGCGGGCGCTGGCCGCCGCCGGCCACACCGTCGTACGCTTCGATTTCAGCGGCATAGGCGACAGTGCCCCGGCCAAGGACCGGATGCCACCGGTCGCTGCCTGTCTCGAGCAGATCGGCGACGTCATCGACTCGGTCGGGCAGACATACCACATCAGGCGCTTCGTGCTCGTCGGATTGTGCTCCGGCGCGGACCACGCAATTCTCTACGCACACAACGATGCGCGTGTGGTCGGACTCGTGCTCATGGACCCCACTCTCCCGCCAACGCTGCGATACTACTTCCACTATGTGCTGCAGCGGCTGCCGCACGCGCGGAGCTGGCTGAGCGTAGCCACCGGCAGCAGCGGCCTGATACGGATGGCGGTGACCCACCTGAGGCGGCGGCTGCGGGCCGAGGGACACTCTCCCGAGACGCTTACCCTACAAAGCCTGCAGTTCAACCCGCAGCTCGCGCAATGCTATCGCGCCGTGGCGCGGCGGGGCGTCAAGATGCTCGCCGTATTCACTTGCGTTTCCCCGCGACACACTTACCCGCATCAGATACTCGATGCATTTCCCGAGACCGCAAGCGGAGGGAGCCTGCGGCTCGAGTATTTTCCGGATAGCGATCACCACTTCTCGCCGCCGCAGGCGCGATCACGGCTCTCGCGGATCGTTGCGGACTGGGTGGAGTCGGTTTGATTCCGCCGGCCGCCCCATGACCTTGGCGCGCGTATTCCGCTCGGCGGGCCTGGTCGTGGTCGCTCGGGTCATTGTCGCGCCCATATCCATCCTGGTGAATGCGGTGGCCGCACGGGCCCTTGGGGCTGGAGACTTCGGCCTGCTGTATCAGGCGCTGACATTCTCCACCTTTGTGTTCCTCTTCGTGGAGTGGGGGCAGCCGAACGTGCTCATGGCGAAAGTGGCGACCCGCAGCGCACCCGTCGGGGAGCTGCTCGGCAGTGCCATCGCATCTCGAGTATGCGCGGCAGTCATCGCCGGATGCATCGTCCCGTCGATCTGCGCGCTGGCGGGCTACCACCGCGAATTCATCCTGGTCCTGTCGCTCACCATGCTGGTCGCTACTTTCGCAACGGTGGCCGGAGCCTGCCAGGATGTGTTGCGAGGGTTCGAGCGCGCCGAGGTCGCGGCAGGCTCCTACTTCGGCTGGCAACTGGTGACCGCGGCCGTCGTGGTGCCCACCCTACTGCTGGGCGGCGGCCTTTATGGGCTGCTGACGGCGCAGATTGCAGCGGCAGCGGCCGGGATCGTGGTCCTGCTGAAAATGCTGCCCCGGATGCAGGTGCCTCGCCTCCGAGTACGCATCGACACCATCAAGGATCTCTGGCGCAATGGCCGCCCGTTCCTGGTTTTCGGCGCGGTGCTGGTGTCGCAGCCCCTGATCGATGCGGCCATGCTGTCGAAGCTGGCGACGCCGCAAGCGATGGGATGGTATGGCGCGGCCCTCAAGCTCATCGGCGCGCTGATCTTTCCGGCGTCCGCGTTGATCCTGGCGCTGTACCCGACACTTTGCCGCCTGCGTGAGGAATCGATCGAGGCTTTCAGGAGCACCGCCGCCGAAGCACTGTATGTAGTCGCGATCGCGGTCGCTCCGCTGGCGCTCGGATGTGCGCTGTTCCCGGAGCTCGGAGTCGCACTGTTCGGCCGACACTCCTACGGACCGGCGGTCAGCGATCTGCGTGTGCTCGCCGTGTACGTGTTCCTGGTCTATTTCAGCATGCCGATGGGCTCCTGTCTGCTTGCCGCGGGGCGTCAGAAGCCGTGGACGCTGGTCCAGGCGACTTCCCTGGTCGTGAGCCTCGTCCTCGATCCGCCGCTCATCCATCGGTTTCAGCAACACGGGGGCAATGGCGGTCTCGGTGTTTGCGTGGCCAGCGTCGTCAGTGAGATTCTGGTGGTGAGCGGCGGCCTGGCGCTGCTGCCGGCGGGGATTCTGGCCAAACTGCCGCTGGCCAAGATAGGCCGGGTCCTGGCTTCCGCAGCGGCGATGGCCGCAGTCGCGACCGCGGCGAGGGCGCTCGATGAAGTTCTGCGGGCGTCTCTCGCGGTACTGGCCTACGCACTGTGCCTGCAGGTCTCCGGAGCCTTCGATTTTCTCGAGCTGCGCTCCTTCCTCGGCGGCTTGCGGCCGCGATAGCCGGGTCTGCCCTTACGGCTTCCTGCGGCGGCCGCGCAACACGGCGAGACCGCCGGTGAGGAGGGTCAACGCCGCCATGGCGCTTGCGGGATCGAGCTCCGGCGCGCTGACTCTGGCGGCGCCGAAGGCTGCGGCCGTGGCCGCAAAAGAGAGAAACAATACTCCTAGGAGATTGCGCATTTTCTTATTCCTGTGTTGCGCCCAGTTCCGGGCTGCTACGCGAGACCCATGATAGCCGCCTCGTCGGCAAATGCAAACAACTCGTCGGTGACGGCTGTTATGTCAAGGGTAGCGCATTATGTCGAACTCGGTGCGACGACCGGGTCACTCGGGGTAGTTGGGAGTCAGAAGCGGTGAGGCGCCGGGATCGGTCTCGCCGATGATGGCGCGCAGCGTGCGCTTCAGCGCCCGGATCTCCGCCGTGCCGAGATTTCTCTCTGCGTGCGCCTCGGCCGCCTTCGCCGCCGCGACCAGCTCCATGAGGGCGCGCCGGCCGGCTTCGGTCAGCGTGACGCGGACGTGCGGCTCGTAGCCGCGCAACTCCGCGAGTCCCGTGGCCGCGACGCTCGTGAGCAGCTCATGGGTGACGCGGTGACCCGTGTGCCGGAGGAGGCGATCGAGCTCCGCCACGCTGCGACCGTCGGCGACCCCTAGGGCGCTGAGCGCGAACCACTGCGCCTCGGTGAGCCCGTGCTGCTCGAGGTCGCGCCGCAACGACACGAAGAGTTGGAATTGCGCGCGTCCGAGCAGGGAGATGAGGAAATCCTGGCTGAAGCTGCTGTCGGGCTCCGCGCTCTCCGCGTGCGGCTGCCGCGCCGGCTCCTTGCGCACGGTGAGCGCGTAGCGGCCGCCGTGAAAGACGAGCGGCGGCCGATCCGAGTGGTCGAACGACTCCACCGCGCCGACGAAGATCACGTGATCGCCCCCCTCGTGCTGGAAGGCGGTGCGGCACTGGAACCTCGCGGAGCAGCCGCGCAGGAGCGGTACGCCGGCGGCACCGCGCTCGAGATCGAGGCCGGCGAACTTCTCCGCGCCGCGCACGGCGAAGCGCAGCGACAGCTCCTCCTGGTCGGCCGCGAGGACGTGCACGGCAAAATGCGTCGCGGCGAGGAACGCCGGCAGGCTCTGCGCGCTCTTGGCGAGACTCCAGAGGACCATGGGCGGCTCGAGCGAGACGGAGTTGAAGCTGTTCGCGGTCAGGCCGATGTCCCTGCCCTGGGCGTCGCGGGTGGTTACGATCGTCACGCCGGTGGCGAAAGCGCCGAGCGCGTTGCGAAAGTGGCGGGCTTCGTCGGAATTCGGCTGGGCTGACATGATGAGCGCGGTGTGCGGGCCTAGAGCCGCTCCATCCCTTGGATGATCCGCTGGTGGAGCAGGGCGTCAAGCCTCTCGTAACGCCCCGGCACGGCGCGCTCGAAGTAAAGCGGATCTGCCGTGCGGCCAGGGTCGAACCCCTGCTCGATGAGCTCCTGCTTCCTTTGCTTGAAAGTGCCCGTGAGATCGAGTGCCGTCACGATGCGCACGAATAACGGGCGGGCGTAGTCGGGCAGCCGTGCAGCCGCTTCGTCCCTGAAGAGGGCGAGGTCGAACTCGCCGTTGACCACGAGCGCCGCCATGCCCGCGCGGCCGTCGGCCTGCGGTACCGATACCCCATACACTGCGACCTCCACGACGCCCTTGCAGCCTTCCAACACCGCTGCGACCTCGGTCGTCGAGACGTTCTCGCCTTTCCAACGGAACGTATCACCGAGGCGGTCGACGAAGTAGAAGAAGCCTTGGGCGTCGCGAGTCATGAGATCGCCGGTCCGGTACCAGGCGTCGCCGGGTGT
>Ga0335075_10001668_pt1 | contig 36294 bp, 37 predicted proteins | sample Lox_Sample_24_FD_206723 | JGI IMG/M metagenome (GOLD analysis project Ga0335075, IMG submission 206723) | Soil microbial communities from Loxahatchee National Wildlife Refuge, Florida, United States - Lox_Sample_2.4 | ecosystem: Environmental > Terrestrial > Soil > Wetlands | place: USA... | reverse complement strand
TCCCCTCCGGTTCCGGCCGGTTCCGGGGCGCGGTTGGAGGCTTCGCCTAGTCCGGTCTATGGCGCCGCACTGCTAATGCGGTTGGGTCTTGCGGCCCTCCCGGGTTCAAATCCCGGAGCCTCCGCCAGCTAACCGGCATATTTCGATTCACTGTCCGAGTCTCGAAGTGCGCCGGTTTTGTCATATTTTGCCGGGCTGGCGTGGCCAATGCGTGGCCATGCGCGCGGCCTGGCGCCCCTTTTTCCTATATCCACGCGCTCCCGTGCGGCACTTTCGCCGCACGGGCCTTCAGCGTGCCCGGAAGCCGGGCGCGGCCGTAACCGAAAACGGCCCGCCATGGCGCTTGCGATACCACGGCGGGCCACGGACACCCCAGCCATCCAAGCGATTGGAGTCCCCCGTGGGCAATCTGCACAACGGCCCCTTCGAGACTGAGCGCGACACGTTCGACCTGACGAACGACCACCACGCCGAGATGCGCTTCGTGCTGACCCAGGCGCTTGAGGACTTTGCGGTCAGGGAGCGGGACCAGGCTGCCCGGGAGGAGGGGAACTCCTCCCGCGAGCGGCGGGCGGACCTTGCGGACGCGATGCGCGCCCAAGTCGAGGTCGTGCTGGGCGGTGACCGGTGAGCCGACGGTTCACGAGGTTCCCGCTCCGGTCGGTCCTGACGTTGCCACGCCTGCACTGGCCGTGCAGCCAGCCGCGGCAGGCGGCTCTGTCGGTCGCGCCGGGCTCCATCCTGCGCGTGCTCCGCGGCGCGGCGCTGACCGCGATCTCGGTCACCATCACCGCTGCCGACAGCGCGGCGTTCGCCGAGTCCTACCGAGGGTTGTGGGTCTGGGCGCGGCACCACGGACTGTCTGGGATCTGGGCAGCGGCCTTCCCACTCCAGGTCGACACGTTCATCATCGTCGGCGAGCTGGCGCTGTTCGTCGCGATGGTCGACCAGTGGGATCGGCGGCACAAGGCCGGGGCGTGGGCCGTGACGCTTCTCGGCTTGGCCGCGTCCGTCGCTGGGAACATCGGCCATGTTGCCGCGCATGACCTCCAGTCTCGCGGCACTGCCGCCGTGCCGCCGGTGGCGGCGTTCGCCGCCATGTGGGTCGGGCTGAGCGTGCTCAAGCGAGTAATCGCACAGGCCGCATGGACCGTGCCGGATGACGACGAGATCGTGCACGAGGAGTCTCTCACCCGGGTACCTCTGAAGGTGGTCCAGGACGTGGTTTCGTCGCAGGTCCCTAGCGACACCGAAACCGCGGCAGCGGAGGCACTGCGGGCGACTCTCGCGGCGGGGAACCCGCTGAGCACGAACCAGCTTCAGACGAGGTTCCGGCTCACTCGGAAGGAGGCGACGGAAGTGCGCAACCTGGTCCTGCCAGGGGCCAGCGGACACCCGTATCCGGATGCTCCTGAAGATACCCGGAACTGACCAGCGTCCGGCAGCGGCCGGGGTGCGGGCGACTTGCCAGAAGCCTGCACCCCGGCCGCGCCATTTACCCCGGTGCGGTGCCGCGCCGGGACGGTAGCGTCGGCCCCGCCGCAGCTGGCGCCTGCCGGGCTGCCGGAACGTGGCGAGCCACCGCAGGTTGACCGGCGAAGGCGGCGGCAGGGGAGTACGGGGCCTGTTCCTGCGCGGAGGCCGTCGCATCGTCGGTGAGGGTGACAGCTGCGCGAGCGGCGGCGGCGCTCTGCAACCGCTGGTCCTGGGCGGCGCGCAAGTCGGCCAGCGTGCGTGCGAGGCCGGTGAGCGCGAGGATCAAGGTACGGCGGGCCTGCCCGCGGTACCGGCCGGGAACGCACGAGGCCAGCAGATAAGCCGCAGTCCGGATGACCGCAGTCCTGGGTGTCGGTGCCGGAGTACGGCCCCAGGCGGGCCGGGCAGCGCGGGCGAACCCCTCGGCGGCCCGGCCAAGCTCGGAGTTGCCGGTAGCCTCAGCAGCAGCCGCGATCAGGTCGGAGGCAGCCCAGGCGATGGCCGCCTGCTCGGTGGGCTTGGCGGCGGCGATCGCGGCGGCGGCCTGCTGTCCGACGCGCGCCGCGTGCGCATAGATCTCGCCGGCGGCGAACCCGGTGAACAGGCCCGGGCCAGGTGCGGCACCGGGCAGGCCAGCCCGCCAGCGGGCGCGCAGCGCGCCGAGTGTGAGCTGAGGGTCGAGCGTGCCGCCGCCGAACCAGACCGGCTGCCCGGCTCGGTCGGCCAGGCCGGGCAAGGTGGCCGACCAGCCCGTCGTGCCGTTCGGCTGGGCAGGGTCGGTTCGGAGCCTGATTTGCACCCCGGCTCGGTCAAGCAGCGCGAAGAACTCGTTCTCGTCGCGGGCTGACCGGGCTGCCCGGAGTGCCTCGCGCGTGAGTACGGCGCGGGAGGTCCCGGTGGTCATGGAGCTGCCGGTCAGGCTGCCTGCTGGGCTTCCGGGTATCCCGGACCACCGCTGCCGGAGCCGGGGCAGCGTGAGGTCGGGCGCCAGCTTTCCGCCGCCGTACCAGACGGATCGCCGGCCACCCTGCCTGTCGGCAGTTTCATCGCCGGGTAGGGCTACGGAGTAGCCGGTGATCTCGCCTGGCCGGATCGTTGACCAGCGAGGCCGGGCAAGTGCGCCGCGGGCCTCGATCGCAGCGAAGAACTCGCTTTCACTGCGGGCGGCGGCCGCAGCGATCTGCACGATGCGCCGCAGCTTGGCCCGGGGCGTCTCCTGCCCTGCTCGTCCTGCCTTGGCCATTTCCGCCTGGGACGGGGCCTTGTCGGCGGTCTTGTCGTGGTTGAGGACGCGCAGTCCGTACTCGCGCTCGATGTCGCGCAGGGCTTCGCCGATGCGCCAGTACAGGTTGTTGACGCTGGCCCGGCGGCCGTCCTGACGAGCAAGGGTGGCAACGATGTGGACGTGATTGTCGCCGTGGTGGACCGCGATCCAGCGGACGCCCTCGTGCTCGCGGCCAAGCACCGACAGCCCGGTGCGGTCCATGACCCGCGCGGTGATGTCGTGCCACGCGCCGTCGCCGAGGTCAGTGTCCTCGGGAGCCGCACGAAGCACGCAGTGCCACACGTACAGCTCGGGTGCGCGCTTGCCGATCGCCGCGACCGGCTGCTCAAGGAGGCCAACCAAGCGGCGGAAGTCCCGCACCTCTTTCCCGTCCTCGTCAAGGTGGACGGGTGGCTCAAGGGTGGCGGGGTGCTCCCAGCCGCCGACCAGGTGCGGGTTGACATGCTCGTTCCTGCGGCCTTTCCCGAACAGGTAGTAGAGCACGCCAGCGACGTTCTCGCCGGGCGCGACGACGCGGCCGATCACATCCGCCTCCGGACTTTCTCGGTCGCCTGCTCAATGCTGTCGGCGACCTCCGTCAGCCGGGTGAGCACGGGCTGCGGGTCCATGCCGGGGACGATGCCGGAGTTGATCGCGCGGGCGATCTGGTTGACGTTGTTGCCGACCCAGACGATCTGCGACCGCAGGTGGACCAGCTCGGTCATCACCTCGCGGCGCAGCCAGCCGGGCGGCATCGCCCTGTGCTCGGCCGCATCGACGGCCAGCTCCCCGACCCAGGCCGAGGCTGCCATCCCGGCGCGTTCCGCCGCAGCGCGGACCGCGGCCCGCTCGCCGTCCGTGAACCTGACTGTCATCGTCTTCGCGCGCTGGTGCTCGCCAGGCGACCGGCGGTTTCCACCCTTGGGGTGCGCGGCTTCCATGATTATCCCTTCCTCGCCGCCGCCCCGCGCTTACCGCCAAGTACGTGCAGGGGAGCCGGTGCGGTTCACCGCGCTGCAGGAAAAGAAAAGGCCCGCGCTCGGGCCGCCGCCATGTGACACATGGCTACATCTGGCTTCAGCCAGTAGAGTGATTAATCGCATCGGCTACGAACACGGCACGGTTGGCACGCCAGCTTGCTGGCGTGCTGCGGTGGCCGTCTAGGGGTCGGCCAAGTGAACGATTCTCGTACATGATGCTCACTGCCCTGGCCTGGAATCCTTCAGATCTCGCCGACACGGCGAGCACCACTAATTTACAGAACCGTTCGCGGAGGCCTCGCGGCTGAACGTCTACGCGATTCCTTCCGCACGTCGGTGCACATCGGCTGAGCTGAACGGAAGGTCGGCGACCAACTCGTCGTCATCGTGGACTTCGGGAAGCTCCGCGAGCTCACCCGCGACCTCCTGCCAGACTCGGCCCAGTGCAATGCCGAAGATCCCCTGGCCGCCCGCGAGCAGATCCACTATCTCGTCAGGGGAGGTGCACTCGTAGACATCGACACCATCGCTCATCAAGGTGACTTGCGCAAGGTCGCCCAGCCCACGGTCCCGCAGATGATCGACGGCCGCCCGTATCGTGTTAAGCGGGATCCCTGTATCGAGCAGCCGCTTGACCATCTTCAGGATCAGGATGTCCCGGAAGCTGTAGAGCCTCTGCGAGCCTCGCCCTGACGCGCCGCGAACGCTCGGTTCCACCAGGCCGGTGCGGGCCCAGTAGTCCAGCTGCCTATACGTGATTCCCGCCACGAGACAGGCTGTCGGCCCCCGATAGCCGACGGCTTCCCCGGAGATCGCAGAATCACCCTCTCCGGGGGGCGAAGCCCGTCTCCGCTTCCCGTGAGGCTGCCTGGCCGGGTTAGGCGGGACCACATGCCCCCCGGAATATTCAGCCGACCCTTCCTCCATCCAGGAAGACAGGCGCTCCAGGGCCGCCTGAACGTCATAACCGGCAACCTGCGCTGCCTGCTCTCGGGCTTGCCGGTAAACGTCCCTGGCGGTGGTGGCTTCAGGCTCCGCATGCTGTTCGTTCTCGCTTGTCACCACGTCACCCCCTCACTGCTAGTCTCATCACCCAGATCGGCAAACGGGACCTCGGGTCCTATTTCCTCGGCAAGCTCGTCACGGGCCAGCTTCAGGTGAGCCCGCACGGTCGACTGGCTGATCCCGAGCAGCTCTGCGATCTCGGGAGAAGACCACTCTTCATTCCACCTCAGGAAGGCTACCCGCTGCCGGGCCTCCGGCATCTTTCCGATCCTGTCCCAGCACCGCTTGAGCGTGATCGAGTTCACCGCATGGAGGTACGTGTCGTGCCCTCGTTCGGACACATCGGCCAACCGTTCCGAGGGAACCTGACGGGACCCGTGGGTTCTCCACTGGTCGATTGCCTTGTTCCGCAGGACGCGGTACAGCCATCTTCTCCGCGACTCGTGATCAAGGAATTCGAGCTGCCTGTCCCATTCAGTGGCTGCCGCCTGGAAGGTCACCTGCACCAAGTCCTCGGCATCGGAGCGGCTGACGTTCGGCAGAGTACTGGCATACCCGAATAGCCCAGCAGCCTCTGCCCGGAAAAGGCAGGCGACCGCCTCGGCAGTCGCGCGGGATATCCGGCTTCCCACCTCATGACCTGGCGATCGGCTGCCGACGGACGTCGGCCCCGACGCTCGCCCTCATGTACTGTCCCGACGGCCCATCGTTCACGATCACCACAGCGCCCTCCTTCGCGGCGGTCATCAGAGCGGTCAGCGTCTTCCGGCGCTGCCACTCAGTCAACAGCCGCAGGACGCCGGAGACAACCAGGATCGCGACCGTTGTGGCGGCCGCCTGCCATGAGATCACGTTCGCTGACGCAGTGACCGCCACCCAAGTGCCTGTCTGCCACGTTCTGACCTGTGCCATGACCAGACATCGAACGAGGAACCCATAGCGTTTAACACCACCGGTCGTTCCTTGCCCGAAGGTCAAGCTCACTAAAGCGGAAGCGGCCACGGGTCTCGATCGGCCAGGGCTTGCTACGCAGAGTGACGTGAGCCAAGGAATACGCATCAGTCGAATCCGCAACCCTGCCAGTAAAGTACATCAGCAGTATGTCGGGAACGATGACAACGATTCAGAGGGGCCTAGCTGCGTCAGCCCAGGTCATCCCAGCCCCATGGCTCGGCTGGGGTGCCATCAGCCTCCCGGCCAAACCGGAACCGGTCCTGGTGGTCCTCCTCTTGACGGAACAATTCGAACATGCCCGCTGCTGATAGGCGACCAACCAGCTCGGCGACCTGGTCCTGCGTGCCCGCTTCCCGCAGGCTCGCCAGCAAGATGCCAACTTCGTATGGATGGTCGAGAAGGACATGGGGGGCCAGATCACGGGCCAGCGCGGCGACTTGGTCCTGCGCGCCTGACTCCCGCAGGTTGTCCAGCAGCCAGGCCACGCCGACCGGATGGTCGAGGGCGACGTGGGCGGCCAGATCACGGGCCAGCGCGGCGACCTGATCCTGTGTGTCCGCCTCCCGCAGGCTTTGCAGCAGCCGGGTAACGGCTTCCGGGTAGTCGACGGGGACACGGGCGGCCGCATCGCGGGCCAGCAGCGCGGCGACCTGGTCCTGTGCATCTGCCTCCTGCAGGCTGTCGAGCAGCCAGGCCACGCCGTCCGGGTCATGCAGGGGGACACGGGCGGCCGGATCACGGGCCAGCAGCGCGGCGACTAGGTCCTGCGCACCTGCCTCCCGCCAGGTGTCCAGCAGCCAGGCCACGCCGCGCGGGTCATCGAGAGGGCCGTGGGCAGCGACGCGGGCAGCCAGCACTGCGACCTGGTCCTGGGCGCCCGCCACCCGCAGACGGTCCAGCAGGGAGGTCACGGCGCGGAGGTCAGGAAGGGACGCGTCGGCGGCGGCCCGGGCAGCTAGCGCGGCGACCTGGTCCTGCGCGCCTGCCTCCCGCAGCTTGTCCAACAGCCAGGCAATGGGGATCGGGTAGCCGAGGGCGACATGGGCGGCCGGATCACGGGCCAGCAGCGCGGCGACCTGGTCCTGCGCGCCTGCCTCCCGCAGGCTCGCCAGCAGCATAGCCACGGCGACTGGGTCGTCAAGGGAAACGCGGGCGGCCGGATCACGGGCCAGCAGCGCGGCGACCTGGTCCTGCGCGCCTGCCTCCCGGAGCCGGTCCAGCAACGGGGCGACGTCACGCCCGTGGTCGAGGGGCACCTGGGCGGCCGGGGCACGGGCGAGGAGAGCGGCGATCTGCTCTTGCGCGCCTGCCTTCCCCAGGCTGAGGAGGAGGTTGCCCACGGCGCCAGGGGCGTCGAGGGGCGCGTGGTCTATCGCCCAGCGCACTGGACGGGCGTCCAGGTGAAGAATGTCCGGGGAGTTACTGAGGTAGAAGACGGCACGAAGGTTGCCGCCAGCGGCGGCGTTCTTGTGGAGCTGGGCGGCGTCACGGTACAAGCCGCGGTCACGGGCGGCATCACCGAGCGCAGCTTGGTCGGCGGGAAATGCGTGATCTGCCGCGGCAGCCCAGAAGTCGGCCGGGGGGATCTGCTCGTTACGGTGGCGGCGACCGTGCTGGTCAAGGTAATCCGCGAGCCGGTACAGCGGAATGCCCGCGACATCGACCGGGGCGTAGGCCAGCTGCTCGTCCCTGTCCCGGGGACGAGGTCCAGGCGGGCGGGACCGGGCTGGGCGGGAGCGGATCCGGGTAAGCGGCCCGCGGGTGCCATTGCAGGGAACGGCGGCGTAGGACAGGGCACGCTCCAGCCAGTCCTCCTCGCGCGGGGCGTCCCATTCGATACCGGTCAGGTATCCGGGCGCGGCTGCTGCCAGGAAGGCATGCGGCAGGCCTATGCCCGTGCCCAGGCGCCGGGCATCCATCGCCGCGGTGATCACCGCCTTGGCCTCGGCCGTCGCGTAGCGGTAGCGGGCCAGCAGTTCCGGTCCCCCGGCCAGGAACTGGGTGACCTGCCCGTCTTCGGCCCCCGCCGCTGCGTCCAGCCTGGGATCCCCGGCCTGGGCGGCCGCCTGCAGGTCTGCGGGAGTGAAGGCCTCGGGAACGGCGATGTCACGGCCGGACAGCAGTTCCCTCGCCTGGGCATGCGGGTCATCCCCGCTCGCTGGCCGGGCAAGCTCACGCCAGTGCGACGGCCACAACGTGGCCAGCACCAGCACTGGCGCGCGGTCCGGGTCGCGCAGCAGCTGCCGCAGTCCAGCCGCGACCCGCTCGCCGTCTGCCCGTACCAGGTACTCCCGGGCATCATTCAGCCAGATGACCGTCTGGGGACCGACTGCGGGCAGTTCGCGCAGCGCGGCTGCGGAGAGCCCTGGGTCGATGGGGTGCCACAGGCGCCAGGCGCCGGCTTCACGCAGCGGCTCCAGTGCCTCCCAGCAGGCGCGTGTCTTGCCAGTCGAAGAACCGCCGACCAGCACCGCGATGCCGCTAGCCCCGTCTGCTGCAGCCCGCACTACGCGGCTTAGCAGCTCATCGTGAGGGCGCCGCACGTATGCGGGCAGCAGCGGCAGACCCGCCGGGGGATGTTCAAGCTCGACAGCCCGCTTGACTTCGAGTGCGAACGGGTCAGTGACCTCAGCCAACGGCACCCCGACGGGGACAGTCATCTTGGCCGCGACCCACAGGCCCTGGGCTCGCCGTACGGCGTCGTCCGGGTCCCAGCATGCGGCGCGGGCCAGCACGGTGACAACGGTCACCAGGTCGGCCTGAGAAGGCGGTACCGCAGCGTTGCCGATTATCCGGGCAATCGTGTCTCGACCCGGCATCCCAGCCTGCCCAGCCAGGACTGCCAGCTTCTCGATCTGATCAAGCGTCGGCGTCCCGGCCTGCAAGTAGAGCTCATAGATCAGCGCTTTGAGGTCGCCCAGGGGCCCTGGGGGGACACCCGGCCGCCTGATCGCCCTCTGCGAGCCGCTCTTATCGCTACTCATCGCACAAGCATTATCGCCGCCGCTCACCGGCCCGGCCAGAACTCCGGCAGGCCCGAGCAAGACGACAGGCTGATCGCAACTCGAAGGTCTGGTTGGGCTCCGGCTCAGGGTGAAAGCAACGTCGGCCGGCACGATCACCGGCCCGTCCCCCTGAGAGGAGGAAAGCAATGTCGACCACCGCCCCTGAATCCCGTCTCAGCCGCGCCGAGCGGCTGCAGCTGGCCGCGGCCGCCCTGCGCGGCATCCTGGCCGGAGCCGCCCGCGCGGTCGTCTCCTGGCTAGTCGAGGAGCATCTTCACCCCTAACCCGTCGGCCCCGTCCTGGCCCGCGCCGCCTGGCGTGGGCCAGGACGTCAACCCGCGAAGCAGACTCCAATGGGTAGAAGGTGCGATGCCATAGCCACAAGGCGCTACACAGAGTGAGGTACGCCCGCAAATACGCATCACTCGAATCCGCAACCCTGCCACTACCCGCCAAAGCCGCTGAGTTGGAGCCATTGCCGAAGCTGTGGTGAACCGCAGCCGGGAACCAGTCGTTTCCCCGAGGGGACATTCGACAATGGCCTGTTGTCGCTATTAGGTGGGTGAACGCGTGCGGATCGACTGGGCAGACCTGGCCGACGAGCCTGAGGACGCCCATACGGCCCGCCGCGCCCAGTCGGCTCCCGACGATCCAGACGCCACCGGCAAGGACCAGGGTAAGAACCTTAGTGGCAGTGGCGACTCGTCCCCAGGTCCCGCGGACTCAGCTTTGCGTGTAGAACGGGCTGCGGCTTACCGTGCAACCGTCGATGCCGCCTACCGGCAGTACGCGACGGACCATGGCGATGCCCGGGTGGAGCAACTCGAACGCGAACACGACGCGAACGGCATCGGATACGCGACCATTGGAACTGCCGCAGCAGACGTGCAGACGGGTGCTCGGGGGCCTGCCTCAGGGCGTGACTTCGATCCCGAGTCGTCCGGAGGGCCGATCCGGCAGCTCGACGCTCGGAAAGCGAGCATCACCGATGAAGGCGTTCGGGAAGCTGCGGCTCATCTTCAGAGGTTCACTGGAGGTGGCCCCCTGGAGGCTCCGGAGAAGGGGATGCTCGATCGGCTGACGTCCATTGCAGCTGGTGAGATGAAGCCGACGTCTTATGACCTGAATTTCTACACACACGAACTGGATGAGGCAGGTAGATATGCCGAACTTGGCTTCGGGCCGGAATCAGGCGTGGATCTCGGGGACCCTAAGATGTTCGACGTGTGGAACGACGTCCACACAGCCGCGCTCGAAGACTACGGGATCTCCGACGCGAATCTCTTCTATCCCGGGCTGGCGCCATGAGTGATGTTCCTCTTTCTGACCGTCAGATCAAGCTCCTGGCTGTCGTCGCCGAGGGGGGCGGCGACTGGGACGCCAGGTGGATAGACCTGACCGCTAATTCCAGGTACGGCCCAGGCGAGGGGACCGTCCTGCAGGAACTCCAGGCACTTCAGCAACTGGGACTAGTCGTCCGAGACGACAGCCGATCTGGCGTCGGCGGCAGATGGAAAGTGACCGAAACCGGCCGACCGTACATCCAATAACGCGAACCTGTCGTCCTCGCGGTTGATCATGACCTGCCCGCTCTGAGTAGATGAGCTTCACCCAGTCAGTTGCGGTCCGTCCGTGCCCTGAGCATTGGGATCGCCTCGATCTGCCCAGCGCTGAGGCCGGTCCAGTCGAGCGTTTCCGGTCGCTGCGGCTCACTGCACCGGATAATCCGTTCCGGCGTCGCTATGACGTCCACCCGGAAGTCGTGGGGCAGCTCGGGCAGTTCCTCGTCGAGTGCCTGAAGTTCGTGGACGGTCGTGCAGACCGTCGTCCGCTCGGTGACCAACCCGGCCTCGACGAGCAACCCCAACTCTACGTCCGAGTATCCCGCGCCCTTGCCGAGCCGGGCGCCTTTCGCGTTCACCGCCACGCTTCCCACGACCACGAGGTCGATCGCGCGCATCGCCCCGACATTGGCCATCGGGGCGATGCGCGCCGCGACCTCCCGCTCCGCGGCTTCAGCTGGCGGCACGGACAGGGTGGCCGGATCGAGCACGTAAACGGTTCGGGTGTCGCCAGCTTCGGCGCGGCCATGTAGACGAGCTTGCCCTGCGCGAGAGCTAGAATCCGCACCGGCAGCTGTGCCCGGTCAGGGACGACCTTGAGTACATGCGCCCGGGACCGGCAGGGGCGTCACGCTGGTACGCGCACCACTTGCGTAGCGGTTATCCGGAGACCCCGATGAGATGCCGGATTTCCGGGACGTTATCGCCGTCCTCGTCGAAGCAGACCGTGGCCATGCCGAGCTCCCGCGCAGCGGGCAGGTTGGCGGCAGTGTCGTCGACGAACACGCACTCGCGCGGCGGAACGCCGATCTTCTCGGCGGTGAGCAGGTAGATCGCCGGGTTGGGCTTGCGGAGGCCTACCTGATCGGAGATCACCACGGCGTCAAACAGGCGGTCCAGGTTCCAGCCGTCGTAGGGGTCATAGTCGCCGGTGCCCCACGAGTTCGAGAGGACCCCGGCCCGGATTCCTGCGGTGCGGGCCTGCCGGGTGAGGTCGAGGATCTCCGGGCGGGGCCGCAGGTCGGCCAGGGCCTTGCCGAGGAGCCCCTCCGCCGGAACGCCGAGAAGCCGGGCGATGACTTGCTCGTAGTCGCGCTGGCGCATCTGCCCGCACTCGACAGCGGCCAGCGCGTCGCGGCCATCGGCCGTGTCCCGCAGGACGCGCAGGAACGCGCCCGGAGGGAGCCCCTCGCGCACGCAGAATGCGGACAGGGCACCGTAGAAGTCGGTGGTGACGACGCCGCCAAAGTCGAGGATGAGACCGCGGTAAGCCATGGGCTCAGCCTACGAGGTTGCTTTCACCTCCAGGTAGCGGCTGGCGAGGTCGCGGGAGGCCTGCGTGCCGGACGGCCCGATCATGCCTGCTACCCGGCCGATCCGGCGGAGGCTGTTGGCGTGCCCGGTCGTCGCGATGATGTCGAGGGCTGCCATGGAGTGGTGCGCGGCTTGGTCCGGCTTCCGGTCGGCGGCGAAGGCGGCGGCGAGGTCAACATGGGCGGTACACCGGTGCTTCGCGTGCACGAGGTCGAGCTGTCCGAGGGCGGCGGTGAGATGGGCCTGCGCGTCCGGGTAGCGGCCCAGGCGCATCAGGCCGCCACCCCGGTAGGCGGTGAGCTTCGCGAGGCTGAACGCGCCGATGCCCTTCCAGGGCTCATCCGGCATCGGCCCGGCGAGCTGGTCCTCGGCAATGTCCAGAGCCCGCCGGAATGACGTCTCGTCGCCGGTGGTTGCGTGCATCTCCGACTCGACGGCGCAGACCCAGCCACGCGTGCGGGGGTGCACGTCGCCGCGGCTGGCGATGCTGACTGCCTGCCGGGCGTATGCCAGGCCGTCCAGCGGGTCGCCGCCATAGGCGCTGTGGAATGCGCGGGCAGCGTAGATGATGGCCATCAGCTCGTCGTCCCCGGCCTGCTGCGCGGCGCGGGCGGCGATCGTCAGGTAGCGGGCGGCCGCGGCCTGGTCGTTCCCGTCGAGCATCAGCATCGTGGCCGTGAGGGAGCTGGCCTGCCCGATGAGGGAAACCAGCAGGTCCCGCCAGGCGCCGGCGGCGGGAGCCAGTTCGCCGAGCAGGCTGAACGTGCCGCATACGGGCTCCAGCAGGGACGCCGCCCCGGCGGACTGGTAGATCCTGCGGTAGCCGTCCATAACCTGCGCGAGGCCCGCAGCGGTCTCCGCATCGACGCTGGCACGGCCGTCCACGGCGGCAGACAGGCGGGCGGGGAGGCCGGGGCTGGCGCGGAGCACGTCGAGCAGGGAGATCACGCCAGCGGCGAGAGCGACGAAGTCGCGGCGCGGAACGCCGTCTTCTTGCGGTTCCCGGCGGCCGGGCTCGCCCGCGCCGGACATGACCCTCCCGTAGAGAAGCCCGTACCGCTCAGAGACCGCGTGGTCGCCGCGTTCCCAGGCGTAGATCATCCGGATCAGGCCACCGGGAGCGGCGACCTGCTGCCCGCTGCCGTGAGCAGCGCGGCGAAGCTGGCGTGCCATTTCGGGCACGTCCCAGCCTCGGGATCGCCGCCACGCCCGCAGCGTCTCACCGTCAGGGGGCATCGCGCGTACCTTCGCGTCGCCTTCCGAGTCATGATGCGGAGTACGTGCTCCAGGATGCTCCCTGGCGTCCTCCTCCTTGTCACTATCCCACAACGCAACGTTCCCGACAGCCTTCTGTTACGACGTTGGTACGCGTTGAGATGGAGGAACGGCAGATGGAGCACGCAGCGGGCCGTACCGCAGCGGGCAAGGACATGACAGCCGCAGACCGCGCCGCGCTAGAATCGGTCCGGTACGACTGGGGCGACGCCTACAACATCGGCTATGACGACGAGCACGGCTGGCACGCGAAGCGGCGCGACGGGCTCGGGGGAACCCTGACCGCTGCGGACCCGGACGGCCTGTATGAGGTGATCGCCGCCGACTACGCGGTCAGGCCCGTGGGCCGCGACTACTCGGCGCCGCTGGACGACTCATGACCGTCTGGCTGTGGGACGCGCCGGGCCTGGCGTCTAGTTCACGCGGGGTGTGCGGCAACGAGGCCAGCGCGCGGCGGGCCGCGGCTGCGCGGCTGCGCGGCGGCCAGGCCTCTGCCGCGGTGGTCGAGCAGGCCGTGATCGTCCTCGGGGCGGCGACGCTTGAGGACAGCTACCAGAGGACCGGCAACTGGTGGCGGGCGCGGCCGGGACAGCGGATCCGGTGGCGCCGTGGCTGAGCGGCTGCTCGCTATCCGCCGTGCGGCAGTCCCTCACCACGGGCCGGTCTCTCCCGGCTGCCCGGTCGAGTGCCTCCTCACAGTGCTGTCCCTGAGCAGCTTCAATCCGCTGACCCGCGCCGACGGCGCGCCGTTCGGTGAGCCGTCCACGGTCGGCGACGTCGTGACGCTGCTCGCCCGCCGACAGCTCCGCAAGATCCGCGGTCTCGGCCCGCGGCGCATCTCGGAGATCGAGGCGGCTCTCGTCCTCGCCGGGCTTGACCTGACCGCGATCCAGGAACGGCCCGCAGGCGGGGAAGGACCCGCGAAGTGACCCGGGTACGGCGGCTTGCGTTCGCCCGGAGGCTGCGCCGCGCCGGAGCTCTTATCCGCGCCGCGCGGCCCTACCAGTTAGCTATCGCATAAAAGCACCGCGAGTCACGGCGGCGCGTGGCGGCATTCCCCGCAGGAGCGCGAGCACGCTATCGCAGGTAATGCGGTCTTCTTGCCCGTTGCGCCGCGGTCTAGCGGGCAGGACCCCATCATTAATAAAGAGGGAGGTCAAGCGGTGTGTCCGGGGGCTCGCTATACGATCCACTCGCGCGGAAGGGATGCCTGTATCTCCCAGTCCGCGCCCTTGCCTGCCCACGGGTACACGTACAGGACGAGGTCGCTGCGCCCGGCTGTCTTGGCCAGGGCTTTGGACAACCCGCCGATAGCTTCCACGGCGTCCCCCGCTTTGTAATTGCGCAGGTGCACGCTGTCTGCTCGCCCTGCTACCTTCGCTGTCAGGGCGAATATGGCCTCGTCGGCGGCCTCGCTTCTCTTCGTCTCCGGGATGACCGTGAGCAAGGCGGCACCGCCTATTGCCTCTGGATCCTCGATAGCAAGAGAGATGATCTGGTCTGCGCGGACCAACTCGAGCTTTATCCCGCGTACCCATACATAGGCCAGTGCTGTCATGTCTTCCAGAGTCCCGCAAACAGCTATCTTCGCAAGTTCCGTTACTGTTAGTCGACGCAAAGAAGACGTAACGTTACGGTTATGCCGAAATCGCGCGGGCGCAAGCAAAGAAAGCCGCGGAACACGCCTAGCCGTTCCAAAGCAGCTGCGGCCCGCTCGCCGGTTGGATCGTTCAGCGCTGGGATGCTCGACGCCCGCACCCGAGCAAAGTTGTCGGGAATGGTCACCGGAAGTGTCCCGTCAGCGCAGACGCTGCTCATCACCACCGTCCCGACGCTGTGGGCCAGCATGCTGCGTGGCGAGCCCGCCAACATATGCGTGGATGGGTGCCGCATCCTGCAATGCTGTTACTCACAACTCGGCGTACGCTCCGAGATCCGCGCCGTGTACTTGACCGTCACCGACGGTGCCGGGCGCATGATCATGCACGGGAACCCGCAGCCGTCATGGAACGGCAAGGAGCTAGACGGGCACTGCATCCTGTACCTGCCTGATGAGCAGCGCATCGTTGACGCGACTGTGGAGCAGTTCCGTGAGATTCGCCGGGTAAAGATGGGGCCGCTGGTGGGCAGGCTGGGGATTCCACTAACACCTGGGCAGCCTGGGCCTAGCGACGGCCTCCCAGTCGGCGCCCAGCTCCCGGTCCGGCGGGCCGACCTCACCTTGGTATACACAATGGCCGACGATGACGCTACCAAGGTCATTCTCGATCACCCCTTGGCGCGCGAGGACCCCGACGGACACGTGCGGGCAGGGGTCAACCTGGCCTCAGCCACACTGGAGTTCTTCCGACGCCTCTCCCAGGACACTCAACTCGACATGTCTCCCTATCCGCGAGCGAACGCGCTCGTTGCCGCCATCAGCGACACCCCTGGTGAGACGGACCAATCCGGTAACTGGTTCTTCAACGTTGCCGATGCCAACGGCGAGACGCGCCGACTGCGGCTCGACGAATTGCCGCTCCCGCCTGAGATTCCTCCGGCCCTACAGGACAGCGGTTCTAGCTCGGCACACAGTAAACCGGATCCGGAGTCATCGCCGCGTCCGACGGCCTTGCTACGCGGTGCTTTCAGGCGTAAGCGCGAGCCAACAGCCGTAGTGCAGGCCGTGCCCGGGCTTGAGGCGGCCGCCCTAGCGCAGGGAGTGCCAGCCCCGGGCGGCTTCCTCCTGCGGATGGCGCGCCCTGGCGACGGGGCCGAGGCGGCCCGACTTCTGGCTATGGCCGGACTGGACCTCCCGCCATATCTAACGGAGGCAATCGATACCCAGGCCATTGGCTCCACCGTGATGCGTGCCCTGGGTTCCGGGAGGGACGAAGTAGTGACCGCGCTGGCGACTGCGGCGCACCACGGTGACCCTAACCTGGCGATGCCCGGCCTGACGGCCCTGTTGGTGGCGGAACGCAATCATCGCCTATGCGGGGCGCTGCTGGCCTTGCCGCCCGCGGCCATCATGGCGCAAGCTGCCGCTGCCGGGGTTCCCGTTGAGCTAGCCCTGGTCGGCACCACCGCCATCGTGAAGATCAACGGCGTGGCCGTCGACAATGCCAGCCGAGGCCAGGGCATCGGCACCGCGCTGCTGAGCATCTGCCTCACGCTGTACTTCCAAGTGGGCTTCCTGCTGGCCTACGGCCAGTTCCGCGACGGCTCTGGCCTCGACAACTATTACCGCAAGCTCGGATTCGACGTCCTTGCACAAGGGAAAGGCATCTCGCTCACCGAACGTCTCGGGATGCCCATAGGACTCACACCCGAAACCGGCGAGCGCTTTTTCCTCCGTTGGGCGTGAGTAACGTGGCAGAGGCATGAATCGGGGCTCCGCCCGGTCTCAGTTCCGGTCTCATCCGCTGGCGCACAAGGACGTCCGCCTAGGTTCGTGGTGTCCCGTCGTACTGGCCGGATGGCCTTGGGCGGACCCGAGGAATTGTCAAGACCTGTGGGTGGAAAAGATGTCGTCACTTGTGACGGGCCACTCCATGTAGATCATGGTGACGGGTGATTCGGTGGCGAAGGGCTCAGTTTCGTTGTAGCCGAGGCGTCGGTAGAAGCTGATGACCCTGGTGCGGGCGGGCAGGACATTGAGGATGAGGCGGGTCATGCCGTGCCGGGCGGCGTGGTGGTGGGCCTGGCGCATCAGGATGCGGGCGATGCCGTTGCCTCGCAAGGCGGGCCGGACGTAGCGCCGCTTGATCTCGGCGGTGCGCTCCTGGGAGCGGGGAGCGAGACCGACGCAGCCTGAAGGGTGACCGCCTTGGTCAGCGATCAACAGGGCCCCTGGCGGGCGGTAGACCGCCTGCAGGTTGTGGCACTCGCGCTGGAGCACGGCGGGCAGCTCGCCGATCTCGGCCGGCACCGCCTGGCCGGTCTCGGCCTGGGTGGCGGCCATGTACTCGAACACCAGGGCGGCGGCGTCGTCGCCGCGTCCAGCGGGGAACGCGCTGACTACCCGGGCCTCGGTGGTCATGCCCGCGTCGCGTTCGGGCCGCTCGACTAGGACACCGCGCTCAAAGCGTGCCCCGCCGCACACGGGCTCAATGTTGAGGTCGAACTCACGCACCACGCTCACCCCACGGCATTCCGACGTCCGTTGTTCACATGCTTCGCTCATTCCCAAGCTGGCGCTGAAAGATCTGCGCGAGTCTGTGCATGTCAGTCGGGCCAATCACGATGAGCGCCAGTCCGAGGGTTCCGGCCAGCTGCCGCTTCAGCGCGATCTTCTCCGCGTAGTCCTTGCTCTCGAGCATCCCGGCACACTCGACGTAGGTACCGTCAGGAAGCAGCCAGTCGGCCCGCTTGGCGCCGGAGGGGTTGAGCTCAGGATGACGCGGCCACTTGGGCTCGCACTCATGTGAAATCCCGTTGGCCGTGAGCCAGTCGTCGATGGCCTTTTCCAGCAGCGACCGGCACCTGTGGCCGTCACTGGCGTGACACCACGTCCCTTGAGACGGCCGCCATGTCTCGCCCACGAGACCCGCGGCGCGCAAGGTGCCCAGCCAGTCCTGCTGCCTGAGAACCCGCTTAATGGTCTCCGCCGGTGGCATTGCCAGCAAGGCGCGTATCCGGCGGTCGCGTTCTTCGGGCGGACCGTCGTGGGGCACCCGGCGCGTGGCGAAGCCCTGCGCCGGGATGGCGCCAAAGGCGGCTCGCAGCTGGTGGAGGGCGGCCTTGACGTCGTCTTCGAACCAGGTCGCTCGCGGATCGCCGTTCCTGACCCGGAAGCAGCAGTCCATGCAGTAGCGAACAGGGCCGAAGGCCTCGATGGCCCAGGGCCGGATGTCGCCATTCCAGAAGTCCTGTCCGCAGGTCGGGCAGACCGCAGCGGAGGGTTCGGGCCATGTCCTCTTCTGGCGGACGAGATGGAACGCCCCTATTGTCGCTATCTGGTCGGAGATGGCGTGTGGGTTCAGCTCTACATGGGCCGGGCCTGGCCGGTTCTTGTCCTTGGCAAAGTCCAGGATGCGTTCGTAGGTCTGGGGTGCGCCGGTGATCAGGGCTCTGCCGATCAGCCAGGGCCAGTAGAACCAGTACTCGTCAGCTAGGTCGTCGGCGACGCGATCGGGCTCGTCGGCCCACAGGTCGTCGAAGCGGCGCTGGCACCAGTCGTTCCACCAGCTGTAGTTATGGAACCAGCCGCCGGCGAATGGCCCGTCTGCTTCGCCGGACCGGTAGCTCCAGTCGCTGATCCGGCCGGACCAGGATTCCACGGTCGGCTGCGCGCCGTTCGGGTGCTGGGGCGGGACTTCCAGCGGTGGCGGCACCGGCTCTGTCTGCCTGGCGCCGGTCTTCCAGAGCAGGCGCTGGCGGGCATCTTCGCACTGTCCGTAATTAACGGCAATTTCAGCGACGTTCAGCGCTTCGGCCAGATCGCCTCTGTCTTCGTAGAGATTGATGAGCAGCCCGAACCCGGTGATCGAGTAGAAGCGTCGCTGCCCATCGATGACTTCGCTGGCCGCATCGGGGCGCACCTTGACTAGGTCGATGTCCAGCCAGCAGAGCCGCTCAACCTCACCGAGAAGACCGGGTTCATTGCGTCGGCGGCGCCACAAAGCATCGGCGGTGTTCTGAATCAGGAAGTGGTAGTCGGCCGGTTCGCCTGGCAGTTCAAGACCCTCGTGTACGTTCTGAATCAGCGCAGTGGCGGGATGCTCCGCTGTCCGTGCGTCCGGGAAGCCTGAGAAGGCGCGGAAGTGAGCAGGCGAGGCAGAACTGCCGCCGTCACCGAGCGGCCAGATCAGAGTTTCTTCGCGGCTATCGAATTGGACGTTGTGCACTTCCGGGACATCGTCGCACCCTGCGAGAGAGCTCCGGCCGATCTGCTCGGGCATGGTGTAACCGGTGCCAGGGATGTCCCCGAACCGGCGAAACCACTCTGGCACCATGCACCCCATCATCTGAGATTCACCAGATTCAGAGGCTAGCCGGGCTGCCCATGACACGTCACCTGGAGTCGGCATATCGTGTCCTGCAACAAACGAATGACTTCCCCCAGAATCCTTTGCGTGAGGGAATGTCATTTGAGCAAAATCGAATTAGTGCTTTCTGCGTGCGACCTTCGTGAGCTGTGATCGGTAGCTTCGCTACTGGTAGTTAGGACCTCAGGGGCCTTCGGCCAACTCTCAATGCGGCTGGAGAGCCTGTTCGTCCGGCACGCATCGGTGGGCCCGTGTAGCGTCGTGATTCATACCGGTGCGGGTGCCGCTTGGTGTGACAGCTCACGGGAGTCCGGCGCTGGAGCGAGGCGTACATGACGGTCGGATTGTCGGCAGGACCGTCTAAGGTGCTAACACCAGTATCGGGGATGCCGGTTCGTTTCATCTGTAGGAGCCTCTGTGGTCGATCGCGTCGTTTCGAGTGAAGAAGGCTCACAGGACGGCGATTTCTTGCCAGCTGCCATGCCTGGCGTTGGCGTCCCTGTCCCGCAAGAGGGTCCTGCGGGTCAGGTGGGGCTGGTTGCCGGAACCGAAGACTCGACGCCCCTGCAGTTCGCTGTCGCGCTTGATGAGACCTCCTACCTGCAACTGGACGACGTGGTCGTTACCCAGCGACTGGTTCCGGGGATCGGGCCAGTACTTTCCAGTGGCATTGTCACGCAGGTGCGGGCCAGGCACGAGGGTGCCAGTTACGGTTCGGATGTCTTCCTTATCTCCGAGGGTGTACTGCCCGCCCGAACGCAGGAGATCGCTGAGGTCAGCACCACGCGCGTGGAGCCGGAGATCTACGTGCCGCCGCGGCCCGGTGAGGTCGTGCGCAGGGCGACCGGGCACGAGCGGGCCCAGGCGCTTTACTTTGACCAGATGACCAACCGGGTTCCGGTCGGCCGCGGCCGGGACGGTGCCCCGATCTACGTCAATATGGAGTTCCTTGACGGCACGCGGGGCGCTCACGTGTCGATCAGCGGGATCTCCGGCGTGGCGACGAAAACCAGCTTCGCGCTGTTCCTGCTGCACTCCCTGTTCCGGTCCGGTGTCCTCGGCCCCCGCGCGGTCAACGCGAAGGCCCTGGTGTTCAGCGTGAAGGGCGAGGACCTGCTTTTCCTCGACCAGCCAAACGTCCGTCTAGACGACGAGCTGCGCGCCCAGTACGCCGAACTCGGACTACCCGCAGAACCGTTCGCGTCGGCTGGCTTTTGGGCACCGCCGATCCCGGACGACACGACCGGCCGGCCGAATGTGGCCGGGCGGACCAGCGGCGTCGAGGCGTTCTGGTGGACGCCCGCCGAGTTCTGCTCCCAGCAGCTGCTGCCATACGTCTTTGCCGACGCCGAAGACGACCGGCAGCAGTACACGATCGTGATCCACCAGGTTGCCGCCCGGCTGCTACGGGATGCTGTGACCTACGGCGGCGACGGCGCGGTGAGGATCGACAACGAGGTCGTGCGCACCTACCAAGAGCTCGTCGATCTAGTTGTTGCACGGCTTACCGATGAGGATACCCGCGCGGACTGGGCCGGACCGGTCACCGGCATAGGGACGGTCAACGCCTTCGTCCGTCGGCTGCGCTCCTCGCTGCGGCCGCTGTCGGCGATCATCCGCGCGGACCTGACCGGGACGCCACGCCGCCGGATTTCCACCGCTGACCAGCAGGTCACGGTCGTCGATCTGCACAACCTGCACGAACGCGCGCAGCGTTTCGTGGTTGGCGTGGTACTGGCGGCCGAGACCGCGCGCAAGGAAGAGGCCGGGCCAGGGAGCCTGCTGTTCACGATGATCGACGAGCTGAATAAGTACGCGCCGCGGGAGGGCAGTTCGCCGATCAAGGACGTGCTGCTCGACATCGCCGAGCGCGGCCGGTCCCTGGGCATCATATTGATCGGCGCGCAGCAGACTGCGAGCGAAGTCGAGCGGCGCATCGTGTCGAACTCGGCGATCCGGGTGGTCGGCCGCCTGGATTCGGCCGAGGCGGGACGGCCTGAGTACGGATTCCTGCCCGCCTCGCAGCGGGTCCGCGCCACCATCGCCAAGCCAGGTGCGATGTTCGTCTCCCAGCCGCAGATCCCGGTGCCGCTGTCTATCGAGTTCCCGTTCCCCGCCTGGGCGACCCGGCTGTCGGAATGCGCGTCACCGCCCCACCCCGCGGACGGGCCGCCGCCGGATCTGATCACCCGGCTGCCCGCCGATGACGACATCCCGCCGTTCTGACCCTCGTTCCGCCGAGCAGCCAGCGAAGGAGCGCGCAGCGCCGTGAAGTTCCTGCATACCGCCGACTGGCATGTCGGCAAGACACTTAAGGGCCGCGACCGCCTCGATGAACAGAAAGAGGTCCTCGCCGAGATCACGGCGATCGCCGAGGCCAACGAGGTCGACGCCGTTCTGCTGGCAGGCGATGTTTACGACTCCTCGGCGCCGTCCGCCCCCGCGCAGCAGCTCGTGGTGCAGACGCTGCTGGCCATGCGGCGGGCGGGCGCCGAGGTCATCGTCATCGCCGGCAACCACGATCACGGGCCGACTTTTGAGGCTTACCGGCCGCTGATGGGCGTGGCGGGCATCACCCTGGCCGGGATGTACAGGTCACCGGACAGGGGTGGGGTGGTCCAGTTCGCTGCCCGCTCCGACGGTACGGACGTCCAGGTCGCGGTGGTGCCGTTCCTGTCGCAGCGGTACGCGGTCCGGGCGGCGGAGATCGCGGCCAACACGCCGTCGGAGCACACGCGCGCCTACGACGAGATGGTCCGCCAGGTAGTCGGCTCGCTCACCGGCGGCTTCAGCAGCGATTCGGTAAACCTGGTGATGTCGCACGTCACCTGCGTCAACGGCATTTTCGGCGGCGGTGAGCGGCCGGCGCAGTCAATCTTCGAATACAGCGTCCCCGCGACCATTTTCCCGGTCTCGGCACACTACGTGGCGCTCGGGCACCTGCACCGGCGGCAGACGCTGCCAGCCCACGCTCCGGTGCACTACAGCGGCTCGCCGCTCGCAGTCGATTTCGGCGAGCAGGACAATACGAGTGTGGTCTGCCTAATCGAGGCCGCTCCCGGTATCCCGGCCCGGGTCACTGACGTCCCGATCAGTTCGGGACGGCGGCTGCGGACCCTGCGCGGGACACTCGCCGAGCTCGCGCCGCAGGTTCCGTCTTTCGGCGAGGACTACCTACGGGTGTGGCTGCGCGAACCGGTCCGCGCTGGGCTGCGCGACGACACCGTCGCGATCCTGCCAAACGCCCTCGAGGTCCGCATCGACCCGGAGTTCGCAGCCCCCACCCGGACCGACCGGCCCGAGGCGTCCCGAGGGCCTAGAAGTCCCAGTCAGCTGTTCGAGGAGTACTGCGGCACCCGGAACGTGACCGACCAGCGAGTGGCGGCCCTGTTCGCGCAGCTGCACGACGCGGTCACCGCCACCAGCGCGGACTGACTAGGAGACGGGAAAACACCATGCGCCCGATCGTCATGGACATGCACGGCTTCGCGTCATTCCGCGAGCAGACCCACGTCGACTTCACGGACGCCTACTTCTTCGCCCTCGTCGGCCCCACCGGCGCCGGTAAGTCAACGGTGATTGACGCGATGACGTTCGCGCTGTACGGGTCGGTGCCCCGCTGGGGGCGCAAGGGCATGGTTTCCCTCGCCCTGGCACCCTCTGTCGCCCGGGCCACGGTGAAGCTCGTGTTCGAGGTCGATCGGCAGCGCTACGTCGTCGCACGCGAGTTGCGCCGGATCGGCAGCCAGGTCAGCCAGCGGGCAGCGAGCCTGGAACGGCTCATCGACCCTGATGGCGTGGCCGGGAAGGACGACAGGACTACGCCTCTGGCCAGGGACCTGGCTGGCGTCACCGGTGCCGTGGAACGGCTTCTGGGCTTGTCGTATGAGGATTTCATTCAGTGCGTCGTGCTGCCCCAGGGGCAGTTCGCGGACTTCTTGCACGCCAAGCCCGCCGACCGGCAGGAGATCCTGCTGCGTCTACTGGGGGCGGAGCACTACAAGCAGATGATGATGAAGGCGAACCAGCGGGCGAGCGCGGCGGCGCAGCGCGCAGAGACCATCGACGAGTCGCTGCTTACTTACGTCGACGCAACGGAAGGGTCGGAGAAACAGTCCCTCGCTGTCGAAGACGCCCTGGCAAGGCTCGCTGACCGGGTGGCGGAAACCTTGCCGCGCATCGGGGAATGCCAGGCGGAACTGTCTGCCGCCGAGGACCGGCTGCGGCGGCTCCTCGCCGATCACGCGGCCCTGTCTGTCCTGCGCGTGCCGGACGGTATCGGCGCGCTCGACGCGGACCTAGCGGCAGGCCGGACTGAGGTCGCCCGGCTCAAGAACGCCGAGCAGGAGGCCGAGCACGCCGATACTGCTGCCCGCGAGTCGCTTGCGGCAGGACCTCAGCGGGCACCGCTTCAACTTGCACGCGAGCGACGCAGTGAACGGAACCGGCTCCACGATTCGATCCCCAGCTTGGAAGCCGAGGTAGTGCGGCTCGCGGCGCAAGCCAAAGAGGCCTCCGCCGCCGTGACAACCAGTGCGGCAGGTCTCGAGGACCTCCGTGTCCAGCGTGACAAGGCGGCTCAGAATGCCACGACCGCGGGCGAACAGGTTAGGCGGCTGGAGCGCGAGCACGCCGCTCTCGCCGCAGTGCCCATTCCCGACGGGATCGCGACGCTCGACGAACGGCAGCGGGCCGCAGCCGCTGCCGTAGCCGACGCCGCCCGTGGTGTATCAGCAGCCGAGCAGGCCAGCACCGCCGCCCGCGCGGCCCGCGACAGGGCGGCACCGGAAGTACCTCTCGCGCAGGCATCCCGCGACCTGACCGAACTCCGGGGTCTCCTGGCCGAGCTCGAGACCGCCCGGCACGCTGCTGAGCATGCCCGTGCTGCACAGGCCTCGGCGGAGACTGTGCTGGCAAACGCGACGCAGGTGCTCGGGAGTCAGCGCGCTGCCCTGGAAGAGGCTCAGCGTGCGCACGTCATCGCCGGGCTTCGCCCGCATCTCGTGGTCGGCGAGGCCTGCCCGCTGTGCGAGCAGACCGTTGCGGTATTGCCCGCGGCCATGACCGTGACCGAGGTTAATGACGCGCGGAGCAGCCTCACAGAAGCGGAAAGCGTCGAGAACGTAGCCCAGGACGCCGTAAAGAAGGCCGGCGGATCAGTGGCCAGCGCCGAGGCCGAACTGAAGAACAAGGCGGCACGCGAGACGAGCCTTGTCGCCTCGCTGGCCGACGTGCTCACCGGCCCCCTGGCCGCCGCGCCGATGGAGGTGACACGCCTGATTGCGGGCACGGACAGGGCAGACTCGCGCGGGACAGTCATTGAGGCCCCGCTCGTCGACCGCGCGCTCGCCGAGACCGGTGCGCTCATCCGCGAACGCGAGAAGCTTGACCAGGCCGACAGGAAGGCCGCTGAGGAGACGGAAGCGGCACGACTGGGCCACCAGGCCGCGCAGGAGGCGGCGCTGCAGGCGGATGCCGATGTGTCGGCTGCCAGGGACGCTCTGCGCGCAGCCCGCGATCCGCTCGTTCAACTTGGCGCACCGCAACTGGACGCCACCAGCCTTGCCGCAGGCTGGACGGCGCTGGTCGCCTGGGCCGGAGATCAGCAGCGGGCGCGGGCAGCCGACCTGGCGGCAGCCGGCGAGGCGGCCAACGCGGCCGCCAGCCGGCACCGGGCGGCCATCACTGAGTTCGGCGACGCGGAGCAGGCTCTAGCCCGGCTACGTGACGAAGCGAACACAGCGGTCAGGGCTGACCAACAAGCCAAGACGAAGCTGGGCCATGTCACCGAGCGCGTGGGTGAACTCAGCGAATTCCTGCGAGACGCCCCCGACGATAATCAGATCACCGAACAACTGACCCTGCTCGGCCAGCTTGAAGACGCCGCGGCCAAGGCAGGACAAGCACTCCGGGCGGCACGCGCCGACCGGGCCAACGGCGAGACTGCGCTCGCCATCCACGAGCGCGCCGAAGCCACGGCACGCGCCGAGCTATCATCTGCTCGCGACCGGGTCGTCCCCCTCGGGGCGCCCGCTCTCGAGACCCAGGGCCTGCACCACGCGTGGACCGAACTAGTCACCTGGGCAGCCGGCCAGGCGGCGTTGCGAGAGCAGCAGGTCCAGGCAGCGTCTGCCGAGCACGGTAGCGCTGAGGCCGCAGTCCGGCAGTTGACCGGCCAGCTGAGTGTTGAGCTCGGGGAGGCCGGAATCGAGATGGCCCCGGACATGGTGGTCTCCAGGGCCGCGCCAGCCGTGGCGGCAGCCCTCGAACGTGCCTGTGCGGCCACCAAGCGCATCGTGGAGCGGCGTGCCGAGGCGGCCGGCTTGCGGAGCAAACAGCAGGCAGCACAAGAGGAGCAGCAAGTCGCCGGGCTGCTCGGTGACCTGCTGCGCGCAAACAACTTCCAGCGCTGGCTCGTCAACGCGGCGGTCGACGACCTCGTCGCAGAGGCCTCGGCCACGCTATCCGCACTGTCCAGCGGCCAGTTCGACCTTGTCTACGACGACGGGGACTTCTACGTTATCGATCACGCGGACGCAGACGCGCGCCGCTCGGTGCGCACCCTGTCCGGCGGCGAGACATTCCAAGCGTCCCTCGCACTCGCCTTGGCCCTGTCCTCGCAGATCTCGGCTCTCGCCGCAGCAGGCGCGGCGCGCCTTGACTCCATCTTCCTCGACGAGGGATTCGGCACCCTGGACCCCGAGACCCTGGAAGTTGTCGCCACCACGCTCGAGACCCTAGCCCAGGGGGAGCGCATGGTGGGCGTCGTCACCCATGTCTCCGCGCTCGCCGAACGCGTCCCGATACGCTTCCGGGTGACCCGGAACGCCAGAACCTCAACCATCACCCGCGAAGGCTTCGAGACAGTGGCAGAAGAAGAGGTCATGGCATGACGAGGGATGCTGCTGTCACCTCACCCGGTACCGGCCCAGCCGGCGCGCCACCCGCCGGACCTGCCGACCCTGGCCGACCGCGGATGCGCTACACCGTCGACGGGTGGGATCCGGCCTACGGCACGAGCCTGGACCTTGAGGAATTCCTGCAAGAGTCCAGCGCCCATGTCGCAGTCGAACTGGAGTTGCCCGCAATCGAATGGCATCCGATCGATGCCCGGACCGACATTCCGGCACCCGAGGCGATGCTATTCGTAGACGGCGTGCGCCGCATAGAGGCCCGCGTCTGGATCGATTCGCCCGCCGGCACAGGAGAAGCGGCCTCCGGCGCGGCGACCGACGCAACCGCGGCGCTGTGCGCCTCATACGCCGCCGGGGCGGTGTGCTGCTGCAGCCATCAGGCGCACCTGGTGACGGCCGAACTGCGGCGCGGACTGTTTTCCATCGCACCACACGCGAGCGACATCAACACCAGGGCCGGCAAGTATCAGGCTCACCATGTCGCAGGCAGCACGGCCGGCGTGCCGCTGATGGCCCGGCTCTCCCAGGCCCTGCAACGTCGCCTAGCCGACGTGGAGGTGGTGGCAGCCGCTACAGCCCGTTCAGCCATCCATGACCACGGCGCGCCTGTCGATGATGACTTGCTCATCATCGACGGGCCGCTGCGCGGGCGCCAGCACCTGCCACGGGCCCTCGGATACATCAAGTCGCACCTCACCACCTACCTGCCCCCCGAGCTCAACGCGCTCGTCGGCAGACTGACGCCCGGCCAGCGCACCCCGGTCTTTCTCATGGGGACCAGCTGGGGCAGGCACAGCTGGTACCTGCGGCTCCCCGGCCCGCCCGGGTCGCCGTGGGCGGGCATAGTACGCGTTGAATGCGCTGCGGACCTGCCGGTCACCGAAGTGATCAGGCTCGCGAATCTGAGCCAGTCGACCCTCGGCCGATTCGCCTCTGACGCGTACAAGGACTCCCGGGCTCCGCAGAACCTGTACCCGATCGGCGGTCTGGAGCGTGAACTCCGGCACCGCCTCGGCGATCCGCAGCTGCTGTACCGGGCACTTCGCGAAGCTGCCGTCGGCTAGCCGTCGCAGGCGCGATGAAAGCGCAAAGCAGTCTTCGGGCTCAGGAGACACCCACGGTAACCGTATTCCGTTGCTAGAAGGCACATTTGAGCGGTTGCGGGAAGGGCACCGAGGCGCTCGTCCGCTGCGAGGACGGTGCCCGGGGCCCGATAGGTGTCCAGCTTGCTGAGCTGCGGCGGGATGTGGAATTCTCCACCGCCCTTAAGCGCCCAATCGCGGATCAGGTGCCAATCGTCCAGGCCGGCCACCGCCCCCGCGAGTTCCCTGAGCGCCGACGCAACAGTGTCACTAGCGTTCCCGGCATTCGCTCTTCGCTCATGACACACATCCTGATGATCCGGTCTACTGCTGGGAACCAGCCTAAGAAGCACTGGCCGTTCTTCCCTTCCGGTGAACTATCTCCGGGGTTGTAGCCCAGCGTGCTGCGTGTAGGCGCAGAACTCGGCGAGCGGGCACGTACCACAGTGTGGCGCCGTTTCGGTGCACACATCCTTGCCGATTCTCCAGAGCGCCAGGTCGAAGATGCCAGGAAACTCGGGGTGCGTTTCGCGGGCGGCGTAGATCAGGAGCTCATCGCTTGCGCCCTCGGGCACGAACCCCAGCCGGGTCATTACGCGCCGCACCTGGACGTCGACGGAGATGTCCACGAAGTGGTAGTCGCGCAAGGGAACCTTGAACTGCATGACGAGGATGTTCGCCCCCATGCTGGCGATCTTGGGGCCCGCACCGTGAAACTCTAGGAACCGGCGCACCACCGTCGCGCTCGGCGGTGATCCCTCCCAGATTCGAGTGGCGTCTCCGTCATAGGAGTCATGCAGCCGTTGCACCCCAAGCCGCAGGACCTTCGCCATTAGCTCGGGGCGGCGGTGGATGGGTGTGGGGTCGCGTGCGACCCGTACCCAATCCGCCTCGGTCTTCAGGGTCAACTCAGCGATGTCAAGCGTCCCGAAACGCTCACGTAGCCGAAGTAGGACCTTCCATGCCTGCTTGGCCTTCCCCATCCGGTTGGCCAGACAGCCCAGTACGAACGCCTGTGGATACCGCTCGATGTCGTTGAGGATCGCGTCGGCCGCGGGGTCGTACGCGAACAAAGCAGCCCGGCGCGGCTGCTCCAGAAGTTCCCTGCCCTCGCCGACCAGACGACATGCCAACTGCTCCATCCGTGCTGACATATTGGGATGGTAAGGGTTCGTTGGCCTATGCGCGTCATGAACTAATCAGCAACCTCTATATGCGGTCGGGGCCGGGCTGCCGCAGCAACTGATAATCCACCCGCTGGACAAGTCGATCGCCGCAACATGCAGCGAATATTGCATTCATGAGGTTAGTGGGAATATATCCTGAGTAAGGCGCACGATGTTGCGGCGTGTCGCGCGCCCCGGGCGCGCCCCGGACCGCTAAGCTCATCGTCCTTGGACCCCATGCGGGCTATTCGGCCGCCACGGCCCTTAGGGTCAACTGGTCGGATTCCAACGCGTTCTGCCATCATACAACAGCTAATGCCAGGAACCCCTTGTGCTACGCAAAGTACTCATTAAGAACTACCGCGTCTTCAGGGACTTCGAACTCGACCTCCGGCAAGGGGTCAACGTTCTCATCGGTAAGAACGACGCCGGTAAATCGACGCTTTTCGAAGCGATTAACCTCGCGCTCACCTTCCGCGTGCACGGTAACCCGATCACAACCGAGCTGTCCCCGTACTTGTTCAACTGGGACACCACACAGGAGTACGTAAAGGCGCTCTGCGCGGGCGAGGTGGACGCGTTGCCGGAGATCAGCATCGAACTGTACCTGGATGACATCCCGAAGCACGCTGGCCTCTTCGGCAACAACAACCTGTCCGGAGAGGACGCCCCCGGTGTTCGGATCAAGATCCGCTTCGACGAGGACTACCGTGAGGACTACCTCAAGTACGTGAACGACCCCAGTAAGGTCTCGCTGGTTCCGACCGAGTACTACAGGGTGGATTGGCTCGACTTTGGCGGCAACCCGATCCACAACACCAAGCACCTCCCCGACGTATCCCTCATCGACGCGTCGGCGATCAGGCTCCAGAACGGCGCGGACTATCACCTCCAGCAGATCATCGGCACGCACCTTGACCCTGGTCAGCGTGTCGAGCTGGCTCGTTCGTACAGGACGGTCCGCGAGGACTTCGCCAGTCTGGCCCCGATCGCCGCGATAAACCAGAAGCTCGCCGACAGCCCCAGCGAGGTCAGCGACCACACTCTCTCTCTGGCCATAGACATTTCCCAGCGGGCCACGTGGGAGCGCACACTCGTCCCGCACCTCGACGACTTGCCGTTCCAGTTCGCGGGCAAAGGCGAGCAGAGCACACTCAAGGTCCTCCTGGCGCTGAACAAGCCTAAGGTCGAGGACAGCCCGGTCACTCTCGTCGAGGAGCCGGAGAACCACCTCTCGTTCGCGAACCTCAACATGCTTATGGAGCGGATGGCCCGGAAGGCTGCCGACAAGCAGATGCTCGTCAGCACGCACAATTCCTTTGTGCTCAACAAGCTCGGCCTTGGTGACCTCATCCTGCTGACGCGGTACGACGGCACCCGCCTCACCGACCTGCCGCCGAGCACCGTGGACTACTTCAAGAAGCTGCCCGGCTTCGACACGCTCCGAGTAGTGCTCGCGGAGCAGATCATCCTGGTGGAAGGGCCATCGGACGAGTTGGTCGTACAGCGGGCTTACCGCGACGCGCACCAGGGCAGGCTGCCGCTCCAGGACGGCATCGACGTCATATGCGTCGACGGGCTCACCGCCAAGCGCTTCCTCGACATCGCCGTCCCCCTCAAGCGCCGTGCCGTGGTAGTCACCGACAACGACGGCGACTTCGCGAAGGCCGAGGCGCGGTACGCGGCCTACGCCGGATATCCGTTCATCCGCATCTGCCTCGGCACGGGAGCCCCGGAGACACTGGAGCCGCAACTCCTCGATGCGAACGGCCGCGCGGTCATCAACAAGGTGCTCGGCAAGAGCTTCCAGGCGGATGATGAGCTGCTGAACTACATGGCGAACAACAAGACCGACTGCGCGCTCAAGATCTTCGAATCGTCCGAGAAGATTGCCATGCCGGAGTACATTCGTGCAGCCGTCGCCTAAGAACCGCGCGGTCATTGCGGCGGCGGGTTCACGCAAGACCCAGTACGTCATCGACGAGGCACTCGGCGCGCAGCCCGAACAGCGCATCCTGATCTCTACCTACACGAGAGAGAACTGCGAGCAGATCTCGCGGCGGCTCCACCGAGCCAACGGCGGCCTTCCTCCGAACGTCCAGGTCGTCAGCTGGTTCGGTCTCCTCATGAACCAGGCGGCGCGCCCGTATCAGTCAGCCGTCGCCGGCCGAATCGACTACGGTCGGTCGCTGAACTTCAAACCCAACCCGAACCAGTACGCGCGCAAGGATCGTCCGCTCAGCTACTACTTCGACAAGAGCAGCAACTTCTACCGGAACGTTCTGGCGGACTTTGTGGTTGAAGCCGACCGCCGCACCCGTGGCCGGGTCATCCGGCGGCTGGAACGCCTCTACGACGCGGTCTACATCGACGAGCTGCAGGACCTGGCCGGCTCCGACCTTCACTTTCTTGACCTGCTGTTCGCCTCAAAGATCCCGGTGACCGTAGTCGGTGATCCCCGGCAGTCCACCTACCTCACCAACAACTCCAACACAAACAAGAAGTACCGCCGAGGAGGAATCGTCGACTGGCTTACGGAGCGGGCCGGGGCCAAAGTGTGCACGATTGAAGAACGCACGGAGAGCTGGCGCTGCAACCAGGCGATCTGTGACTGGGCCGACGGCCTCTATCCCGACCTTCCCCGAACCATCTCCAAGAACCACACGCGCACCGGGCACGACGACGTCGTATACCTAGCCCATGAGGATGTCCCACTTTATGTGGAGAAATTCCAGCCGACTGTCCTGCGCTGGAACCGGAGTGGGAACACGCTTGGCCTGACTGCCATGAACATCGGCGTGTCCAAAGGCAGCACCTTCGACAGAGTTCTGATCTTCCCCACGCAAAGCATTGTCAGGTACCTGGTCAGCATGGACCTGGACAAACTCGCTGCACGGCCGCACCTCTACGTTGCAGTTACCCGCGCGAAACACAGCGTTGCGTTTGTCGTTGACCGCAAGTATGCAAACTACGCTCCCTTAGCGATTGCGGGCACCGACTAGTTCCCCAGGGTCTCGGCAAAGTCATTCTTTAGCAATTCATGCCGGTCATGACGGGCGGCCACCTCGATGACTCGCTTACGCTCAGAGCCGCCCATGCCATCGTTGAGCACGACCGCCGCCTGCTCACCTTCCCTAGTCATGACGCCGACGGTATCGAACAGAGCCGACGGACTGCACCTCACGCGGAGGGACAGCTTCGGTTGCTGGTACCCGTTCAGGATCGGCCGCTGGCCCCGGGGTCGGGCCACGGAGCGCCTGCTGCCAGCTGTTGTTGCGCCTTCGGGGTTCATGACGGTTCATGCACCTTGCTGAGGAATTGGGCCAGATCGGTGAGAACGCCCGAAGAAAGCTCTGGCAAGCGGCCTGCCGTTGGCTGGCTAGCCTGAGAACCTACAACCACTTTGGCCATCTGCGGAACGAGGAGAGCGACACTCACGGCAACCGCACTGACCCCGTTGCCTACATCGTGCAGCGGGCAGAGGGTACAGGTATCTGACCGAGGATCGCTTTCGGCAGGAGGACGACCTCGGCTGGGAGCGGGTTGCCCAGGTCGTATCTCGCCGGCATGCCGCGCCGGTCCTCGATGTTGACGATGAAGCCGCCGTCTCGGGCTGCCTGTACTCGGTACTGAGCTGCGGAGCGTTCAAGCTGTAGGTGGTCGGCGGGCTGCTTGACGGTTACGCCGCCCGCCGCCGCGGGATGCGTGATGGCCTCGACGGTTTGCCGGACAGTCTCCTTGACTGTCGTGCCGACCGCGTCGGACATGAGGTCGGCGACGAGCTCGCGCACCTCCAGGCAGTCATCGTTAGACCAGGCGGTGAAAGGCGGACTCTCCGGCAGCAGCGAGCGGACCGTGTTGAGTCCTTCTGCCTCATGGGTGAACTGCGAGGGCGTTACCTCGATCCACCACCTGCTGCGGCACGTCCCTTCTCCGTCACGCCCATCCAACTGGAGACTAGACGCCCTGCTCTACGGCCACGAGCCCCAACCCGCACTTTTGATGCTGCCATCGGCTGAGGGAGAGCCTGTTGTTGACAGAGCCGGACAAGGTTGTTGACTGGTCATGCACGCTGCGTGGCCTTCTCGCCATTGGCACCGCGTACAACGGCCCTGGAGGACCGGAGATATCTGGGCGGCGTCCTACCCGACATACGGTCCGCTGCCCGGTTGCGACGACGCCGCAGTCACCAAATGTCGCACCTATGGGACACAATCAATCTTGTCTCACCATACCGACTGAGGGGATGGTGGCCCGTGTACGCGGTATTCGGACCTGAGGAGCACACGCTAGGCACTATAGAGGCCGAGCTCCTGAAAGCGGGGCTTGAGCGGGGCGAGCGGCTGCCGACCTACCATCCACCCGGGATGGTGCTCCAGCCCGACGAGGGCGCGTTCAGGGAGATCGTGGCGGAGTATTCTCGCTATTTTGAGCTATCCGTCCAGTACCCAGTTCGGCCGTCGTTGTTCGTAATGGGGTCGCCCGCCCTCGTGGCCGGGGCTTTGATTGGAAAGGCATTCAGCGACGCAGCGGACCGCCGCGAGGCAAGGCGACTGGCAGCGGAGGCCGCGCCTCAGTGGCGGTTTCTGGGGTTTTCCCGGGTGATTCTCACGAACCAGCGGTTTCTCGTCTACGCCCAGGACCAGTACCAGTGGCTGTCCTTCTGGCACTCTGGCCTACAGGAGTACAGGCAGCGAGCGGACTTCGGTCTTGAGTTGCTGTACCCGGACTGCGCCCCGGTCCTGCTCCGCGGACCGATGGTTTCCTGGGTGTCGGTTGCTCTAGCCTCTTGTGTCGGCAGTTAGGCCCACTCGACACAGGGTGTGAAGGGAGGGCACGTTGGCTGGGGCGCGATTTTCTGACGATCGCGCGGAACGCCGACTTGCTGAGCAGTTTCCTGCGGGTTACGTAGTCGCGGACGACCTCCTCTGTAACGGCGTCGAGCACGCCCGCAGCGGCCATGGCCCGGACTGCCTCGGCGACTTCGCCGACTGTCTTGTCCTCGTCGACGTGCTCGACCTTCCGGATTCCGGCGAGCGGATCGTCAGGGTCGAACGTGAACGCGCTGGCGTTGGGCTTGTCGAGACTCGCATCAAGCGGAGCATCAGTCATGCTCACCTCTCCGCAATCCGTTCACACCTTCACACCCACCTGAACCGCGGCGCCGCCGAGCGAGCAGGACCCAAAGCAGGGTCGGGCAAGGTGATGCCTCCCCGAGAGTGCGGGCCTAAGCATAAGGTGGCTGGCTCCGGGTCTGCGGTGTTGTCCTTGATGCCGAGAGCCTCCAGCAGCGCCGATCTCGGCACCCGGAACTTCCGGCCGACCGGAATCACCCGACAAGGGAACTCGCCCGCCCGCGCCAGCTCGTAGGATCGAGTCCTCCCGAGGCCGAATGCACGCCCTGCCGTCGCGAGGTCCACGCTCACGGGGAGCGCGAGCAGTTCGTCTTTCTGCATCTGCAGGTCGCTCATCCGCGGGCACCTTAAGCGGTCGGGCGCGAGGTGTCCGCGGCGCGCTCCTGCTCAGCGAGCCACTCCATGACGTCGCCGCGCCGGAAGTAGATCCTTCGGCCTGCGCGGTGCCCCTTGGGTCCCTGGCCCTGATGCCGGAGCCACCGGAGGGTGCCGACCGAACGGCGGGTGATCGCGGAGACGTCTTCGATAAGTAGAAGGTCCTCCGGGCTTGGTGTCGTGCTGGGAGCCATACGGGCCTCCTGTTCCGGCGCTGATAACATCTTGTCGTAGACAGTACGACATTTTTTTGTATACTACGAGAGAAGATAGTCGACAACAACCAACCGTTGTAGCGTTGCGAGATGGCGAAGCAACCCCGCGAGAAGATCGCAGAGATACTCGGTGCCAACGTCAGGTACCTGCGTGAGCATGCATCGATCTCGCAGGTAGAGCTGGCTCGACGGATGGCAGACCGGGGCTGGTCGTGGCATCAGGCCACGGTCTACCGGGTTGAGACGGGCAAGCAGCCAGTCCGGTTCGATGAGGCACTCGACCTCGCGGACCTGCTAGGGGTCACGCTTGACCGGCTTACGTGGGAAATCGGACAAGCGGCAGAGGAGGAACAAGTCACCCGCACCATCAACTCTGTTCGGGAGGCAATGCAGGAGGCGGCTGTGGCGGTCGCACGGCTTCGCTATGAGCGGCTGGCGGCTGGGGTTAAGGCTAGAGCCACGGCGGACAGTGACTACTCGAGTGTCCGCGAACTTGGCGCCGGCCTAGCGGAAGACCTGCAGTGGGTCACGCTCGATGCCGCTCTCGAACTGGCCGACATCCTGTGGAAGCGATACAAGCAACTGGGGGTCGGGTGGGATCCGACAGACAGAGCCCCGTTCAAGGAGGAGTTGCAGGCGAGCACCCGGCTCCGCGAGGTCCTGCAGCACATCGGTGAGAAGTACGCCGTCCCAGACGATGACCGGGGTGTTATCGATTTCGATCTGCTCCACCCTGAAGGCGATGGTTTCATCAGGAAGGAGGACCAGGACCCATGAAAGGCTCCGTCTACCGGCGGTGCGGCTGCCGCGATCCCGAGACCAGACGGCCTCTCGGCCAGAAGTGTCCGGACTTGAAGAAGCGCGGTCACGGCGGTTGGTACTTCCGCTACGACGCCCCGGCGCTGCCAGGCCAGATGCGGCGGCGCCCAGAGTTTGGCCCGTTCGAGACGAAGAAGCGCGCCGAGGAAGAACTTACTGCCGAACTCGCTCGCGTCGGCGGCGGTGCCCCGGTCACCGACCGGAGCCTTCTCGTCCGGGACTACCTGGACACGTGGTTGGCCGGAAAGAAGCTCCGGCTCAAGCATGACACCCATACCTCTTACGTCGAAGCATGCGAGCTGTACTTCAAGCCGGGCGTCGGCCACCTGCGCCTGGTCGAACTCCGCGACCGTCACCTACAGGACCTCGTCACCGCGATGACTCAGATTAACCAGCAGCTGTCGGATGATGAGAAGCCGTCCGAGATGTTGCGCCGCCTGATCGCCGTCCGCGCCGACGACACCCGCAAGATGCTTCTCGGCGGCGAGGCCCGGCGCAAGAAGTCGACCAAGCCGCTGTCTCCGGCCCGGATCGAGCGCGAGTTCGCGGTGATCCGCGCCGCGCTCAACGACGCGATACCGTCCAAGATCCTGGTCAACCCGTTCGACGGCGTGGTACTCCCACGAGTCGACAAGGCCAAGCCGCTGGTGTGGACGCCAGCCCGCGAGGCGAGGTTCCGCGACGAGTTGGGCAAGCGGCTGGTGGTCGCCGAGACAACCGCCGACGATGAGGACCGGGTGCTGACCACCGTCGAGCGGCAGGCATTGTGGGCCGCAAAGGACCTGCGCCCGGTCCCGTCGATGGTGTGGATGCCCGCCCATGCGGGAGCGTTCGCCGACTACCTCGAACGAACCGGCGAGCGGCTCGCCGTGCTGTTCATCGTGGCGATGTACACCGGCATGCGCCGCGACGAACTCCTCGGCCTGACCTGGTCCGAGATCGACCTCGACCAGGGGGCGGCGTTCGTCCGCGAGACCGCCAGCGGCGACGGCCCCAAGTCAGAGGCCGGCATCCGCGTCGTGCCGCTATCGCCGACCGCGGTCGCAGCGTTCCGCGCCTGGCGCAAAGTGCAAGTTGCCGACCGCCTCGCCTGGGGACCGGACTGGCCTGGCGCAGACCGCGTCTTCACCCGCGAGGACGGCACGGAAGTGCCAGGCCAGTGGACGAGCACCCGGTTCGAGATCCTCGCCTACCGCGCTGGCGTGCCCCCGGTGCGCTTCCACGACCTGCGGCACGGCACAGCTAGTCTCCTCAAGGCCGCCGGGGTCGATACGAAGATCATCTCCACGATCCTCGGCCACTCCCGGAGCGACTTCACCGACCGGCAGTACGTCTCCGTCTTCCCCGAAGTCGCGGCGGCCGCAGCCGCTGCAGCAGACGCGCTCGTGCCCCGGGCGGCGGACCCCGAGCTGCGCAGGAAGCCGGTGCAAAGTGACCGCGGCTAACTCCCTTGGCGTGGCCGTGGCGTGGCCGTACTCAACACCTTCCCTGCGGACAGAAGCACCGGTTCCCGGCCTTCCCGGCACGCGTGACCTGCATCTCCGTGTTTTCGAGAGTGTTCGGATTCGCTTCCGGCACGCAGGAGAGCGCACTGCTAATGCGGTTGGGTCTTGCGGCCCTCCCGGGTTCAAATCCCGGAGCCTCCGCAGCGTTTTCTGTCGGTCATGATCACTTTTGAGTCAGTGGCTCATACCAGGTGCTGCGCGATTGCGGCATTAACCGGCATTGGTCTGAGAAATCAATGTCGTTGCGGTCTTGCCTTGACTGGCTGACACGGTTAACTT
>Ga0335075_10001667_pt1 | contig 36299 bp, 25 predicted proteins | sample Lox_Sample_24_FD_206723 | JGI IMG/M metagenome (GOLD analysis project Ga0335075, IMG submission 206723) | Soil microbial communities from Loxahatchee National Wildlife Refuge, Florida, United States - Lox_Sample_2.4 | ecosystem: Environmental > Terrestrial > Soil > Wetlands | place: USA... | reverse complement strand
AGGAGCGGCTGCAGGACTTGCTGGCCGAATCCGGCCCGGCGGCCTGGGAAGACGACGAGTTCGGCGTGCACTTCGCGTTCTTCGGCCAGACCCGCGCCGACATCCGGCTACGGATCCTGGAAGGCCGGCGAAGCCGGCTCGAAGACCGGATGGAGGGGGTGCGGGCGGCGTTCGCGCGCACCAGGGAACGGGTGGACAGTTACACGCTCGAACTCCAGCGGCACGGACTTGAGTCGGTGGAGCGCGAGGTGCGTTGGCTTAACGAACTGATCGCCTCGGAACGGCGGTCAGAGGCAAGCGGCGCCGCGGGCGGACCCTACCCGTCGGCGGCCCGAACCGATATAGATCGCGAAAGCGAGAAGGAGTCATCCTGATGGGTAAAGTGCGCGTCGCCATCGTGGGGGTGGGCAACTGCGCGAGCTCGCTCGTCCAGGGCCTTGAGTATTACAAGGACGCCGACGACGCGACCCGTGTGCCGGGTCTCATGCACGTGCGGTTCGGCGGCTACCACGTCTCCGATGTGGAGATCGTCACGGCCTTCGACGTGGACGCCAAGAAGGTTGGCACCGACCTGTCCGAGGCGATCTTCTTGAGCGAGAACAACACGATCAAGTTCGCCGAGGTTCCCCCGACCGGCGTAATCGTCCAGCGTGGCCACACGTTCGACGGGCTCGGCGAGTACTACCGCGAGATCATCACCGAATCGGACGAGCCGCCCGTCGACGTGGTGGGGGCGCTGCGCGCGGCCCGGGCCGACGTGCTGGTGTCTTACCTGCCGGTCGGCTCCGAGGAGGCGGACCGCTTCTACGCCCAGTGCGCCATCGACGCCAAGGTCGCGTTCGTGAACGCGCTGCCGGTGTTCATCGCCTCTGACCCGGTATGGGCCAAGAAGTTCACCGACGCCGGCGTGCCGATCGTCGGCGACGACATCAAGTCGCAGGTCGGCGCCACGATCACCCACCGCGTGCTGGCCAAGCTGTTCGAGGACCGCGGGGTTGAGCTGCTGCGCACCTACCAGCTGAACGTCGGCGGCAACATGGACTTCATGAACATGCTTGAGCGCACCCGCCTGCAGTCGAAGAAGATCTCCAAGACGCAGTCGGTGACCTCGCAGGTGCCACACGAGATGCAGAAGGCCGCCGTCCACATCGGCCCGTCCGACCACGTGCCGTGGCTCGACGACCGGAAGCTCGCGTTCGTGCGGCTCGAGGGCAAGGCGTTCGGCGACGTGCCGTTGTCCCTAGAGTACAAGCTCGAGGTATGGGACTCACCGAACTCGGCTGGCGTGATCATCGACGCGATCCGCGCCGCGAAGATCGCCAAGGACCGCGGCATCGGTGGCCCGGTTGTCTCGGCCAGCTCCTACTTCATGAAGTCGCCGCCCAAGCAGTTCGGCGATGACGTATGCCGCGACCTGGTGGAGCAGTTCATCCGCGGCGAAGTCGAGCAGTAAGCCTCCGGACGAGGGCTTAAATTTGGGTCGATAGCGCGGCTGAAGCCGCGCTATCGACCAGTCTTCGCGCCAAGGCGCGAGCAGGCCGGATTCGGCCCAAATACCCCCTCCGGGGTCGTCCCACCCTCGACGGGGTGCCCCGCCAAGAGGCACCTGTCCAGCAACGTCGCGATCTGTCCGCTAAATTTGGACAAACGTCGCAAATAGGGCTCATGATCGCGAAGACTTATTTTTCCGCGTAAGTTTTTAGTGCGTATACGATGAATAATTTGCGTCAGGAATAAACTCTTCGGGATCATGGAGCTGAATCCCGTCACAAACCGGGCGAATCACTCATAAGCGGCTTACGGGCATGCGGCAGCGTCGGTGAACGCCCGGCATAAGACCGGGCCTATGGCCCGGTGAGGGCCCAGTGATGGCCCAGTGATGGCCCGGCGTCCGATGTCCAGCACTAAGCTGAACTGGTGTCCGTAGGGGCAGAACCGGGGAGCCAGCCGGGCGGGGCGGAAAGCCAGCCGCGTGGCGGCTTCCCGCGCGGGACACCGCAGCGCGGGAAGTCCACGTTCGCCGGCGACCTCCGGGTCGTCCTCGCCGAACGCGGCTTCCGGCGGCTGTTCGCCACCCGGCTGGTGTCGCAGACCGGCGACGGGATCCTCACCGCCGGAGTCGGCACGTACGTGTTCTTCAACGCGAGCACGTTCCCAAGCCCCACGGCGGGCGCCGCCGCGTTCGCGGTGCTCTACCTGCCGTACTCGCTGATCGGCCCGTTCGCCGGCGTGTTCATCGACCGCTGGTCCCGGCGCCAGATCCTGGTCTGGTCGGCGCTGATCCGCGCGGTGTTCGTCACGGCGACCGCCGCGCTGATGGTGGCGGGAAACCGCGGTGTGCCGCTGTATATCGCCGTCCTCGCCGTGCTCGGCGTGAACAGGTTCTTCCTCGCCTCGCTGAGCGCCGCGCTGCCGCACGTCGTGGCCGAAGACAAGCTGGTCATGGCCAACTCGGTCTCCCCGACGGCCGGCGGCATCATGAGCGCGCTCGGCGGCATCGTCGCGCTCGGGCTGAACGCGGGCACCGGCGACACGGAGCGTGGCGCTGCCGTGACCGTGCTTGTGGCCGGCGGCTGCTATCTCGCCGCGGGCCTGGTCGCGGCCACCATGCGCAGGGACCTGTTGGGCCCGGACCGGACGCTCTGGCGCAGCACCCGGCTCGCCAGCGACCTCACAGAGGTCGCGGCGGGCCTGCTGGCGGGCGGGCGCTACGTGCTGCGGCGGCGCGGTCCGCGCGCCGCCCTCGGCGCCACCGGCGGGTTCAGCTTTCTGTTCGGTGCGCTGTTCCTGATGACAATCCTGCTGTACCGGAACTACTTTTACCCGTCGCACGTCACGGTCGCGGAGACGCATGTCGAATACCTCGCGGTGGTCTCGGCGGTCGGCTACGCGTGCGCCGCGCTGGTCACGCCGCCCGCGACGAGGCGGCTGTCCAAGCGGTCCTGGATCGCGCTCATGCTTGCCGTCGCCGCCGTCGTGGCCGGCACGCTGGGCGAGACGTTCAACCAGCTGGCGTACCTGGCCATCGGGTTTCTTATGTACATCACCAGGCAGGGCGCGGCGATCTGCGCGACCACGATCCTCCAGGAGGAGGTCGAGGACGCGTATCGCGGCCGGATGTTCGCCTTCTACGACATGCTGTACAACGCCACCTACGGGATAGGCGCCGTGGTGTTCGCGGCTTTCATGCCGGCCGACGGCAGGTCCGCGGTGATCGTCGCCGTTGTCGCCGTCGTCTTCGCGCTCGTCGCGGTCGCTTACTGGCTGTCGTCGGCCCCATCGGCGGGGCGCAGCCCCTCGGCCGACGCCCAGCGCAGTAGTTCCTGAGTGGCCCGCTCCCGCCCCAGTTCGCCCTGCTCCAGCCGCAGCTCAAGCAGGAAGTTCCACGCTTTCCCAACCGAGGGCCCCGGCTTGAGCCCCAGAACGCGCATGATCTCGGTCCCGTCAAGCTCGGGGCGGATCGCATCAAGCTCCTCCTGCTGGCGCAGCACCTCGATCCGCGCTTCCAGAGCGTCGTACGACGCCGCGAGCCGCGCGGCCTTGCGCGCGTTCCGCGTCGTGCAGTCGGCGCGGGTCAGCGCGTGCAGCCGGGGCAGCAGCGGCCCGGCGTCCCGCACGTACCGGCGCACCGCCGAGTCGGTCCACTCGCCGTCGGCGTACCCGTGGAAGCGCAGGTGCAGCTCGACCAGCCGGGAGACGTCGGCGATGATCTCCTTGGAAAAGCGCAACTCCGTCAGCCGGCGACGCGTCATCTTCGCCCCGATCACCTCATGGTGGTGGAACGCGACCTTCCCGCCGGGCAGCAGCGTCCGCGTCTTCGGCTTGCCGATGTCGTGCAGGATGGCGGCCAGCCGGAGCACCAGGTCGGAGCCCAGGTCATACCGCGGCTCCAGCTCGATCGCCTGCCGCAGCACGGTGAGCGAATGCGTGTAGACGTCCTTGTGCCGGTGGTGCTCGTCCACCTCCATCCGCAGCGCCGACACCTCGGGCAGCACCTGGTCGGCCACGCCGGTACGCACAAGCAGGTCGACCCCGAGCGCCGGATTCGGGGTCAGCATGAGCTTGGTCAGCTCGTCGGTGATCCGCTCGGCGGAGACGATCGACAGCCGGGTCGCCTGCGCGCCCATGGCTTCAAGCACGTCGTCCGCCACGGTGAAGCCGAGCCGGGCGGCGAACCGGGCGGCGCGCAGGATCCGCAGCGGGTCGTCGTTGAACGAGTCCTCAGGGCGGCCCGGCGTGCGGATCACCCGCTCCCTGAGCGCGGCGAGCCCGCCGAACGGGTCGACCAGCTCGTAGGAGGGCAGCCGCGCGGCCATCGAATTGATCGTGAAGTCGCGCCTGCGCAGGTCCTCTTCGAGGGACTTGCCGTACCGCACGTCGGGCTTGCGTGACCGCGGCGCGTACCGTTCGCTGCGGTACGTGGTGATCTCGAAGACCGCGTCCCCCTTGCGCAGTCCGACCGTGCCGAACTCGATGCCGACCGTCCACGTCTTGTCCGCCCAGCCGCGGGTGATTTCGAGTACCTCGTCCGGAACCGCGTCCGTGGTCAGATCCAGGTCCTTGGGCCTATGGCCGAGGAACACGTCCCGCACCGGGCCGCCCACTAGCGCCAGCTCGTGGCCGGCGCGCGCGAACAGCTCGCCCAGCTCCGCGGTCGCGGCCGGGGCGAGGGTGCGAAGTACCGCCGTCGCGGCCTTACGCTGGTCGGCAGTAATGGTTTCTGACACGGGCATCGAGGGCATCCAGCCCATTCCTTTCCAGTGAACGGCAATAGCATGCCAAGCGTGCGCACTCTGGTCCGTACCCTGATCGCGGGCTTCCTGGCCCTCGCCGGCCCGGTCCTCGCCGCCTTCGGGGTGCCAGCCCACGCTCAGGTGATGGAGCAGTCAGCCCGAACGACGGCGGCAGTCTCCCACTCGCTCACCGTCACCATCGACGCGGTGACCCCCAGAATTCCAGGACCCAACTCGACGATCACGGTGAGCGGAACGCTCACCAACGATACCGGTTCCGCCGTGTCGGGAATCGGGGTGGACCTGCTGTCCTCGTCCCAGGTGTTCGGTACCGAGTCGCAGATGGACAGCTACATAGCCAACGGCAGCGGTGTCATCCTTGTTAGCGAGGGAACACCTGTCGCCGTGGCCGCAACCCTGCCCAATGGCGGCACCGCACGCTGGACGGCTTCCTTCCGCGCCGCGAACGCCATATACGACCAGTTCGGGGTCTACCCGCTTGTCGCGCAGGCGGTCTCCGTGGACACCGGCCAAGCGCTCCCGGCCGAGCAGCGCACCCTGCTGCCGTTCTGGCCGGGCAGCGGTTCGGCGCAGCCGATGGAGATCGCGTGGGTCTGGCCGCTGATCGACGTGCCGCAGCAGGAACTGCCGCAGCTTGGATCCTGTTACCAGACGCTGGCAAGCGCCTCGCTGGCCAGTAGCCTGGGCTCGCGGGGCCGACTCGGCACGCTGCTATCCACCGGGTTGCGCTGGGCGGACAAGACGCACCTGACCTGGGTCGTCGACCCGGCGCTGCTGTCCGATGCCACCGTGATGACACACAAGTACAAGGTGGGCGGGGACTCCGCCTGCTTCGGGACTACCCCTATGCCCGCGAGCGCCGCCGCGTCCGGCTGGCTCCGCACTTTGCGGCAAGGCACCGCCAATCAGCCGATGGTCCTCACCCCCTACGCGGACGCCGACGTGGCCGCGCTGTCCCATGCCGGGCTGGACACGGACCTGCGCGCGGCGTACACGCTCGGGGACTCGGTGGCCAGTAAGGTGCTATCCCGTCCGTTCGGGACAAATGGAACTCCCGCTGGCGACGGCGGGTCAGCGTCGGTCGCCTGGCCGGCCGACGGGACGGCGGACGTGAGCGTGCTCACCAGCCTGGCCAAGAACGCCGGGATATCCACCGTGGTGCTGAACAGCGACGAGATGCCCGAGTCCTCATTGTCGTTTTCCGCGGATACCGCCGTCACCTCGGTGACCACGGGGATCGGCACCACGATGCACGTGCTGCTGGCCGACTCGCAGCTGACCAGCCTGCTCGGATCGGCATCGGCCGGTTCGTCGGCCGGCGCGCAGTTCGCCGTCGAGCAGGAGTTCCTCGCGCAGACCGCGATGTTCGCCGCCGAGCTTCCGAACAAATCGCGGTCCATCGTCGTCGCGCCCCCCCGCCGCTGGGACCCGTCCCCGGCCGAGGCCAGCGCACTGCTCTCGCTCACCAACGAGGCTCCGTGGCTGCGCCCGACCTCGCTGTCCAGCCTCGCCTCGTCCCAGGGCGACCAGGTGCCGCGGCAGGCACTGCCCGGCGACAGGATCAGCTCCGCCGAGCTCAGCGGCGATTACCTGGGCCAGGTGAAGTCAATGGACGCGAACATGGCGCTGTACAAGAACATGCTCTACCAGCCGGACGCGAGCACGCTCCAGACGCTGGACGCGGCGGCAGCCGTCACCGAGTCCTCCGCCTGGCGCGGCAATGGCGGCACCGCTGGCCGACTCGCGCTGGACAAGCTCTCGAGCTACCTAAGTGACAATGAACACGAAGTGCAGATCATCTCCGGAGAGACCGGAGAGAAGTTCTTGCTTGGCGGCACCTCCGGCGACGCCCCTGTGTCGGTGCAGAACGGGCTTGACATGCCCGTGCAGGTCCAGGTGGCGGCCATCTTGCCGAGTGGCAGCCAGCTCACCGTGGGCAAGTTCGATTCGCTGATCACCGTGCAGGCCAAGGGGACGAGCACCGTCCGGATGCCGGTGCACTCATCGGCCCTCGGCACTACCACGTTGCAGCTACAGTTGCAGACTAGGAACGGGTCGCCGCTGACCTGGACTTCTCAGTCGCTGAGCATCCAGGTGACCCAGTATGGGCGTGCCCTGCTCGTGCTCATCGCCGCGGCGCTCGGGGTTCTCGTGCTCGCGTCGGTGGCGCGATGGATCCGCAAGCGACTGAACGACGGCGGAGCGCACGCCAGATCTGGAGGCACCGGATGACCAGGCCCACACGGCCCGCCGGGCCGCCCCCGCCGGAAGATCCGCCGCGCCGGCCGACGTTCACCCCGCGGCAACCGACGCACCCGCCTCCGGCGTCGACATCGCTGGGACCGCCGGCCGGGGAGCCGCCGCCTGGCGGTCCGTCACGGCCCACGTTCACCCCACGGCTGCAGCAGGACTCCGACGGGCGGCGGCGCACCAGGCACGGCGACGACCAGCCGCGCCCAACGTTCACCCCACGGGAGGGGTACCTGCCGCCGCCCGATCGCCGTCGGCGGGCGGCCTATCCGCCGCCGACGGGGTTCTTGCCATCGCCACCCGGGTACCCCCAGCAGTCGTACCCGCAGCCGCTCGACTATCCGGACGCGCCGCCGCGCAGGCCGCCGCCCCCGCGGCGCGGCGCGCGCGACCGGCGCCAGCAGCCGACCCCCGAGGACGCCGCCGGTGGGCAGCGGACCCGGTTCCTCGAAGTTCCGGGTGTTTCCGGCCCGGTTCCTGGCCCGCCCACCGGGCCGCAGCAGATCGACACCCAGCCGAACCTGGCCCGGTCGAGCAGGGCGATGGCGATCGGGACGATCGCCTCCCGCGGCACCGGCTTCCTGCGCACGTTCGTGCTGGCGTTCGCCCTCGGCACCGGGCATCTGGCAGACGCGTACAACAACTCCAACACGCTGCCGAACACGGTCTACTACCTCATGCTCGGCGGCATCTTCACCAGCGTGGTGGTGCCGCTGCTGATCTCGGCGGCCAAGAACGACCCGGACAAGGGCGAGGCGTACGCGGAGCGGATCTTCACGCTCGCGGCGATCGCCCTGCTTGTGGTCACGGTGATCGCGACGATGCTCGCCGGCCCGATCGTCGACCTGTATTCAGGCGGCATCTCCGGCTCCGAGCATCACGTGATGGTGCTCTTCGCGTACTTCTTCATCCCGCAGATCTTCTTTTACGGGATGGACTCCCTGCTCGGCGCGATCTTGAACGTGCGCGGCCGGTTCGGCCCGAACATGTGGACGCCGGTCATCAACAACGTCGTGGTGATCGCCATCTTCGGGATGTACATCGCTGTCATCGGACTGCACCGCACCACGTCGGACATCAGCCCCTTCGGCATCAAGCTGCTCGGCATCGGCACAACGCTCGGCATCGTGATCCAGTCGATCGCGCTGTTCCCCATCGTGAAGCGGGCGGGCTTCAGCTTCCATCTGCGGTTCGATTTCCGCCGCGCCGAACTCCGCGAGATCGGCCGGATGTCCGGCTGGATGGTCGGCTACGTGGTCTCCCAATGGGGCGGCAACCTCATCCTGCAGGTCGTCGCCAACATGGCCTCCACCCGGCACGGCGCGACCCAGGGCACCGGCTACTCGTCATACGCCATCGCCTTGCAGCTGTTCCAGCTGCCGTACGCAATCGTCGGCCTGTCCGTGATCAGCGCGCTGCTGCCGCGGATGAGCGGGCATGCCACCGACCGCAGGTACTCGCTGGTACGCGAGGACTTCTCCACCGGCGTGCGGGTCGCATCGGTGATCGTGGTGCCCGCGGCCGTGTTCCTCGCCGCGCTCGGCGCACCGCTGAGCGAGTTCCTGTTCGCGCACGGCAGCCTGTCTGTCAGCGAGGCACGCTACATCGGCGAGGTGTTCGGCGTCCTATCCCTCGCCCTAGTGCCGTTCATGCTCACCCAGCTGCAGCTGCGCGTGTTCTACTCCTTCCACGAGAACCGGACGCCCGCCGTGATCGGCGTGGTCATGCTCGCTGTGGGAGTCATCGGCGACTTGGTCGCGCTCGCCGTGCTGCCGCCCTCGCAGGTCGTCGTCGGGCTCGCCGCCGCGTACGGTCTCATGACGCTGGTCGGCGCGGTGGTGTCCTGGCCGCTGCTGCTGCGCCATGTGGGCAGCCTGGATGGCTGGCGGATCGCCCGCAGCCTGATCCGGATGTTCCTGGCCACCCTTCCCGGCCTGGTGTTCATCTTCGTAACGATGGCCCTCGTCGGTTCCGTGCTGCACCGGGGCGCCGTCTATGGGCTGGTGAGCACGGTCATCGGCGGCGGCGGCGCCCTGCTTCTCTACGCGTTCTGCTCCCGGGTACTCGGCATCGGGGAGTTCCGCATGCTGGTCCGATCGCTGGCTGGGCGGCTGGGACGATAATGTAACAAAATAGCGGCAATGTGATCACAGTGCGATAGGGCTCTGATGACGGGTGAGTGACCTGTTCTGGAACAAGTGCGACATATGTGCGAACTGATATGACATACTCCGCACGCGAGTGTGAGAGATCGACAGTATTCGCGTATAACGGTGATGCGCCCCTCCCGGGGACATGCCGCCGGCCGTCGCTGCCTTCGGCGGCGGCGCACATTAGCATGAAAGGTACCCGCGGCGAGACCGCATGGTGATCGTGAAATTCCCGGGGCTGGAAGGAGGCCGAGAGCCGGCCCCGCTCTTGGCGTTATGTATGAGCACGTACACTTCTGAACCCGGAACCCGGCTAGCCGGACGGTACCGACTCGTTGACCAGATCGCGGCGGGCAGCGGCTGGACCATGTGGAAGGCCATGGACGAGACGCTCGCGCGACCTGTCTCTGTGCTTACGTTCGCCCCTGGGTTCCCGCGGATACCGGAGGTGGTGACGGCGGCACGGGCCGCGAGCCGGCTCACCGACCCCAGGCTTGCCCAGGTGTTCGACGTCGAGGACGGTGGCGACCAGGCGTTCGTGGTGATGGAGTGGGTGTCCGGTGACACGCTCACCGACCTGCTCGCGGACGGCCCGCTTGACCCGGGCCGGGCGTGCGCGCTCATCGCCGACGCCGCCCGGGCCCTGACCGGCGCGCACGGCGCCGGGCAGGCGCACCTGCGACTCACCCCGCAGTCGCTGCGCTGGACGCGCAGCAGCGGCGTCAAGATCACCGGGCTCGGCATCGACGCCGCTCTCGCCGGGAACGGGTTGACCGGCCAGGCGGCCACCGATCCGGCGCTCACCGACACCCGGGACCTGGCAGCGCTGCTTTACGCCGCCCTGACCGGCTACTGGCCCGGCGAGGGGTACGAGGGCCTCCCGCACGCCCCCATGTCGGACGGCATGGTCTGCACGCCCCGGCAGGTATCCGCAGACGTGCCGTCCGCGATTGACGCCCTGGTCTGCCGTGCCCTGCTGCAGCGGACGGCGCGCCAGGGGCCGCCGATCGTGACGCCGGGCACGTTCGCCGACGCGCTGGCCGGCGTCGCGCCGCCAGTACCGCTGCCTGAGCCCGCGCCGCCTGCCTCGCGCGGTTCCTTCGACCCCTTCGGCGCGGGTCCCGGGTACCCCGGGCCCGGGTACCGGGGTTCCGGGTACCCGGATTCCAGGCATCCAGATTCCGGGTACCCAGGCGGGAACGGCTATCCGCCGGACCCCAACGATCCTGGTGCCTGGGCCGTGCCGCAGCGGCACGGCGGCACGGCCTACCAGCGACGGCCGTCCGCTGAGCGCAGCGTCGTGAACCGCGCGGTCGTCAGCGTGGTGATCGTGCTCGTACTGGCGGCGGTTGCCACGACGGCGTGGGTGATCAGCAACAGCATGCACAAGTCCACACCGGGCCAGACGGCCATCAAGCCGCCTGGGAAGTCCAGCTCGGCACCTGCCGTCACCTCCACGGTGCTCAAGCCGGTCGGTGCTAACAGCTTCAACATCTTTGGCACGGACAGCGAGGACGCGCTGGGCGCGCCTAATGCCATCGATGGCAATCCCGGCACCTTCTGGCACACCGACTTCTACTTTAACTATCCCAAGTTCGGGAACCTCAAGCCAGGAACTGGCCTCATCCTCGACATGGGCCAGCAGGTGCGGCTGAGCCAGGTGAGAGTCCGGTTCGGGACCGTGTGCTGCACGACCGCCGAGATATACCTTGGTAACTCCAACGCGATGTCGAAGACCGCGCTGCAGAACTTCACCCTGGTTGCCCCGTCGGCCACGGTTTCCGGGGACCACATCTACAAGACCAGCAGCCAGGCCACGGGCCGCTATGTGCTCATCTGGCTGACCAGCCTGCCCCCGCAGCAGGGCGGCCCGCCGAACCATTACCAGGCGCGGATCTACGACGTCGTCGTGCGCGGAACCGCCCTCTCCGGCGCCGGCTAGCAATCGGAGTCACTCCGATGAAGGGGCGGCGCGAACTGGGGGACGTGAACGCGATAAGCGCGGGATTCGACTCGGACGAGCCGTCTGACGCCGAACTGCTGCGCCGCCATACCGAGGGAGACGCTGAGGCGTTCGGCAGGCTGTTCTCGCGGCATAAGGACCGGCTGTGGGCCGTGGCGCTGCGCACGGTCTCCGATCCGGAGGAGGCGGCCGACGCGCTGCAGGAGGCGATGATTTCGGCCTTCCGCCGAGCCGGTGACTTCCGCGGCGATTCCGCGGTCACCACGTGGCTGCACCGGATCGTGGTCAACGCGGCCGTGGACCGGTTGCGCCGCAGATCGAGCCGGATCGTCAGCTGGTCCGGTGACGGGGAGACGCTGGAGGCGCTCGCCGCGCACGGTACGCCAGGTACGCAGTCCGGGCCGGGTTCTTCGCCACTGTCCGCGGCCGCGGGGTCGCCGGCGGTCACGCCCGTCGCCGACCCCGCGGATGCCATCGAGACAAGACTCGACGTCGATGCCGCGCTGCGTATGCTGCCCCCGCAGCAGCGTGCGGCGCTCGTGCTTGTGGACATGCTGGGGTACCCGGTGGCAGAGGTCGCCGAGATCCTGGGCGTGTCAGCCGGGACGGTAAAAAGCCGCTGCGCCCGGGGCAGGGCGCGATTGCTCCCGTATCTTTCACATTTGCGCACTAGGTCGCCGAATGGAGGGAACCGGCTACGCAAGGGCAACGTCTCATCTGAGCAGGGAGGAGGCGCATGAAACGGCAGACGGGCCATCCCGACGCGGATGCTCTCGCCAATTTCCGGGCCGGGCTGGTGGAAGGCATTCGCGGCAGGCGGATCGCCGCGCATGTCGCCCGCTGCGAACGGTGCGAACAGCTCAGTGGCCGGCTCAGCGCGGTGACCTGGGCGCTGGCATCCGTCCCGCTGCCATCCCTGCCTGACGCCGTCGAGCAGCGGATCGGTGCCGCGATCGCGGCCGAGGCGGCCGCACGGCAGGTCGCTTCCCTGATGGCCGATTCCAGGGCCGATCCTTCCGCCGCTTTCCTGGCACCGGTTGGCCCAGAACCCGCTGGCACGGAACCCGCTGGCACGGCAGCTGCCAAGCCGCGGCGCGCCCGGCGCTGGTCTCCGCGCCGGGTGCTGGGGCCCGTCGGCCCGCGGCTGCGGCTCTCCCCCCTTCAGATGCTGGTCCCGGTGGCGGCGTGCCTGCTGCTGGCCGGGCTGGGCTATCTGCTCAGCGTGCCCGGGCCATCGGGGATGCCATCGTCGGCCGGGCAGGCTCCCGCGCGGTCTGTCTCCGCGTCCGGGAGGGGCCTCATTACCCGCGGGCCGCGCCGCGCGATCACCCCGACGAGCGGCATCGAACGGGCGCTCGGCAGCAATAGCGCTGCCTTCCTTGTCACCGTCAGCAGCACCCGATACCTGAAGCCCACGCTGCGAGCGCAGGTCAGCAACCAGCTGGCCAGACAGGCCGTGGCACCAAGTGTCAGTCCGGCACCGGTCATCACCGGTACGCACGGAAGCGAGGACTCGCCTGGCAGCCAGGCGGGCGGCAGCACGAACCGGTCGAATACCACGCGCGTCCCGTCCAGGTCACTCGTCGGCTGCGTGATGCACCTGACCGGGAACGTACCGCCCGTGCTCGTGCAGCTAGCGACGTACCAGGGCGGGCTGGCCTACGTGATCGCCGTCCCCGACCAGGCGTGGGTCGTCCACACCTCCTGTACCGCCGCCAGACCCGCGCTGATCACATCGGTAGCGCTCGCTCCGGCCGGCTGAGGCGCTGGCTTCCTGCCCCGATTTGAGTGTCACCTGGTACGAAGATCTTGTTCGGGAATCTCCGGGCCCTAGGATCGGTTGAGCGGGTTGCACGTCTTGAGAGGGGCGTTTGAAGTGACCGACGTACGTGACGTCATCATCATCGGTTCAGGGCCGGCCGGCTACACCGCGGCTATCTACGCGGCTAGGGCCAAGCTGAGTCCCCTCGTCTTCGAGGGATCGGTGACCGCCGGTGGCGCGCTCATGCAGACCACCGACGTGGAGAACTTCCCCGGTTTCCCCGACGGGGTCATCGGGCCGGAGCTGATGGACGCACTGCGCAAGCAGGCGGAACGGTTCGGCGCGGAACTTGTGCCGGACGACGTGGTAGAGGTCGACCTGGTGGCACAGCCCAAGGTGGTCAAGACCGAGACTGACACGCACCTCGCGAAGGCCGTGATCATCGCTACCGGCTCCAAGTACAAAGGGCTGGGCGTTCCCGGGGAAAAGGAGCTGGCAGGGCATGGAGTGTCCTGGTGCGCTACCTGTGACGGCTTCTTCTTCCGGGAGCAGGACATTGCGGTGATCGGCGGTGGCGACTCGGCTCTGGAGGAGGCGACTTTCCTCACCCGGTTCGCCAAGTCGGTGACGCTGGTACACCGGCGCGACACGCTGCGGGCCTCGAAGATCATGCAGGACCGTGCGATGGCCAATCCCAAGATCAAGTTCCTGTGGGACAGTGAGGTCGCCGAGATGGTGGGCGATCAGAAGCTCACCGGGCTGCAGATCAAGAACGTCCGGACCGGAGACGAGCAACTGCTTCCGGTTACCGGCGTGTTCGTCGCGATCGGCCACTTGCCGCGCAGTGAGCTGTTCGCTGGGCAACTCGCCACCGACCCCGATGGCTATCTGCTCACCGACGTGCCGACTACCCGCACTGCTATCGAGGGCGTGTTTGCCTGTGGTGACGTGGTGGACCGGACGTACCGGCAAGCGATCACCGCGGCGGGCAGCGGCTGTTCGGCGGCGATCGATGCTGAACGCTGGCTCGCGGCGCACGAGTCTTGAGCGGCATACGGGCATACCTGCGATAGCGAAACAAACAACACGGAAGGTGTGATCAATGGGCGCGACCAAGGTTGTGACCGAGGCGACTTTCGACACGGAGGTCCTGCAGAACAGCAAGCCCGTTGTGGTCGACTACTGGGCGGAATGGTGCGGGCCGTGCCGGATGGTCTCGCCGGTCCTCGAGGAGATCGCCAGCGAGCACAGCGACAAGATCGACGTGGTCAAGCTGAACATCGACGAGAACCCGACGATCTCGCAGCGATACCAGATCATGGCCATTCCGACCATGAGCGTCTTCCAGAACGGCAAGGTGGTTAAGCAGATCGTCGGCGCCAAGCCCAAGGCGGCGCTGCTTCGCGAACTCGCCGACTTCATCTGAGACACCGGTAATCCCGTTCGTCATCGCACCGGATTCCGGCCTGCGACCAGCGAGCGGCTCTAGTCCGCGACCGACGGGCGCCCACTGGGCCGCCCGCCGGTTTCGTTGTACGGGATGACGCCGGCTTCCACGATCAGGCACCGCTGACGGCGGGACGAAGGATGACCCGCTCCGGGGTCATCGAACCGAGCAGGCGCTCCAGCGCCACCTCGACGTCCTCGCGCCAGGTGAGCGCGGCTCGCAGTTCCATCCGCAGTCGCGGATGGCGATGATGGGGCCGGACGGTCTTGAACCCCACCGCCAGCAGGTAATCCACCGGCAGCACGCAGCCGGGTGCGGTCCACTGCTTGTCGCCGAAGGCCTCGATGGCCTTCACTCCGCGCCTGGTGAGATCCTTCGCCACCCCCTGGATAAGCACCCGGCCCAATCCGCCGCCGGAGAACTCGCTCAGCACGCGCGCCGTCATCAGCAGAACGGCATCCGCACTCACCGGGCTCGTCGGGAACCCGGCCGACCGGGGGACATAATGCGGCGGGGCAAACAGCACAAATGCCGCGGGTACCCCGTCGACATAGAGGATCTTCCCGCAGTTGCCCCATTCCAGCAGGACCGACGAGATCCAGGATTCCTTTTCAAGAGCTGGATCGGAGGCTTCGGCTCGTGCCTTGCTGACCGGGTCAAGTTCCCAGAAGACGCAGGAACGGCAGCTTGGCGGAAGATCACCGAGATTATCCAGCGTTATGTTGACAAGACGGCGTGACATCCCGTTCCCCGGTCGGATCTAAGCTGCATGCCCGCGATATACCCCGTAGTCTGGCATGGTACCCGACGACGGGAGAGAATGCTGTGACCTCTGATCAGCCAGGGCCGACGCGTTTTAGCGCAGGATCGCGAATTGACCCCTATGCCGGGCAGTACGCTCGCCGTGCCCGCGGCATGGTCGCTTCCGAGATTCGCGCTCTGTTCGCGGTGGCCGCCCGGCCAGAGATCGTGTCCCTGGCGGGCGGGTCGCCGTTCGTCTCCGCGCTGCCGTTGGATGCCGTCGGGGACATGGTCGGCACGCTGATCGCTTCCCGCGGACGGGACGCCCTGCAGTACTGCACGGCACAAGGTGACGTGGAGCTGCGTGAGCGGATTTGCGAGGTCATGTCACTGGAAGGTGTCCGGGCCCACCCGGACGAGGTAGTGGTTACCGTCGGGTCGCAGCAGGCACTGGACTTGATCACGAGGATTTTTGTGGACCCGGGCGACGTGGTGCTCGCGGAGGCGCCGACTTATGTCGGTGCGCTTGGCGCCTTCACCGCCTACCAGGCGGATGTCGTGCATGTCGCGATGGACGAGGCGGGGATCGTGCCCGAGGCGCTCGCCGCGGCTATTGCCCGGCTGTCGGCGCAGGGCCGGAGGATCAAGTTCCTGTACACGGTGCCGAGCTTCCATAATCCCGCGGGCGTGACGATGTCGGAGGGACGCCGTCAGGAAGTTTTGCGGATCTGCGAGCAGGCGGGATTGCTGATCGTCGAGGACAATCCATACGGCTTGCTTGGATTCGAAGGCGAGCCGCTGCGGCCGCTGCGTGCGCACGACCGCGAGGGCGTGGTTTACCTCGGCAGCTTCTCCAAGACGATCGCGGCCGGGCTGCGGGTGGGCTGGGCGGTTGCCCCACCCGCCGTGCGCGACAAGCTCGTCCTGGCCGCGGAGTCAGCGGTGCTTTGTCCGGCCAGCTTCGCTCAGCTCACGGTCCGGGAGTATCTCGCCACCCAGCCGTGGCGGGAGCAGATCAAGTCCTTCCGCGAGCTATACCGGCAGCGGAGAGACGCGATGCTCGATGCGCTCGCGGCCATGATGCCCGCCGGGTGCGGCTGGACCAAGCCACGCGGCGGTTTTTTCGTCTGGCTACGCCTGCCCGAAGGGGTCGACGCGAAGGCCATGCTGCCGCGTGCGGTCGCCTCGCGGGTCGCCTATGTCCCGGGCACCGGGTTCTACGCTGACGGATCCGGCAACGGTTACGCGCGGCTCAGTTATTCGCTGCCCGAACCGGATCAGATCACCGAAGGCGTCCGGCGCCTGGCCGGCGTGATCGGCGGCGAACTACAGATCCGGGAAGCGTTCGGGCCGGTTCTGCGTCGCGATGGATGAACTGGACTATGTCGTAGTCCTGGCTGGAGGTCTGTCTCCGGAACGCGAGATCTCGCTGCGATCGGCTGAGCAAGTCTGCGACGCGTTGTCCGAGGCGGGCGTGCAGGCTGTCCTCTGCGACGCGGACTCCAGCTTGCTGCCCCGGCTGCGATCCGATCCGCCCAGTGCCGTCTTTCCGGTTATCCACGGGGCGCCGGGAGAGGACGGAGCGATCAGGGAAGTGCTCGGCCTGCTGGGGATCCCCTATGTGGGCTCGCTTCCCTCCGCGTGCCGTGTCGCCTTCGACAAGCCGGTCGCCAAGGTGCTCGTGGCAGCCGCCGGGCTAGTCACCCCAGCGTCCGTGACGCTGCCGCGGGCGGCATTCCATGATCTTGGCGCCAGCGGAGTCATCGACCTGATCGTCGGCGAATTGGGAACCTCCTTGTTCGTGAAGCCGTCTCACGGCGGTTCAGCGCTCGGCGCTTCTGCCGTACAGGATGCCTCCGATCTCGCGGCGGCCATCGTGGGGTGTTTCGCGTACGGGGACACCGCCCTAATCGAGCGGCTGATCTCCGGTACGGAGATCGCGGTGGCGGTGGTGGACCTCGGCGACGGACCGCGCGCGCTGCCGCCCGTCGAAATCGTGGCGCCTCGCGGCAGGTATGACTACACGGCTCGGTATACGGCGGGACAGACCGAGTTCTACGCTCCAGCCAGGCTGCCCGACGATGTCGCGGCAAAGGCGGCACGGGCGGCGATCATGGCGCACGTCGCGCTCGGCTTGCGGGATCTGTCTCGCACCGATCTCATCGTCGACGGTTCGGGCACGGCCTACTTCCTCGAAGTCAATGTCGCGCCCGGGATGACGAGTACGAGCACGCTGCCGATGGCCATGCGGGCCGATGGGCTTGATTTCGCCGCCTGCTGCCGGATGCTCCTTGAGCGTGCGGCCGCGCGGATGGCCTAGCGCACCCGCAAGCTGGCTCCGTACCTTGCCTGAAATAGGCTCGTGCCATGAGTACTTCAGCAACTCCCCACGCAATGCGTCCACGGTGTGCCGGATGACCGCCGCGCAATCACGGAAGAGCTTCGGCAGCGACAATCACGCCGGGACGCATCCGGCAGTGCTGCGCTCCATCGTCGAGGCGAATGCCGGTGACACCGTCGCCTATGGTGCCGACCCATGGACGGAACGCGCCACCAGCGGACTGAAGGCGGCGTTCGGTGCTGAGGGCGGGGTGTACCTGGTCCTCAACGGCAGCGGTGCCAATGTCCTCGGGCTCGGACTGCTGCTGGGCAGGCATGAGGCTGTCATCTGCGCGGAGTCGGCGCACATTAACACCGACGAGTGCGGTGCCAGCGAGCGGATTCTCGGCACCAAGCTCCTGACGATCCCCACACCGGATGGCAAGATCACCCCCGAGTTGATCGCCAGCCGCCTGGTGGGTCGTGGCGACGAGCACTTCGCGCAGCCGGCCGTGGTAGCCATAACTCAATCTACCGAGGTTGGTACCTGTTACTCGCTGGCCGAGCTGCGGAAGATCCGCGAGTTCTGCGCGGCGAACGGCCTGCGTGTCTACATGGACGGGGCCCGGCTGGCCAACGCCGCTGCCTACCTCGGGTGTACGCTCGCCGAGCTTGCTGAGCACGCCGACGTGCTCAGCTTCGGTGGCACGAAGAACGGCGCGATGGGCGTGGAAGCGGTGATCGTAATGCACCCGGACGACACGACCGCCGCGCCTTACCTCCGCAAGCAGCACATGCAACTCTCCTCGAAGATGCGCTATCTCGCCGCGCAGTTTATCGCCCTTCTCGACGGCGACCTGTGGCTGCGTAACGCCACACACGCCAACGCGATGGCTTCCCGGTTGGCGGCCGGACTTGCAAAGATACCCGCCGTCGAGGTGGCGTACCCGGTGGAGTCGGATGCGGTCTTCGCCAGGCTCGACCCCCGGTACATCGCGAAATTGCGGCAAAGGTGGATGTTCCATGTGTGGGATGAGCGCGCCTCGATCGTGCGGTGGATGACCGCCTTCAATACACAGGAGAGCGATGTCGACAGCTTTCTGGCCGACATCACCACCGTTGCCGACTCGCCTTCGACGTAAAAAGACCCGACGTAGGAGCGCTCGCTACTTCCTCGCTCCGGTCCTTCGTTTCACGTGAAACGGCGATGCCATCCCCGCGGAAAGTGTCTCGTTTCACGTGAAACAGGGACGTGGAATGCCGCTACATTAGATGGGCGGCCTGCTGGCCCGGGACAGTGCGCCCGCGGCCCTGACTCCGCTGATCCGCACCAGCAGCACGACACTTGACCAGGGAGACGTGGTGGCGCAGCAACGGCGAGGTCTCGGGAAGGGTCTTGGAGCTTTGATTCCGGAAGCTTCCCGATCCGGCGGCATACCGGGAGGGGCAGGGACAATCGGCGCGGGGGGCACCCCGGCTTCGTTGGGGCAATCCTCTGTCGCACTCGGGACAGCCGGGCATCCCGCGCAGATGGCGGGAGATCAGGCCCCGTCAGCCGAAGGCGCTGCCACGGACCTTCACCAGGTGACGGGAGCGTACTTCGAAGAAGTAGCGATTGACTCCGTCACGCCGAACCCGCGGCAGCCGCGCCGCACCTTCGACGAGGACGCGCTCGATGAACTGGCCGCTTCGATCGCCGAAGTCGGCCTGCTGCAACCGGTGGTTGTTCGCAACCTCGGAGGCGGGCGCTATGAACTCGTCATGGGGGAACGCCGCTGGCGGGCATCGCGCCGGGCCGGGCTGGACTTCATCCCGGCGATCGTCAGGGAAACCACTGACGATGACATGCTGCGTGACGCTCTCATGGAGAACCTGCACCGACAGCAGCTTGACCCGCTCGAGGAGGCCGCAGCTTACCAGCAACTCCTAGACGATTTCGGTGCGACCCACGAGCAGCTAGCCCAGAAGATCGGCCGGTCTAGGCCCCATATCAGCAACACCCTCCGACTGCTCAACCTGCCGCCAGCGGTACAGAAGCGTGTCGCCGCCGGTGTGATCAGCGCTGGGCACGCGCGTGCGCTGCTCTCCCTTGATGATCCGCAAGCGCAGGAACGACTCGCGCAGCGCATCGTGGCGGAAGGTCTCTCGGTCCGCGCCGTTGAGGAAATCGTCGCTATCGGCGATGACGGCCCGAAGAAGTCATCGCGAAGGCCATCCGCGAACCGGCCGGTCGCGCCCGCGCTCCGTAATCTGGCGGACCGGCTATCCGACCTGTTCGAAACACGTGTCAAAGTAGAGCTCGGCCGCAATAAGGGGAAAATCGTTGTGGAGTTCGCCACCGTCGACGACCTAGAGCGCATCGTCAAGGCGATGTCCCCCGAGACCAGCGAGACGGCCACGCCAGGGGACCTGTAGGAACCGGAACCGGCCAATCGCATCCGCTAGGGCGCCGACCAGAAGCCTTAACCCGAACGCCTCGGCCCGGGAGCACGCCGGGGAGCGATGGGCTGCCCCGCACCTAGGCGGTTCCAGCCGCTAGGCGGGCACAGAGCGGAACGCGAGTTCGCGGGCCGCCTCGGCATAGGCGATGGCGCCGCTCGACGCCGGGTCGTAGGTGATGACCGACTGCCCGTAGCTCGGTGCCTCCGAGACCCGGACGCTGCGCGGGATGATGGTCTGCAGCACGATCTCACCGAAATGCGATCGCACGTCCTCCGCCACCTGGGTCGCCAGCCGGGTGCGGCCGTCGTACATCGTCAGCAGGATCGTGGAGATACGCAGTTTCTCGTTCAGGTGCCCGCGGACGAGATCCAGTGTCCGCAGCAACTGTTCCAGACCCTCGAGCGCGTAGTACTCGCACTGAATGGGGATGAGGACTTCCTCCGCCGCGACCAGAGCGTTAACCGTCAGCAGGCCCAGCGACGGCGGGCAGTCGATGAGCACATAGTCCAGGTTCGACATGTCCAGCTGCTCGATCGCCCGTGACAGACGAGATTCCCTGGCGACGAGCGGAACGAGTTCGATCTCCGCGCCGGCCAGATCAATCGTGGCGGGCGCGCAGTACAGCCCGGGCATTCCGGTGACATCGGTGACTATCTCCGACAGCGGCCGCTCTTCGACGAGCACGTTGTACACCGACTCCCGGCCGACGTGATGCTCGACATCCAGTGCCGTAGACGCATTTCCTTGCGGGTCGAGGTCCACCACGAGTACCCGTGCCCCGTGCTGCGACAGGCTCGCCGCCAGGTTCACCGCGGTCGTGGTCTTGCCTACTCCGCCCTTCTGGTTGGCGATCGTCATGATCCGGCATCGCCGCGGCCGCGGCCACGTCTCGGCGGTCCCGCGCACTCCGACGGCGGCTTCAGCCGCCCGGGCAATCGGCGTGTCAGCCGGATTCGGCGGCACGTCCGGGACCACGACTTGCGGGTCCCCGGCACTAACTCGGGGGGGCATCTCATCTCCTCTCCCCAACGCGTTATTCGTTCCACGTGAAACTGCCGCCGAAAGTGCCTGCCTTACCCGTTCCGAACCCGGAAGAGGCGGCTCCTCATGACCGTCCAACAGCGCGCCTTTCGAGACCTGATCGTTGCGTGAAGACAATTGCTCGGGCTTTTCCGCCGGCCATCCCAGCCCGGCTCCGCCCAAAAACGGTACCGCCGTTCCCCCGTCAGGCCACCCCAGTCCGGCTGTGAGCACGGGCATGCTCCTCTCGGCCGTGTCCTCCGATCACGACACGGACAACCGTGGTCGCAGATACGACCCTACCGTGCCCCACACGCAGAACCTTCGCGCTTCGCGCACCGAGTTTCTTCAGGACCGGACGAGCCGCCGCCAGTTCCTCCTCTGCGGACTGTCCCTTGATCGCCAAGATCACACCGCCGGGCTGAAGCAGGCCCGCCGCCCAGCCCGCCAGCCGGTCAAGCGGCGCCACAGCCCGGGCGGTGGCCAGATCAGCCTTGATAGACCCGCGCATATCCTCGGCCCTGCCGCGTACCACGGCGGCATTCGGGATCTCCAGCTTCGAGATGGCCTCTTCAAGGAAGACAACGCGGCGGAGCATGGGCTCCAAGAGAACGACGTGAAGTTCCGGGCGGAGCATGGCGAGGACTATGCCAGGAAGCCCAGCCCCCGAGCCGATATCGACTAGTTCACCCTGCTCCGGCACAAGGTCGGCGAGCAGCGCGCAGTTCAGCAGGTGCCTATCCCAGAGCCGCTCGGTCTCCCTAGGACCAAGCAGCCCGCGAGTGACCCCATCCGTCGCCAGCAACTCGGCGAACCGGCATGCCTTTTCCAGCATGGGGCCGAACACGTCCTCCGCTCCGGGCGGGGGTGGGCAGGGCGGCGAGGGCGGGGAGGGTGGGGGAAAGGAAGGTGCTTGTGATCCTGTCCGTGCTCTCAACGTGACAACGCTCGCCGCGTCAGCCCGCCGGGAAGACAACCACGCGCCGGTTCGGCTCCTCGCCCTCGGACTCGCTGCGCAGCCCGGCCAGGGCCACGGCGTCGTGAATGATCTTGCGCTCGAACGGCGACATGGCGCGCAGCTTCTTCGGCTCGCCGGTGCGCCCCACCTCTTCGGCGACCGAGCGGCCCAGTTCGGCGAGCTCGGACCGCCGGCGTGCGCGGTAACCGCCAACATCCAGCATTAGCCTGGCACGCATCCCGGTCTTGCGATGCACGGCGAGCCTGGTCAGCTCCTGCAGGGCCTCCAGAACCTCTCCGTCCTCACCGACCAGCTCGCTGAGCGTGGCTCCCACAACCGAGACGACCGCTCGGTCGCCCTCCACGTCCATGTCGATGTCGCCGTCCAGGTCGGCGATGTCGAGCAGGCCCTCGACGTAATCGGCGGCGATCTCGCCTTCCTCTTCGAGGGAGCCTAGGTCCGCGTCGACGTCATCGGAATCATCATCGGAATCGATGACATCGTCCAGGTCCTGCTCTTCTGGCTCAAGGTCGGCAACCTGCGCCACCGTGTCCTCTGGACCTACCACCGTGCCGAACCCCTCTCCGGGATTATCCCCCACAGTGCTCACCTCTTGCCCGAATTGCCCGAACGCTTGCTGCGCGATTGACGGACCGGCTGCTGCCGGACGACCTTGGTCTCCGGCGGCACCGTCACTTCCTCAGGCTCCGCCTTCTTCCCGCGGCGGAGCAGCCCACGTGCCGCGCCGACCGCTGACGAACCCTCATCACCGCCGGGGGCTTGCGGCCGCGAGTCCTGTACCGCCTGTCCGCTGCCGTTCGCCTTACTTGACACACCGCTCTTCGGCGGCGCTCCGGTCTTGCCCGCGGTGGTCTTGCCCGCGGTGGTCTTAGCCGTGGTCCCACCCTTGCCGGCAGCCGCCTTGCCCGTGGGTCCGGGCTTGGCCGTGGTGCCTTTCTTCAGCGAGCTCGCCGCCCGGTTCGGGCCGGCGGCCCGGTTCGCGGCCTGCGCCGGTGCCGTCGCCGCACCCGCCGGAGTACTTCCCACCACCGGCATGTTACGCAACAGGAAGTGCTGCTGCCCCAGCGTCCACAAGTTTGTCGTCACCCAGTAGATGACCAGGCCGAACTGCCAGTACAGACCCGTCAGCGCGAAGAACGGCGCGATGTACATCATGTACTTCTGCGTGTTCGCCATCGGGTTGTCCGGATCGATCGTGGGCTGCTGCATCATGCCGCGCTTGGCGCTCTGCCGCATGGTCAGGAACGTCGTCGAGGCGCTGATCGCCACGAACAACAGGATCACCAGCCGCATTGACCAGGTTTCGCCCGAGACCGGGAACAGGAACTTGTCCGCCAGCGAAGCGCCGAAGATGTGGGCGTTCCGCGCGCTCTTCACAACCGGAACCGTAAGCCCGTACGAAGTCGGGTGCCCAGGCTGCCACCCGGCGATCGCGCGCAGCACGTAGAAGAGAGAGTAGAAGAGCGGCAACTGCGCCACCAGCGGCCAGCAGCCGGCCAGCGGGTTGACGCCGTTCTCCTTGTAGAACTTCATCATCTCTTCGTTGAGCTTCTGTTTGTCATTTTTGTAACGCTTGCGAAGCTCTTGCAACTGCGGCGCGAACTGCGCCATCCGGCGCTGCGCGCGCACCTGCTTGACGAAGAGCGGCACCATAACGAGCCGCATCAGCATCACGAGGATGACGATGGACAGGCCCCAGGCCCACCCGCTCGACGCGCCGAAGGGCACGGCGAGCCCCGCATGGATCTGCATGATGACCCATGCGACCGCCTCGAATAGCGGGTTGAGAATGCTCACCTGGTGACTCCTTGGGGCCTAGCCGGCACGGGGTCGTATCCGCCCGGGTTAAAAGGATGACAACGGACCAGCCGACGTACGGCGAGCCACAGCCCGCGTGCCGCGCCGTGCCTGCGCAGCGCTTCCAGAGCGTACGCACTGCATGAGGGCGCGAACCTGCATCGCGGCCCGAGCAGCGGGCTTATGAAGCGCTGATACCCGATGATAGGGATGATCAGCAGCCGTGCGGCAGGGGTCGGCGCGTTCCCGTCCCTGTCCCTTATGCTCATTTCCGACGCGCTCATTCCTGGCGCAGCGCCCCAACCTGCCGCCGCAACAATCGTCCGATCACCAGGTCCAGATCAGCGGCCAAATCGGCCTGGCTTGCGCCTGCGGCCGCTGGATGAGCACGCAGCACGAGCAGGCAACCGTCCGGGAGCGAGGCGAGTCGCCTGCGCACTAGTTCCCGGAGCCTTCGCTTCACCCTGTTACGCACCACCGCGGAGCCGACCGCACGGCTGACAACAAAGCCTACCTTCGCGGGCTCACCGGAGCGTACCCCCGTATCCCTGCCGGAGGGAAGCAGCAAGTGCCCAGCCAGCACCGGACCACCCGCCCGGCGGCCGGTCCGAAGCGCTCGCCGGAACTCCTCCGGTCGCCTCATCCGAGACTGCCGCGGCAGCACAGTTCCTCCTGTGCGGCCGGCGCTGACCGGCGCCGTCAGGCGCTCAGCCGCGCGCGGCCCTTGCTGCGTCGTGAGGCGAGGATCGCCCTGCCCGCCCGGGTGCGCATCCGCAGCCGGAAGCCATGGACCTTCGCCCGCCGACGGTTGTTCGGCTGGAACGTACGCTTGCTCACTAGGGCTCCAGGTGCACTTCTGGTTTCTTACGTATTGATCAGGACGCGACTTCCATACGCCACGCGGCCGGGCGACGTCCCGGGAGGCCGCTGCGGTCGTAGGGTCAGCCTGTTAACGGTAAGGGGGATAACGACACAGGTCAAACCGAGCTGTCAGCACGTACGATCCCGCTGACGGCTGTTTGGCCGGCCTTTACCCGCCGGTTCCGGGACTACCATCGTTGAAACACCGCGGTTTCCCCAACGCATCCCGGTCCGGCGACTTAGGCTGTGGAAAATCAATGTCCGCGAGCCAGTCTACGGTGAGCCAGCGTTGTCGCGTACGGGGAACGGTAACGCGGCCGGGACAGGGCACCACATGCACATATGTGGACCTGTCTGTGGACAACGAGCATGGTCACTGATCAGGCTCTGCAGGACAGCGACGCGAGGGGAGCGCATCAGTGGCTGACACAGATCTCGCGGATGTGTGGGCACGATCGCTGGACGGGCTCGCTAAGCTGCCCATCCAGCCGAGTCAGCTTGCCTGGCTCAAGCTGACCAGGCCACTTGGGCTGGTGGAGAACACAGCGCTGATCGCGACACCGAACGCGTTCGTGAAAGAGCAGCTCGAGACCAGGTTGCGCCCGCTCGTCACGCACGCTCTGTCCGCTGAGCTCGGCCGGAGTATCACGCTGGCCGTGACCGTGGACCCGAGCCCGGGCATCGCCGCGGCGGAACTCTCGGCCACGCCGCCCCGGTCGCCGCTGTCGCTGTCACCACGACCGCCAGCACACGGCGTTCCGCCCGCGGAGACTGCCGGTAGCGCGGCTCCGCACGTTCCGCCGCGCCACGACACGGGACCGCACGATATGGGACTGCACGATGCGGGACCGCACGATGCGGGACCGCACGACACGGTGCGGCCCCAGCCCGCCGCGCCTATCTCCCCGGCCGGGCACGGGCCGCCCGGTCCGCAGCCGTCCCCGTACTCGTACCAGGCGGCCGCGTACCCGCTCGACGGCTATCAGCCGCAGCGTCGTCCACAAGATCCTCCACAGGGTCATCCACAGGAGCGGAGCGATCCGCCGCCCTCGCACCGGGAACCGCCACGGCAGCCGCCGCTCGGTCACCAGACACCGGCACCGCCGCGGCACAGCGCGCTGCCGGGCGCCCGCTCGTTTGACGCACCGCAGAGCTTCGACACACCGCAGGGCCCGATGGGCCCGGGTGGCAACGGCGGGCCGACCTCGGACTCCCGCGGTGGCCTCGCACACCCCGCCTCCGCACGGCTCAACCCGAAGTACATGTTCGAGACGTTCGTCATCGGATCAAGCAACCGGTTCGCGCACGCGGCCGCGGTGGCGGTAGCGGAAGCTCCCGCCAAGGCGTACAACCCGCTGTTCATCTACGGCGACTCCGGCCTGGGCAAGACCCACCTGTTGCACGCAATCGGGCACTATGCGCAGACCCTGTACTCCGGGCTCCGGATCCGTTACGTGAGCTCGGAGGAGTTCACCAACGACTTCATCAACATGATCCGGGACGGCAAGCAGGACGGGTTCCGCCGCCGGTATCGCGACGTGGACGTGCTGCTGGTCGACGACATCCAGTTCCTGGAGAACAAGGAAGGAACTCAGGAGGAGTTCTTCCACACCTTTAACACCCTGCACAACGCGAGCAAGCAGATCGTGATCTCAAGCGACCGTAAACCCAAGCTTCTTGTCACGCTGGAAGACCGGCTGCGCAGCCGGTTTGAGTGGGGTCTGCAGACTGACGTGCAGCCACCTGAGCTGGAGACGCGCATCGCGATCCTGCGCAAGAAGGCGGTCCAGGAAGGCCTGAACGCACCCGCCGACGTGCTCGAGTACATCGCCAGCCGGATCTCCGCCAACATCCGCGAGCTGGAGGGTGCGCTCATCAGGGTCACCGCGTTCGCCAGCCTGAACCGGCAGAGCGTGGACCTGCAGCTGGCCGAGATCGTGCTCAAGGACCTGGTTCCCGAAGTCCAGGGACCGCAGATCACGGCGTCGATGATCATGGGACAGACGGCCGCTTACTTCGGCCTGACGATCGAGGACCTGTGCGGCACGAGCCGGTCGCGGGTACTGGTGACCGCCCGGCACATCGCCATGTACCTGTGCCGTGAGCTCACCGACCTGTCGCTGCCCAAGATCGGCCAGCAGTTTGGCGGGCGCGACCACACCACGGTCATCAACGCGGACCGCAAGATCCGGTCGCTGATGGCCGAACGCCGCTCGATCTACACCCAGGTCACCGAGCTCACCAACCGCATCAAGCAGCAGGCACGCAGCGGCTAAGCCGGGCCGCGAACCAGCGGCCGCGATACACAATCCGTCCACAGCGGTTATCCAGACTTGTGCACACAGCTTGTGGACAACTCTGTGGAGTGCCTAGGGAGAACCGGGGGACAAGACGTGGGTAAAACTGGGACAACCCGGGAGCGTGCACACCCCGCTCACGTCCGTCCCCGGGCCATGCACACCGGCTGTGCGCTAAAAACACGGAATGAGCTGCGGGAACGCTGGTTTCCCCAGTTTCCACGGCCCCTATGACTACGACGTTTCTATCTCTCATAAATAGCCAAAAGAAAGTAGGTTCCGGGCCAGGCCCGCTGGACCCGGGGAACCACCCGACGGAAACCTCGTCGCCACTGACATACCCCAGCATGGGGATATCGCAAACACAAGCGCAATCAATACCGGCACCGCCGGCAGCAATCAGCCGACAGCAATCAGGAGGCAACCCGTGAAGCTCCAGGTTGAGCGTGACCCACTCGCAGAAGCCGTCGCATGGACCGCCCGGGCGCTCCCGGCGCGTCCCACGGCCCCGGTGCTGGCAGGCATGCGGTTGCAGGCCGACACCGAACTCACCCTCTCCACCTTCGACTACGAGGTGTCCGCCCAGGCGACAATCCCAGTAACCGCCGACGAGCCCGGCACGGTCCTGGTATCCGGCAGGCTGCTCGCCGAGATCGTGCGCTCCCTTCCGGCCAAGCCGGTAGACCTCACCACCGACGGGACACGCACCACCGTCCAGTGCGGCAGCGCGAAGTTCACGCTGATGCTGCTGCCGGCCGAGGAGTACCCCACGCTGCCCGACATGCCGGACACGACCGGCACAGTCGGCGCCGACACGTTCGCCAGCGCGATCAGCCAGGTCGCCATCGCGGCCGGACGGGACGACACACTGCCCGCCCTGACCGGCATCCGGATGGAGATCAACGGCGACGCGATCACGCTGATCGCCACCGACCGGTATCGGCTGGCGGTGCGGGAACTGCGCTGGAATCCGGTCGTCCCGGGGCTGAACACCGCCGTGCTCATCCCGGCCCGGGTGCTCAATGACACGGCGCGCACGCTGACCAACGGCGCCGAAGTATCGGTCGCCCTCGCCGCTGCGGAAGGCAACCCGGGAGAGGGCATCATCGGCTTCGAGGGTGCGGGACGGCGGACCACCACGCGGCTGCTGTCCGGCGAGTACCCACGCGTCCAGCAGTTGCTCCCCACCGAGTACTCCGCCGTGGCCGAACTGCCCACGGCGCCGTTCGCGGACGCGGTCAAGCGCGTCGCGCTTGTCGCCGAGCGCAACACTCCCGTTCGCCTCACCTTCTCCCAGGGCGAGGTGCTGCTCGAGGCGGGCACCGGCGACGAGGCGCAGGCGAGCGAGGCGATTGGCGCGTCCTTCGACGGCGACGAGATGCAGATCGCGTTCAACCCGCAGTACCTGCTTGACGGCATCGGCGCCGTGGACTCGGACGTCGCCAGGATCTCGTTCACCACGGCGACCCGGCCTGCCGTGATCACCGGCAAGGGCGAGGGCGAGGGCGAGGGCACTCCGGACTACCGCTACGTGCTGATGCCGATCCGTTCCGCGGGCTGACAAGTACGATCTAAGCGTGTACTTGACCCGGCTCGCGCTGACGGACTTTCGCTCGTATAAGTCCGTCGACGTGGCATTGCGGCCGGGTGTGACGATCTTCAGCGGCCCGAACGGCGAGGGGAAGACCAACCTGGTCGAAGCGGTCGGCTACGTCTCCGCGCTGGCCAGCCACCGCGCCGCGCACGATGCCCCGCTGGTCAGGCAGGGCGCCGAGCGCGCGATCATCCGGGCGAGCGTGACCGACGCGACGCGGGATGCGCTGGTCGAGATCGAGCTGAACCCCGGGCGGGCGAACCGGGTGCGGCTCAACCGGGTCCCGCTTACCCGGCCTCGCGAGGTGCTCGGCATGCTGCGCACGGTGCTGTTCGCCCCGGAGGACCTGGCGCTGGTCAAGGGCGACCCCGGTGAGCGCAGGAGGTTTCTCGACGACCTGCTTGTCGCGATGGCGCCGCGGTATTCGGCGGTCCGTTCCGACTACGATCGGGTGCTGCGGCAGCGCACCGCCCTGCTCAAGTCCGCCGGCCCGAAGGCCGCGAAGACCGCGAAGAGCGCACAGTCCCGGGAGGCGGTGACGGCCACGCTCGATGTCTGGGACGCGCACCTGGCCCGGGTCGGTGCGGAGCTTGTAGTCGCGCGTGAGCACCTGGTCGCCGCGATCCGCCCGCACGTGGAGCGCGCCTACGCGGCCGTGGCCGGCGATCGCGGGTCCGCCACCCTGGAGTACCGGCGTTCGGTTGGAATAAAAACCACTGTTCGTTCCGTTGAAATAGAAAACACAAGCCACAAGCAACGGGTCCAGGCGGCCGCCGAGGCGCTGCGCGTGGCCTTGAGCGAAGTCAGGGAGAGCGAGCTTGACCGCGGGGTGTGCCTGGCCGGGCCGCATCGGGACGAGCTCGAGCTGTCCGTTCGCGGGCTGCCGGCCCGCGGCTACGCCAGCCACGGCGAGTCCTGGTCGCTGGCGCTGGCGTTGCGGCTGGCCAGCTTCGACCTGCTCCGGGCCGGGCGCGAGGATCCGGTGCTGATCCTTGACGACGTGTTCGCGGAACTGGACACGGACCGCAGGGACCGGCTCGCTTCCCTGGTCGCGGGCGCGGAGCAGGTGCTCGTCACGGCCGCGGTCCCGGCCGACGTGCCGTCGGTGCTGGCCGGCGCCCGGTTCACGGTGTCAGGCGGTACCCTGTCCGGCCCGCAGGCAGCCGATGCGCCCTGACCCGGACCGCGTCCGGCTGGCCGCTGAAGCGCTGGCGCGGACGCGGGCGGATGCGTGGGCACGGGGCGAGCGTCCTCAGGGGCCAGGGGGGTACGGGGGGACGGGTAGTCCCTCCCGAGGGGGCATGGGGGGCGAGGAGCCTCCCATGAGCAGGGGTGGTCTTGGGGGGATCGTTCCCCCCGGGGAAACACGGGCTAGGCGGGAGGATCCGCAGTCGCTGAATGCGGCCCTCGGCGGGCTGCTGTCAGCGCGCGGGTGGCGGCAACGGGCGGCGGTAGGCGCGGTGTTCGGCGGCTGGGCGGAGATCGTCGGCCCGCAGCTCGCGGCGCACACCCGGCCGGAGTCGTTCGACGACGGGGAACTGGTGGTGGCCGCGGACTCCCCCGCGTGGGCCACCCAGGTCAGGCTGCTCGCGCCGCAGTTGCTCAAGCGGCTTGCCGAGGAGCTGGGCACGGGGACGGTCCGCCGGGTCCGGGTGCGCGGCCCGTCCGGCCCGCCAGCCGCCGCCCGGCGCGGGCGACACGTACGGTTAACGCAGCCCCAGGAGTCCGTAACCACAGCTAAAATGGGATGTGCGGGGGTCTGGGCGCTGCCCGAAGCAGGATGGAGTTTCACTTGTCGTACGATGCGCGGTCGATCACCGTACTCGAGGGTCTCGAGGCGGTCCGTAAGCGTCCCGGTATGTACATCGGGTCGACCGGCGAGCGAGGACTTCATCACCTGGTGCAAGAGGTTGTGGACAACTCGGTCGACGAGGCCCTCGCCGGGTACGCCACTGACATCCAGGTGACGCTGCTGGCCGACGGCGGTGTCCGGGTGCGGGACAACGGGCGCGGCGTCCCGGTGGACGAGCACCCGGTGGAGCACCGGCCAGCGGTTGAGGTCGTGCACACCACGCTGCACGCGGGCGGTAAGTTCGACAGCCAGTCCTACGCGGTGTCCGGCGGCCTGCACGGCGTCGGCGTCTCGGTGGTGAATGCGCTGTCCACCCGGCTCGACGTGGAGGTGCGCCGCGACGGTTACGTGTGGCGCCAGTCATACGAGCGCGGGCCTGCGGTGGGGCCGCTCGCCCGCGGCGAGGCGACGGACGAGACGGGAACCACGACAACGTTCTGGCCGGACTCGGAGATCTTCGAGACCACCGAGTGGTCCTTCGAGACGCTGGCCCGGCGGATGCAGGAGTACGCGTTCCTCAACCGCGGCCTGCGGATCTCGCTGACCGACGAGCGGCGGCCCGCCGTGCCCGAGGTGTCGGAGGATGCCGGCGCCGCCGAGGCCGAGGCCGGCAAGCTGCGTTCTGTGACGTACTACTACGAGGACGGCATCGCGGACTTCGTGAAGTACCTGAACGCGAAGAAGGAACCGGTGCACGCCTCAATCATCGAGTTCGCCGACGAGCAGCCGGGCATGGCGGTCGAGATCGCAATGCAGTGGAACGCTTCGTACACCCCGTCGGTGTACACGTTCGCGAACACGATCAACACCGCCGAGGGCGGCACCCACGAAGAGGGGTTCCGCGCGGCCCTGACATCGGTGGTGAATCGGTACGCCCGCGACCAGAAGATGCTGCGGGAGAAGGACGACAACCTCACCGGTGAAGACGTCCGCGAGGGGCTCACCGCGATCGTTTCGATCAAGCTGTCCGAGCCGCAGTTCGAGGGACAGACCAAGACCAAGCTCGGCAACACCGAAGCCAAGTCGTTTGTGCAGCGGGTGGCCAACGACCGGCTGCGGGACTGGTTCGACCGCAACCCGGGCGAGGCCAAGGACGTCATCAACAAGGCCAGCCAGGCGGCGCGCGCCCGGATCGCGGCGCGGCAGGCCCGGGACCTGACCAGACGCAAGTCGCTGCTCGACACCACGTCGCTGCCCGGCAAGCTCGCCGACTGCCAGTCCACCGATCCGGACAAGTCCGAGATCTACGTGGTCGAGGGCGACTCGGCCGGCGGCTCGGCGAAGGGTGGCAGGGATCCTAAGTTCCAGGCGATCCTGCCGATCCGCGGCAAGATCATCAACGTCGAGAAGTCGCGGATTGACCGGGTACTGAAGAACAACGAGGTCCAGGCGCTGATCACCGCTCTCGGCGCCGGCATCTACGACGAGTTCGACATCACCAAGCTCCGCTATCACAAGATCATCCTGATGGCGGACGCCGACGTGGACGGCCAGCACATCCGGACGCTGCTGCTCACCTTGCTGTTCCGGTTCATGAAGCCGCTGATCGAGGCCGGCCACGTTTACATTGCGCAGCCGCCGCTTTACAAGATCAAGTGGGACGGACGCGGAGTCGCACCAGACTACGCGTTCACCGATGCCGAGCGGGACCGGCTGATCGAGGCCGGGATCGCCGGGGGACGGCGGGACCCGCGGCCCCGGGACGGCGTGCAACGGTTCAAGGGTCTTGGTGAGATGAACGCCGAGGAATTGTGGGACACCACGATGAACCCGGCACGCCGGGTGCTGCTGCAGGTGACGCTGGACGACGCGGCGCAGGCGGACGAATTGTTCACCGTGCTGATGGGCGAGGACGTCGAGGCCCGCCGGTCGTTCATCACGCGCAACGCGAAGGATGTGCGGTTCCTGGACATCTGATGTGGGGGCTCCCGCGTCCAGGCTGCCTCATGATCGCGGGTCATGCCGGCGCCATTCGCCGCCAGTGACCCGCGATCATGCACTGAACTAAAGAGGGATTGCGAAATTGACTGAAGTCATCGGACCGCCAGAGGGCGGGCACGACCGGACAGAGCCGGTCGACATCCAGGTCGAGATGCAGCGCAGCTACATCGACTACGCGATGTCGGTCATCGTCGGCCGTGCGCTGCCGGATGTGCGAGACGGGCTCAAGCCCGTGCATACCCGCATCCTCTACGCGATGTTCGACGGCGGCTACCGGCCGGACCGCGGGTTCTTCAAATGCTCCCGGGTGGTCGGCGATGTCATGGGTAACTACCACCCGCACGGCGACACCGCGTTGTACGACGCGCTGGTCCGGATGGCCCAGACATGGTCGATGCGGATGCCGCTGGTCGACGGCCAGGGCAACTTCGGCTCTCCCGGCAACGACCCGCCCGCCGCCATGCGGTACACCGAGTGCCGCCTGGCCCCGCTGGCGATGGAGATGCTGCGGGACATCAACGAGGAGACCGTCGACTTCCGGCCGAACTACGACGGGCGTTCCGCCGAGCCGGTCGTTCTCCCCGCCCGGTTCCCGAACCTGCTGGTGAACGGCTCCGAGGGCATCGCCGTCGGCATGGCCACCAAGATTCCGCCGCACAACCTGCGGGAGGTCGCCGCTGGCGTTCAGTGGTACCTGGATAACTACGAGCGGTTCGAGTCGCCTTCTTTGCCTTCGCCTTCCCCCGAGCAGGCCGGCGATGGCCGCGCTCCCTGGGAAGAACTGCTCGACGGGCTGATGGAGCGGATTCCCGGCCCGGACTTCCCGACCAGGGGCCTGATCGTCGGGCGGCGCGGCATCCGCGAGGCGTACCGCACCGGGCGCGGCTCGATCACGATGCGCGCCGTGGTCGACGTGGAGGAGGACTCCCGCGGCCGGACCTGCCTGGTGGTGAAGGAACTGCCATTCCAGGTCAACCCGGAGAACCTGGCGGTGAAGATCGCCGAGCTGAATCGGGAAGGCCGCATCACCGGCATCGCCGACCTGATCGACGAATCCAGCGGTCGCACCGGCCAGCGGCTTGTGATCGTGCTCAGGCGCGATGCGGTCGCCAAGGTCGTGCTTAACAACCTGTACAAGCACACCCAGCTGCAGGACACGTTCGGCGTGATCATGCTGGCGCTTGTCGATGGCGTGCCGCGCACGCTGCGCCTGGACCAGATGATCAGGTACTGGGTCGCGCACCAGATCGATGTGATCGTGCGCCGTACCCGGTTCCGGCTGCGCAAGGCCCAGGAACGGCTGCACATCGTCGCCGCGCTGCTAAAGGCCATCGACCGGATCGACGAGGTCATCGCGCTGATCCGGGGGTCTGAGTCGGCGGCGGCCGCGCAGACCGGGCTGATGGGGCTGCTGGAGATCGACGAGATCCAGGCCCGCGCGATCCTGGACATGCAGCTGCGCAAGCTGGCCGCCCTGGAGCGGCAGGAACTGATCGACGAGCGGGACGAGCTCGAAGCGCGCATCGCCGACCTGTCTGACATCCTCGCCTCGCCGGCCCGGCAGCGGCAGATCATCAGCACCGAGCTCGGCGAGATCGTTTCCCGGTACGGCGACGACCGGCGCACCCAGATCATCGCCTACGAGGGCGACGTGACGGACGAGGACCTGATCGCCGAGTCCGACGTGGTGGTCACGATCACCCGCGGCGGTTATGCCAAGCGGACGAACACCGACCAGTACCGGGCGCAGCGGCGCGGCGGGAAGGGCGTGCGCGGCGCTCAGCTGCGCAGCGACGACATCGTCGACCATTTCTTCGTCACGACCACCCATCACTGGATCCTGTTCTTCACGAACAAAGGCCGGGTCTACCGGGCAAAGGCGTACGAACTGCCGGACGCTGGCCGCGACGCCCGCGGCCAGCATGTGGCCAACCTGCTCGCGTTCCAGCCGGACGAGCACATCGCCGAAGTGCTCGCGCTGCGCGATTACCAGCTGGCGCCATACCTGGTGCTGGCCACCCGCGCGGGACTGGTGAAGAAGTCGCGGCTCACCGACTTCGACTCGCCGCGGTCCGGCGGTCTCATCGCGATCAACCTGCGCGAGGATGACGAGGTGATCGGCGCTTCGCTGGTGTCTCCCGAGGAGGACCTGCTGCTGATCAGCAAGGGCGCGCAGGCGATCAGGTTCCCCGCCAGCGACGAGCAGCTTCGCCCGATGGGCCGCGCCACGTCCGGCGTGATCGGGATGAGGTTCAATGACGGGGACGAATTGCTTGGTATGTACGTTGTCAGAGAAGGCGAAGACGTCCTCGTGGCGACCGAGGCCGGATATGCGAAGCGTACCCCTGCCGACCAGTACCCGATCCGGAATCGGGGCGGCCTCGGCGTGATCACGGCACGGATCGTGGAGAACCGCGGTCAGCTAGTCGGCGCGCTGATGGTCCATCCTGAGGACGAAGTCTTCGCCATCACCTCGGCAGGCGGTGTCATCAGGACGCGAGCCAGCGAGGTGAAGCAGTCCGGGCGGCAGACGATGGGGGTGCGGCTGATGAACCTCGCTTCTGGCAACAGCGTGGTGGCGCTCGCGCGCAACGCTGAATCCGCCGGATCTGCCGATGTCACGGGCGAGGTTCTCCAGGACGCGGAATCCGCCCAAGATGGGGATGAAGGCAACGAACTAGGGCAGGGCAGCGTCTGATATGTCAGTGACCGGGGAAGTCTAGGGCGAACCCCGCGTATTACTCTCCGTCGGATAGTCTCAGCTGAAGGTGCGAGGGACATTCATGGGCTCGAGGAGGACGGCGTGACCGAGGCGGGACGATCTCCGGAGCCGCCCCTGATGGCGCCTCCGGGGCGAGATGCCGAGCAGGACGGTCTGATAGAGGATACGGCTCCTCCAAGCGGGCTTATGTCTGCGCCGCCGCGGCCGACGTCATCGCGGCCGGGTACGGAAGAACCGAAGGAGAACGGCAGGAAAAAGCCGGGCCCTGGCCCGGGATCCTCCGCCCAGCCCTTCGCGTCGTCCGCGCAGGTCGACGTGCCGTTCCCGGCGGACGGGATCCGCGAGCCCAGCCCGGATGGCGATCGCGACGGCGAACGGGGCAGCGCGACCGGCGCCGCCCTGAGCAGCAAGCTGGACAGCGGACGGCAGGCGGTCCGCCAGGCGGTGGTGGCCACGAACAACTGGATCACCAGCCGTACCGCGAAGAGCGACTCGTCGGTTCCGGCTGAGGACAACACCGGCAGGCCCGGCGCATCCGGCACCGAGGCTTTCGGTGCCGGGGCCTCCGTCGGCGTTGTGCCCGAGACTGCGGGCGCGGCTGATCCGAGTTCCAGGCCCGCGACCGTGGTGAGTCCGGCCGCCTCCGCGGAAGCCGCGAGCGCGAATGGCCCGGACAGGCACGCGGGCATGGGCGCCGGGCGGGGGTTCTCGCAGCCGATGGCTGCCGCGCAGTCGTCTGCCGCGGTGCAGCAGCCGTCGTACCCGCCGTCGCGGTCGTCCGCCGCGTGGTCGTCAGCACCGGCCGGGCCTCCGCCGGCCGCTACCGTTCCGGTGCCGAACCGGCGGCCCAGCGCCAAGTTGAGGCGCGAAGCCGCCCGGCGGTCTCGTCGTCAGGCGCATCTGACCCTGGCCAGGGTGGAGCCCTGGTCGGTGATGAAATTCAGCTTCGTGGTGTCGGTCGTGGCGTTCGTAATCTTGTTCGTGGCGATTGCGGTGCTGTACATGGCGCTGTCCGGTCTCGGGGTGTTCACCTCGCTGCAGCACACCGTGTCCACGATCACGTCAAGCCAGGGTTCTTCGGGCACTAACATCTCGAAATGGTTCTCGGCCTCGCGGATCCTCGGCTACACCGGCATGCTCGGCGCGTTCAACATCGTCCTCATCACGGCGATGTCCACGATCGGCGCGGTGGTGTACAACCTGATCGCACACACGGTCGGCGGCGTCGAAATCACCCTGCGCGAGACGGAGTAACTCCCGTCGCCGCCCCGGTCGCCTTGCGCCCTGGTCTGCCCACAGGCGCAGACCAGGCATCCCGGCAAAAGGAGCAAACACTCCCCACGCCACGCTCGATTTGTCCTAGGTAAATTGACGGGAACGCCCGAGCCAGTGCGGGTGCGGTGCGAGC
>Ga0335075_10001666_pt1 | contig 36326 bp, 27 predicted proteins | sample Lox_Sample_24_FD_206723 | JGI IMG/M metagenome (GOLD analysis project Ga0335075, IMG submission 206723) | Soil microbial communities from Loxahatchee National Wildlife Refuge, Florida, United States - Lox_Sample_2.4 | ecosystem: Environmental > Terrestrial > Soil > Wetlands | place: USA... | reverse complement strand
CGTAGATGCCGTTCAGGCGCAGGACGTAGGCGTCGCGCTTCTCCTTCAGCAGCGCCCAGTCGTGGGCGTCGGCCGAGAGCGGGAAGCCGTAATCCGGCGCGTCGCGCAGCCCCTCGGCGAGGCCGGCGGCGTTCCACATGACCTTCTTCGGCACACAGCCGACGTTCACGCACGTGCCGCCCAGGCGGTGCGATTCCACCAGCACGACCCGGGCCCCGTACTCCGCGGCCCGCTGGGCAGCGGCAAGACCCCCGCTGCCGCCGCCGATGACAATCAGATCGAACTCACTCATTATCGGATCATAGCTGCCCCACCAGGGGCCTAATAGGTGTGAATGATGGACAATCCCCTGCTTGCCCAGGAGGCGCTGCCCCCGTTTCCCCGCATTCGTCCGGAGCACGTCGAGCCGGGCGTGCGCGAGGTGCTGGCGCGCGCGCGAACGCGGGTCGAGGAGATCGCTGCAGGGAACAGCCTGACGTTCGCCACCGTCGTCGAGCCGCTCGAAGAGCTGCAGCACCGGGTGGCGCGCACCTGGTCGCCCGTGAGCCATCTGAACGCCGTGCTCAACTCGGAGCCGCTGCGCACCGCCTACAACACCTGCCTGCCGCTCCTCTCCGCCTACCAGACGGACCTGGCCCAGAGCGAGCCGCTGTATCGCGCCTACCGTGCCATCGAGGAGCGGGAGGGCGCCGGGCTCGATGCCGTGCAGCGCCGCGTGCTCGAGCACGCATTGCGGGACTTCCGTCTCGCAGGTGTCGGCCTCGACACCGCCGACAAGCAGCGTTTCAAGGACGTGATGCTGGAGCTCACCGGCCTCCAGGCCAAGTTCGAAGAGAACGTGCTCGATGCAACCAACGGCTGGAGCTATCGGGTCACGGACGGCGGCCTGTTGCGTGGCCTCAATGAGATGCTCATCGACCAGGCCCGCCGCCGCGCCCACGATCAGCGGACTGAAGGTTGGATTCTTACACTCGATCAGCCGACGTACATCGCCGTAGCGACGGACGCGGAGTCTGACGTTCTGCGCCACGCGTTTTACGAGGCCTGGACCACGCGTGCTTCCGATCAGGGTCCCAACGCCGGCAAGTGGGACAACGCCGAGGTCATGGAGCAGATCCTGCGCAAGCGCTATGAGGCGGCGCGGATTCTCGGATTCGGCAATTACGCCGAATATGCGCTCGCCACGCGGATGGCACACAGCGTGAGGGAGGTCATGGAGTTCCTCGAAGAGCTGTCACGATCGGCGCGGCCCGCGGCCGTCCGGGAGTTCGAGGAGCTGGAAGCCTTCGCCGGGCGCAAGCTCGAAGCCTGGGACGTCGGCTTTTATGCGGAGCGGCTGCAGCGCGAGCGCTACGCCGTCTCCCAGGAGGAGCTGCGCCCTTATTTCCCGCTGCCGCGAGTGCTCGCCGGCCTGTTCGAGGTTGCCGAGAGACTGTTCGAGGTCCGCATCCGGGAGCGCACCGGTGCGCCGGTATGGCACCCCGACGTGCGCTTCTTCGAGATCGAGAGTACGGCCGGACGGCCAGTGGGCAGCTTCTATCTCGATGCCTACGCGCGGCCCAACAAACGCAGCGGCGCATGGATGGACGAATGCATCGGGCGCAAGCACCTGATGACGGGCTCCGCCCTTCCCGCGGCCTACCTGGTATGCAACGTGTTGCCTCCGGGCGAAGGCCGTCCGGCCCTCCTCACGCACGATGACGTCCTGACGCTCTTCCACGAGTTCGGGCACGGCCTGCACCACCTGCTCACCCGTGTCGACTACCCGAGCATCGCGGGCATCAACGGCGTGGCCTGGGACGCCGTCGAGCTGCCCAGCCAGTTCATGGAGAACTATGCGTGGCATCCGGACGTGCTCAGCCGCATCTCCAGCCACTATCGGACCGGGACGCCGCTGCCGGCGCAGACGCAGGATCGATTGCGCGCTACGCGCAGCTTTCACGCCGGCCTGCAGATGGCCCGGCAGCTCGAATTCGCGCTGTTCGATTTCCGGCTGCACGCCGAGTACTCCCCGGAGCGCGGCGGCCGCGTGCGCGAGGTGCTGCGGGAGGCGCGCCGCAAGGTGGCCGTGGTGCCGGCCCCGGAGTGGAACCGGTTCCCGAACAGCTTTGGACATATTTTCGCCGGCGGCTATGCGGCCGGCTATTACAGCTACAAATGGGCCGAGGTCCTCGCCGCGGACGCCTTCTCGGCTTTCGAGGAGCGGGGCGTCTTCGACCGTGCCACGGCGCAGCGATTCCTGGATTCGATCCTGTCCCGGGGGGGCAGCCGGGACGCCCTGGATGCCTTCGTCGAATTCCGCGGCCGCCGCCCCGACATCCGCCCCCTGCTGGCCCAGCACGGCATAGAGGCCCCTCGTTGAAGCGCTGGATCCGGGCATCCTGCCCGGCCCAGCGCGCGTTGAGCAAAAAGGCGTGGTTTTTTGCTCAACGTCCGCCACCTGCGGCGGCGGGGCACCTCCTGTGCCTGCGCTGCATGTTTCATACTGGTGAAAGTGTGCGGTGTGTCGCAGTGGGGGGGAGGGGCGGCTCCTAGACTGGCGGCAGTTTCGCTCCCGGGGAGCGGCCTCAGGCCGTGCTACAAATCACCAGAATGAGCAGTGCCCGGCGCAGTGACTTCGACGTGACCAATTCCGTCCAGGTGAGCTCCCCGGAGGCGGTGCTGCGCGCCGTCGAGGCACTCTACCGGCCCACCTGGCCCGACGCGCCCCTGGAGCCGCTGCGGCGCTCCTTCGAGCATTTCGAGCGCCTGTTCGCCGGCGAGGTCGCCGGGTATCACGGCGTCGATACGGTCTACCACGACCGCCAGCACACGCTCGACATCACCCTGGCCCTGGCACGCCTGCTGGTGGGCTATGACCGCCAGGCCGCGGCGGCGGATCGTCTGGGCGGGGAGCGGGCGGTCGCCGGACTCATCACGGGCCTCTTCCACGACGTCGGCTATCTGCGCCGCGCCGACGAGGAGGAGTCCCGCAACGGCGCCGAATTCACCCGCATCCACGTTTCCCGCGGCGCCCGTTTCCTTGAGGATTTCCTGCCCGAGGTCGGCCTCGCCTCCTGGGTGCCGGTCGCGCGCGAGATCATCCATTTCACCGGCTACGAGCTGCCGTTCGCGGAGATCGAGGCGCGTGTGCCGGATGCCCGCGACATCCGCGTGGGTCACATGCTCGGCACCGCCGACATGATCGCCCAGATGGCCGACCGCTGTTATCTGGAGAAGTGCCGCGACCGCCTGTACGCCGAATTCGTGCTGGGCGGGGTCGCGCTGCCGATCGCCGCCAACGGCGGCCGCCAGGTCAAGTACGCTTCGGGCCTCGATCTGCTGCGCCAGACGCCGGATTTCGTGGCGGAGGTGCGGGACAAGCGCCTCGATGGCGAGTTCGGCTCCGCCTACCGGTACCTGGAGATCCTCTACGGGGGCCGGAATCCCTACATGGAGGCCATCGACCGCAACGTCGACTACCTGCGCCAGGTGCTGCGGAGCGAGAACTGGCGGCTCCTGCGGCGTAACCCCCCCATCTTTGCCGCCGTATCGGACCCGATGTCGACCATGCGGGGCCTGATGGTGGGCTACATCAAGAAGGTGTGGTCCGGGTTTTAAAAGGTGTGGTACGGGATTTAAGGGGTTAATATCGGGGCCAAACGAGTCGATCAGCCCCTAGTGACCTCCGCCAACCTCAAGCTCAAGTACGCCAGCGCCGCGTTCGCGGTCGTGCTGGTCGTCGCCGCGGCGGTCATCGGCCTCTTCGTCTGGAGGCATCCGCCGGATTGGCTCACCGTGCAGGCCGTGGCCGCGCTGGCGGTGCTCGGCAGTCTTGCCGCGGCGGTGCTCGCCTGGAGGGCCGCGCACGGCATCCAGTTTTCCACGGCGGCGCTCATCCGCAGCGCCGACCGGGTCGGGCAGGGCGACTACACCCGGCAGATCGAAGTGCGCCGCAGCGACATCATCGGCGAGCTGGAGCAGGCCCTGGAGCGCATGCGCTCGCGGCTGCGCCAGTCCACCATCCACAAGAATTACCTCCACAGCGTCCTCAACAGCATGACGGACGCCGTGTTCGTGACCTCCCCCGACGGCGTGGTGAAGGTGGCCAACTCCGCGGCCTGCAAGCTCCTCGGCTACAGCGAGGAGGAGATCCTGGGGCGCAGCATCATCGCCATCCTCGACGAGCGCGAGCGCGACGGTTTCGACCTGCTGCAGGCCGCGCAGGAGACGCGGGAGACCGTGGTGCGAACCCGGGCGGCGCAGACCATCCCCGTGGCGCTCACCGGCTCGCGCATCGAGAGCGCCGATCCGCAGTTCCAGGGCAACATCTTCGTCGCGCGCAACATCACCGACCGCAAGCGCGCGGAACGGCGCATCCGTTATCTCGCCCGGTACGACGCGCTCACCAAGGTCGCCAACCGCATGCAGTTCCATCACGTGCTGCAGCAGACCCTCTCGAGGGGGTTGCGCAGCGGGCAGGCGGTGGCGCTCCTCTATCTCGACATGGATCGCTTCAAGGAGGTCAACGACACCTTCGGGCACGGCGCCGGGGATCGCGTGCTCGAGGTCCTGGCCGAGCGCCTGACCGGCGCCCTGCCGAAGGGAGCGCTGCTCGGACGCCTCGCCGGCGACGAGTTTGCTCTGTGCATCGACGGCCTGCCCGCGGAGGGCGACAACCGCGGCCCGATCGCGCACCTCGCGCGCGCCGTGCTCACGGAAGTCAGCCGCGCCTTCCAGCTCAACCAGCACGAGGTCTTTCTCACCGCCAGCATTGGTATCGCCTTCTGCCCGCGGGATGCGGAGAACGTCATCGATCTCATCCGCAACGCCGATGCGGCGATGTATTACTCCAAGCAGAACGGCGGCAACACCTTCGCCTTCTACTCGCCCGAGATGAACGCCGCGGCGGTGGAGCGGCTGATCCTCAAGAGCAAGCTGCGCCGCGCGCTGGAGCGCGACGAGCTCGTGATCCGCTATCAGCCCAAGGTCGATCTCGCCACCGGCCGCATCATCGGCGCCGAGGCCCTGCTGCGCTGGCGCCTGCCCGGGCACGGCGACATCCCGCCTTCGCAGTTCATCCCGCTCGCGGAGGAAACCAACCTCATCCTCGACATCGGCGAGTGGGTGTTGAATCGCGTGTGCATGGACTACCGGCAGATGCACGGCGAGATCGGCGATCCCGGCCGCATCTCGCTCAACCTGTCGCTGAAGCAGCTGCGCCAGGCGAGCTTCATCCTGCGCTGCCGCTCCGTGTTCCGCCGGCACGGTGTGTCGCCGACCGCCTTCGAGCTCGAGATCACGGAGACGACGCTGATGGCGGACGCAAAGCGGACGCTGCGCCTGCTCGATGAGCTCTACGCGATGGGCCTGCATCTCTCCATCGACGACTTCGGCACCGGCTACTCCTCGCTCTCCGCCCTGCAGCAGTTCCCGATCGATACGCTCAAGATCGATCAGTCCTTCGTCCGCGACGTCGGCGAGAACGCCAGCAACGCTACTCTCGTGCGCACCATCATCGAGATGGGGCGCAACCTGGAGATCGACGTCATCGCCGAGGGCGTCGAATCGGTCAGTCAGCTCCAGTTCCTGCGCCACAGCGGCTGTCACTTCGCGCAGGGGAGGCTGTTCGGCGAGCCGCTGAAGTCCGAGGAGCTGCTGGCCTTGCTGAAGCGCCAGGCGGCGTCCGGCCCGGCCTTCAGACGTTACACGCAGGATTCACCCGCGATCGCCGTCGGCGAACCGACTCGCTGACACCGTTCCATGCTCACTCTTGCCGGCGTTCGCCTGCGGCGCGGCCCGCAGGTTCTCATCGATGAGGCGAGCTGCGGCATCTTCCGGGGCGAGAAGACGGGCATCGTCGGCCGCAACGGCTGCGGCAAGTCGACTCTCCTCGCGTTGATCCGCGGCGAGCTGGCGCCGGATGCCGGCGAATATCGTGCGCCGCCCGGTCTCGCGATCGCCGCCGTCGCCCAGGAATTGTCCGACACCGGCGCGACCCTCGTCGAGTATGTCCGCGGCGGCGACCTGGAGCTGGCGGCGCTCGAAGTCGAGATGGCCGCGGCCGCCGGCGATGAAAGCGGCAGCCGCGTCAATCGTGCCGCCGGGCATGGGGCGGCCGAGGGAACGCGCCTGGCGATGCTCCACGGGGAATACGATCACCTGGGCGGCTATGCCGCGCGCAGCCGCGCCGCCCAGCTCGCTGCGGGCCTGGGATTCTCGCCCGATGACCTGGAGCGTCCGGTTCGCCAGTTCTCCGGCGGCCTGCAGATGCGGGCCAACCTGGCCCGCGCGCTGATGCGCCGCTCGGATGTGCTGCTGCTCGACGAGCCGACCAACCACCTCGACCTGGATGCGGTGTTGTGGCTGGAGAGCTGGCTGAAAAGTTATGCCGGCACTCTGTTGCTGGTGTCCCACGACCGGGAGTTTCTCGACGGTGTCGTCGGCCGCATATTGCATATCGAGGGCGGGCGTCTGCGCAGCTACGCGGGTGACTACAGTGCCTTCGAGACTCAGCGCGCGGCGGAGGCCGAGCGCACACAGGCGATGTTGGCGGGCCAGGCGCGCGAGCGGGCGCGGGTCGAGAGCTTCGTCACCCGGTTTCGCGCCCAGGCCAGCAAGGCGCGCCAGGTGCAGAGCCGCCTGAAATGGCTGGCCCGTCTGCCCGATCTCGCCTCGCTGCACGTCGAAGAGGGTTTCGAGTGGGAATTCGCGGCGCCGGCGAAGTTGCCGTTTCCCCTCCTGACGCTGCGGCACATGGCAGCCGGATACGGAGATCGCCGCGTGTTGGAAGATGTCTGCCTGGGTGTCAACCCCGGCGATCGCATCGGCATCCTGGGCCGCAACGGCGCCGGCAAGTCGACGCTGATGCGGGTGCTCGCCGGACAGCTGCAGCCGCTGGCCGGCAGCATGGAGGCGGCGCCGGATGTGGCAACGGGCTTCTTCGCGCAATTGGAGCTCGAGCATCTCGATGCGGAGGGCACCGCGCTCGGCGAGCTCGAGCGGCGCGGCGGGGCGGCCCAGGCCCGCTGGACCGAGCTCGAGCGGCGCAACCATCTCGGGCGCTTCGGCTTCCGCGGCGAGCGGGTCTTCGAGCCGACACGACGGTTCTCCGGCGGCGAGTGCGCCCGCCTGGCGCTCGCCATTCTCGTCGCCCGCAAGCCCAACCTGTTGCTGCTCGATGAGCCGACCAACCATCTGGATCTCGACATGCGCCACGCCCTGCTCGTCGCCCTGCAGGACTTTGCGGGCGCGGTCGTGATCGTGTCCCATGACCGCGCCCTGTTGCGCGGAGCGTGTGACCGCTTTCTCCTGGTGTCCGGCGGAGCCGTGGCGCCCTTCGACGGCGATCTCGAGGATTATGCGGCCTGGCTCGCGCGCGGTGCCGGGAGCGCCGACGGCGGGAGCGCCGCTCAGGCCGACGGCTTGGACGTCCCGTCCCCGGCTTCTCGCCGGGAGCAGCGCCGCCTCGAAGCCGAGGCCCGCAATCGCCTGACACCGCTGCGCGCGGAGCAGCGAAAGTTGGAGCAGCGGCTCGAAGACCTGATGGCCGAGCGCCAGGACATCGAGTCCCGCCTCGCCGACCCCGCCACTTACGCCGCCGCGGACGGCGGCGAGCAGCGCCGCCTGAGCGCGCGTCACCGTGAGCTGTCGCTCGGGATTACCACGCTCGAGGAGCGATGGCTCGATGTCGCCGCGGCCCTGGAGACGGCCGAACGAGCCCGATAGCCGGTATTTCTGCACGAACGGCGTCGATTCTCCGGGGCCCCAACTTTGGCGCGGGTGTCTATGCTCGCGGCCCATGAGCATGGCCACGAACATCGAGATGGTCCGCGCGAAGCTCGCGCGGAGCCCCTGGCTGACCGGCGATCACGTGCGGGCCCTGGCCGCGGAGGCCGGAGGAGACTTCGAGCGCATATCCACGCCCGAAGTCGTCGCGCGCGTCGATCTGCCGGAGTCCACGCGCGAATTTCTGCGCCGACCCGATGAGGCGGCGATCGCGGCCGATCTCGAATGGCTGCGCGCAAGCGGTGCCCGGCTGATCCTCTGGGGCGACGAAGACTATCCGCAGCAACTCGCGGCTATCGCCAGCCCGCCTGCGGCGCTCTATGTGCTCGGCGAGGTCGCCGCCCTGCAGACGGCGCAGCTCGCGATGGTCGGCGCGCGCCGGGCCTCGCCTCTGGGGCGCACCATTGCGCGCGAATTGGCCAGCGCTCTCGCCCAGGGAGGTCTCACCATCACGAGTGGCCTGGCGGTCGGAATCGACGCGGCGAGTCATGAGGGGTCGCTGGCCGGCGGCGGCCGCACGGTCGCGGTGTTCGGCACGGGGCTCGACCGCGTGTATCCGCCGGAAAACGCGGCTCTGGCATCGCGAATCCGCGTGGCCGGTGCTCTCGTGTCCGAATTCCCACCGGGGACTGGACCGCAGCCGCAGAACTTTCCGCGGCGCAACCGGGTCATCAGCGGGCTGGCGCTCGGTACTCTGGTGATCGAAGCCGCCCGCGGCAGCGGCTCGCTGATCACCGCCCGGCGGGCCCTCGAACAGGGCCGGGAGGTGTTCGCCGTGCCGGGGTCCATCCGCAGCCCGCTATCGGAGGGCTGCCACCAGCTGATCCGGGACGGAGCACAGCTCGTCGAGGGGCCGGTCGACGTGCTGGACCAGCTGAGAGTTTCCCAATCTATTCAAAATGTTAAGTCGATGTGTCGGGGCGGCCGGGGAGGCCGGGGGGTGGCGCCGGATGGAGACATCCCATTGGACAAGGAGTATGAAATGCTGTTAGATGCGCTCGGTTTTGAACCGGCGACCATCGATACGCTCGTGACCCGCTCAGGCTTGTCAGGCGAGTCGATTGCCTCGATGTTGCTGATTCTCGAGCTTGAAGGGCGCATCGCGCCGTATCCCGGCGGCCTGTACGGCCGAATATCCAAATGACTACCGGCAACGTTCTTAAAGTGCTGATTTACGTTTACGACCACTACATGCTGGCCGACCCGGCGGACGTGCCGGAGCGCCATCACATGCTGGAGGACCTGCAGCGGCGGGGCTTCTCCGTGAGCGAGGTCGTGCACGCGATGGAGTGGCTGTCGGCCCTGGTGGGCGATCAGCGTGCCGCGGCCGGACCGGCCGAGCCGGATCCCGGCGCCGAGGCGCTGCGCGTATTCGCCGACGGCGAGCTGTCGCGTCTGTCGGCAGACTGCCGCGCCTTCCTCACACTGCTGGATCGGCAACACGTGCTCACTTCTCAGCAGCGGGAGCTCGTCATCGAACGCGCGCTGGCTCTGGATGTCGACGAGGTCGACGTCGAGCAGCTGAAGTGGGTGGTGCTGCTCGTTCTCTCCAGCCAGCCGGGGCAGGAGTTGGCCTTCGCCCGCTTCGAGAGCGTCATGTCGACCGTCGGCGGAACCGTCCGGCATTGATGGCGTTGAGGAATTCGCTGACTCATGGCTGAAAATCTGGTCGTGGTCGAATCGCCTGCCAAGGCGAAGACCATCAAGAAGTATTTGGGCAAGGATTTCGAGGTGCTGGCCTCCTACGGCCACGTGCGCGACCTGGTGCCGAAGGAGGGCGCGGTCGACCCCGAGCGCGGCTATTCGATGCGATACCAGGTGCTCGAGAAAAACGAGCGGCACATCGAGAGCATCGCCCGTGGTCTCGCGAAATCGAAGTCTCTCTACCTCGCCACCGACCCCGATCGCGAGGGCGAGGCGATCGCCTGGCACCTGAAGGAGATCCTCGAGTCGCGCGGCGATCTCGACGGCAAGGCCGTGCACCGGGTGGTCTTCTACGAGATCACACGCAACGCGGTCCGCGAGGCGGTGGCCCAGCCGCGCGGCCTGTCGCTCGACCTGGTCAACGCCCAGCAGGCTCGGCGCGCGCTCGACTACCTGGTTGGCTTCAATCTCTCGCCCCTGCTGTGGAAGAAAGTACGGCGCGGCCTTTCCGCGGGCCGGGTGCAGAGTCCGGCGCTGCGCATGATCTGCGAGCGCGAGGAGGAGATCGCCGCCTTCATCGCCCAGGAGTACTGGACCCTCGAAGGCGAAGGCACGCATCAGTCGCCGCCATTTCCGCTGAAGCTCACCGAATACGCGGGCAGGAAGGTCGAGCAGTTCTCTTTTACGAATGAGACGCAGGCGCGCGAGGTGGAGCGTTCGATCCTGGCCGCGGCTCGGGCCGCGGCGCCGGGAACCGCCGCGCCGGGCCATCTGGGCCAACTGCGGGTCATCGCCGTCGACCGCAAGCAGCGGCGGCGGACGCCGGCGCCGCCCTTCACGACCTCGACGCTGCAACAGGAGGCCGCCCGCAAGTTGGGTTTCAACGCGCGGCGAACGATGCGGCTCGCGCAGCAGCTCTATGAGGGTCAGGATCTGGGCGAAGGCAACATCGGCCTCATCACGTACATGCGTACGGACTCCGTGTCGCTCGCGGCCGAGGCGGTGCGGGAGATTCGCGAGGTGGCCGGCCGCCTCTATGGCGTCGCCGAGGTCGCCGAAGAGCCGCGAGTCTACAAAACGAAATCGAAAAATGCGCAGGAGGCGCACGAGGCGATCCGCCCGACTTCGGCTGCCATTACGCCGGCCGATGTCGAGGGCAAGGTCGAGAACGATCTCTACAGGCTCTATGCGCTGATCTGGAAACGCGCCGTCGCCTCGCAGATGGCGCAGGCGATTTTCGATACGGTCGCCGTTGACATGCTTGCGGGGCAGGACGGCCCGGAGCGTCACGTGCTTCGCGCCAACGGCTCGACGCTGGTGAAGCCAGGATTCATCGCCGTCTACCAGGAGGGTGCGGATGACGTCAAATCGGACGAAGACGATCACGTGCTGCCTCCGTTGCAGGAGGGCGATCTCGTCGACCTCGTCAAGCTGCAGGCGGACCAACACTTCACGGAGCCGCCTCCGCGCTATTCCGAAGCTTCGCTGGTGAAGGCGCTGGAGGAGCACGGCATCGGCCGTCCTTCGACCTACGCCGCCATCATCTCCACGCTTCAGGATCGGGAATACGTGGAGATGGACAATCGCCGCTTCATACCGACCGACATCGGCAAGATCGTCAATCGCTTCCTGACACACCACTTTCACCGTTACGTGGAGTACGGCTTCACGGCGGCGATGGAGGATGAGCTCGACGCGATTTCCCGCGGCGAGGAGGAATGGACGCAGCCGCTCGACAAGTTCTGGAAGCCCTTCATCAAGCAGGTGGAGCGCATCGAGAAGAACGTCTCGCGCGAGGAGGTCGCTCAGGCGCGCGAGCTCGGCAAGGACGCCGCGACCGGCAAGCCGGTCACCGTGCGGATGGGCCGCTACGGCCCATTCGTGCAGATCGGCACCAAGGACGATGTCGAGAAGCCGCGCTTCGCCGGCCTGCGCCCCGGACAGAAGATGGACGCCATCACGCTCGCCGATGCGATGGAGCTCTTCAAGCTGCCGCGCACGCTCGGCGAGACCGCCGCAGGCGAGACGGTGGTCACCAACGTCGGCCGCTTCGGTCCCTACGTCAAATACGGCAGCAAGTACGTATCACTGAAGGAGGACGACCCCTACACGGTGACCCTGGAGCGCGCGCTCGAGGTCATACGGCTGAAGCAGGAAGCCGATGCCAACCGGATCATCGCCGACTTCGGCGTCGACGGCATCCAGGTGTTGAACGGCCGCTACGGTCCCTACATCACCGACGGCAAGAAGAACGCCAAAGTCCCGAAGGACCGCATCCCGAAATCCCTGACCCTCGAGGAATGCCGCGCCCTGCTGGCCGTAGCCCCCGAGCGCGGCAAAGGCCGATGGGGCAGAGGCAGGCGCGGCGCCGCAGCGCCGGCCAAGGCCGCTGCGCCAGCCAAAGCCGCCCCGGCGAAACCCGCGTCGGGTAAAGGCGCACCAGGCAAGGCCGCACCAGGGAAGCCCGCGCCGGGTAAGGCCGCCGCCGCTGCCAGCACCACACCCAACGCCGCTCCAACAGATGCATCCGCCTCGGGCGCGCGGGCGACGTCTCCCCGCGGCCGTGCGCCGGCGCCCCCAGGCCACAGGGCGGAAGCCGCCCACGCTGCGGCCCCGCGACGGGCCAAGCCCTCCGCCGAGCGCAGCAACGGCGGCAGCGCCGAAGGCGCCCGCCGCCGCCCCGCGAGCGCCGCGAAAAAACCCACAAAGAGTAAGGCGCCCCCCCGCAAGACCGCCCGCAAAGCTTCTCCGCCGCGTGCCCGCGGCGTGAAATAAGCGCCTTAACGCTATATAGGCACAGGGAGGTGCCCCGCCGCCGCAGGTGGCGGGCACTGAGCAAAAAACCACGTTTTTTTGCTCAGTGCGCGCTGGGCCGGGCAGGATGCCCGGATCCAGCGCCATCAATCAAGGATTGTGGACGACGTCCCCGACGGAGAGGGTGTTGGAAGCTCCGACCAGGAGCCCGAAGCTGACCTGCGGATACACTTTGAAGATGAGCAGCGTACCCGCCCGCTCGTCCGGCAGCCGTACGCGCGGCGCGAACGCCGGGCCCAGGTCGCCCAGCCGGTTCAGCAGCCCGCCGTGCGCTTCGGTATCCCGCACCACGCCCCCGACCTTGTCCACTTCCAGGACGTTGCCCGGCTCGACCCCGGCATCCGTGCCCCGGTTGATCACGACGATGTCGTACTGGCCCGCCAGGTCGGTGACGCCGGTGTCGCCGACGATCCATACGATCTTGCCGTTGACCTGCGTGTCCGGCGCGCGCGGCACCAGGTTGAGCGGCGCCTGGATGTCCGAGGAGATCAGCTTGTCACCGCGCAGCGTCTCGCGCGCCGTGTCGATCAGCGCGGCCCGCGTCGCCGGGTGAGTCGGCGGCTGAGTGATCAGCGCCGTGGCGGTGTAGATTCCGAGATAGCCCAGCACGTGCCCCGTGTCGGGGTCGCGCAGCCGCTCGCTGACGTGGATCACGCTGTAACGGCCGTGCGGATCCGCCCCGAGCCCGCTGATATAGGCGATGACCCCCGAGCCCGCGATCTGATGATCATCGCGGAAGGCGATGATGTGCGGCGCGTCCTCCGCCTCGTCTTTCGTCAGCACCGTGGGCCGTGACAGAAACGAGGCGATCGCCGAGTAGGGAATCGTCGGGATGGCAGCCGCAATCGGCGTGCTGCGCAGCCGCGGCTCGAGGCGCAGCGCGCTCGCCTCGACCAGCCGCACCTGCGGCCGGCCGCTGCTGTCATATGCCAGGGCCAGCTTGTCGCCCGGGTAGATCAGGTGGGGATTCTTGATGTTCGGATTGATGTACCAGACCTCAGGCCAGTCCCAGGGGTCGCGCAGGTACATGGAGGCGATACCCCAGAGGGTGTCGCCGCGCTTGACGGTGTAGGTCAGCGGCGCATTGGGGTTGACCTGGGGGACCGATGCCGAGGCGGCCTGCGGCTGGGTATCGGCGGCCGAGATCGCGGCCTGGGTGGCCGTCTGGCTGTCGGCCGCCCCCTGTGCCTGGGCGGCAGGCGGCGCAGTGTCCTGCGTCGCCTCGGGCTCGGTCCGGGCGGAGCCATGCCATAACGAGCAGCCGGTCAGCGTGACCGACAGGACGAAACCCGCTGCCAGACGGGTCCTGAGAGCTAAATTAGAGACCATTCTCAACCCCTTGGTATATCGGCCCAAAGTCGGCTGCGCCGCGTTGCTCGGCCCGTCCTGGGCCTCGCCCCTCGGGGCCGGCTAGCGCCGTCCAAAATCGCTCCAGGCGATTTCGTGGGCGAGCGCGGCCGTATGACTCTGTTGACCTCGCGGCCCAGGGAACGGCCCTGGTCCGCTCACTCACTTGCTTTCGCACGGTTGCGGCAGGCTGCGACCAGCTTGAATGGGCGGGCTATAATCGCATGCCGGTATCGGGCGCAGGGCGGCTTAATGTCAAGTTGTGCGCTCGGTCACGGGTCGGACTGGCCGATGCATTCCCCTTGAACCGCTGTCTCCGCGCCGCAATCGAACCCCCCATGGCGATTAGAACGATTCTCGAATTCCCCGACCCCCGGCTGCGCACCCGCGCCCAGCCCGTCACCCGGTTCGATGCCGACCTTCACCGGACCATCGACGATATGCTGGAGACCATGTACGCCGCTCCGGGGATCGGCCTGGCAGCGACTCAGGTCGACGTTCACCAGCGGCTGGTCGTCATCGACATCTCGGCCGACCGCAACGATCCCCTGGTGCTCATCAATCCGGAGATCCTCACCCGAGAGGGAGAGATCGCCACGGAGGAGGGCTGCCTCTCCGTCCCCGGCTATTTCGATGAAGTGAAGCGGGCAGCGAAGATCCGCGTCCGCGCCCACGATCGCGATGGCAAGGCATTCGAGCGCGAGTGCGACGACATACTGGCCGTCTGCGTCCAACACGAGATGGATCACATCGACGGCAAGCTGTTCGTCGATTACCTCTCGAGCCTCAAGCGCGAGCGCGTGCGGAAAAAGCTGGAAAAAGAGCGTAAGGAGCGCGCGAATTCATCCGCGCCCGAGCGCCGTCGCCATGCCCTGTAATCGTTGTGGCAGGGCACGGCGGGCCAGGGCCGTTCCCTGGCCCGCGGCGAAACGCGTGGGGTCTCGCGGAAATCGTCCCGACGATTTCCGCCAATGCGAATAGCGTTCGCCGGCACGCCGGAGTTCGCGGTGCCGACGCTGCGCGCCCTTCTGAGCTCGGCGCACCAGCTCGTGGGCGTGCTGACTCAACCCGACCGGCCGCAGGGCCGCGGTCGGCGCCTCACGCCGTCGCCCGTTAAGGCCGCGCTGGGCGATGTGGCTCCCTTGGCGCAGCCGGCGACGCTGCGGTCGTCCGAGGACCAGGCGCCGCTCCTCGCCTGGAATCCCGACGTGCTGGTGGTGGTCGCCTATGGGTTGATCCTGCCGAAGGCCGTTCTGGAGATACCCCGGCTCGGGTGTGTGAACGTGCATGCCTCTCTGCTGCCGCGCTGGCGCGGCGCCGCGCCGGTCGAGCGCGCCCTGCTCGCCGGCGACGAGACGACCGGCGTGACCATCATGCAGATGGACGCCGGTCTCGATACCGGACCCATCCTGCTGCAGCAGGCTCTCGCCGTAGACCCGAAAGACACCGGCTCCAGCCTGCGCGAGAGGCTGGCCGATCAGGGCGCCGGGCTGCTGCTGGAGGCCCTGCAGGGGCTCGCCGCCCGCACTCTGACCGCCCGCCCGCAGCCCGCGGACGGCGCCAGCTACGCCCGAAAGCTCGAGAAGCGCGAGGCGCCGATCGACTGGCGCCGGCCGGCGGTCGACATCGAGCGCCAGGTGCGCGCCCTGCAGCCCTGGCCGGTGGCGGAGACCGTGCTGGCCGACCCCCGCACCGGGGCGGCCGACCGCCTACTGGTGTACGCCGCCCGGGTGGCGCCCGCGGGCAGCGCGGCTTCGGAGCGGCCGGGAAGCATCGTCGAGACCGACGGGCGCCACGAAGGGGGCTACGTCCGGGTGCAATGCGGTGACGGCGCGCTCGACCTGCTTATCCTGCAGCGTCCGGGCGGCCAGCGACTGCCTGCATCCGTGTTCACCCGAGGACCCCGGGCACTGGAGTCCTCGATGGTGCTGGGCGGAGTCAGTTGAGCGGCGCCAAAGGGAATCCGGGCGCGCTGGCCCTCGCCGAGGCTGCGCGCGCCGTTGCTGGCGTCGTGCACGGTCGCTCAGCCGACGACGCTCTGGCAGGCTCTGACGGCACTCCTCAACGCCCCGCGGTCCGCGCCGTCGCGCTCGGTACCTTGCGTTGGTACCTGCGTCTACGACCAGCCGTGGATGCTCTCCTCAGCTCGCCGGGAACGCTCGCCCGTGAGATCCACGCGCTTCTGGTCGCAGCTGCCTATCAGGTCGAGTATTCGCGTGATGCTCCAGCGCTCATCGTGAACCTGGCAGTCGACGCGACACGGGTATTGGCACAACCCCGCGCTGCAGGGGTCGTCAATGCAGTCTTGCGCCGCTTCGTCCGCGAACGTGGGGCGCTACTTTCCGCCGCGGACGACGATCTTGCCGTGCGCACGGCGCATCCAGGCTGGCTGGTCAAAATGCTGGCCGGGGCCTGGCCGGAGCATTACCGCGGCATCCTGGAGGCCAACAACGCCCATCCGCCCATGGTGCTCCGCCTCAATACCCGCCGCCGCCCGCCCGACGACTACCTCCGGGATCTCACGGCTGCCGGCCTTGGCGGGGTACTCGCGGATTGGTCGGCCCACGCCGGATCCGTAGCGGTGGTGCTGGAGCGGCCGGTCTCCGTGGCCGCCCTGCCCGGCTTCAAGGAGGGCTGGGTATCCGTACAGGACGCTGGCGCCCAGCTCGCCCCGCGGCTGCTGAATGTGGAGCCGGGCATGCGGGTGCTGGATGCCTGCGCGGCTCCCGGCAGCAAGACGAGCCATCTGCTCGAGGCCGCCGCCGGCCCCTTGGATCTCACGGCCGTGGACGTCGACGGCGGCCGTCTGGGCCGGGTCGCCGAGAACCTGCAACGGCTCGGCCTCACGGCGCGGCTCGCCGCCGCGGACGTGCGCGATCCCGCCGCCTTCTGGGATGGACGGCCCTACGATCGGATTCTGGTGGATGCCCCCTGCTCCGGCACCGGGGTGATTCGCCGCCACCCCGATATCAAGCTGCTGCGGCGGCCCGAGGACGTGGCCGCCTTCTCCCGCACCCAGCTCGAGATCCTCGAGGCCGCCTTCGGCATGCTCGCCCCCGGGGGCCGGCTGCTCTATGCCACCTGCTCCGCCTTGCCGGCCGAGAACGAGGCCGTCGCCGCCCGCCTGCTGGACGGGCTGCCGCAGGCGAGAGCGGTATCCCTGCCGACGGGCGACGGATCAGCCCCCGGCGCGATCGCCACCGGGGTCGGCATGCAGCTTCTTTGCGGAGGAGCGGCGGGAAGCGACGGGTTCTATTATGCTTGTCTCGAAAAGACAACGCGCGGAACCTGAGCGCTGTGTTCAGGTCCGAGAGACTTAACTTTCTGCCGTTGCATTCATGCCACGACGGTTCTCATTGCCGGGCCGGACGCCCACTCTCCTACGCACCGGAAGCGGGTCGAGCCTGATCAGTCTGGCCGGGGCCCTGCTCATTGCGCTCTGGAGCACGCTCGCGCTGGCCGATGCCCTGGACGGGGTGCTGCAGGTCAGCTCTGCGTACGTCAACTTCGACGGCGGCGTCATCCAGCTCTATGCGCGCGTCCAATACCCCCTGAATCCGGCGATCCAAAAAGCCTTGCAGGACGGGGTGACGCTGACGTTCGATCTCGAGGCGAAAGTCGACCGGGTGCGGCATCTCTGGTTCGACTCGAACGTCGTCGACCTCACCCTGCAGCGGGAGCTGGCCTACCACGTGGTCACGGATCGATTCGTGGTCCGCGACGTCCGCAGCGGCGATGAGAAGAGCTTCGAGACGCTCAAGGAGGCACTGGCCTACCTCGGCAAGGTCGATGGCTGGCCCATCCTCGTCGAGCCGCAGCTCGACGGAGGCCGCTATATCATCAGCGTGCGCGCGGGCGTGCGGCGCGGCAAGCTCCCGGCGTCCCTTCGCGCGCTGCTCTTCTGGACGAATGACTGGCAACGCGTGAGCAAGTGGTACTCATGGTCCCTGCCGGTGTAACCGACGATCGCGACGCGGCGCAGCGGCTGCGCGCCCGCCGGCGCGGCGCCTGGTCGTTGGCGCTCTGGGGTGTCGTCGGCCTTGGCGCATTGCTGCTGCTGCTCGCCAAGAGCGTGCAGAACTCCTCGGAGTTCGGGCGCCTGCAGCTGTGGATCCTGCTGCTCAACCTCATCGGCGTGTTCACCCTCGTCGTGCTGCTGGTGCGCAAGCTCTGGCAGCTGGTGCGCGACTACCGCAACCACGTCCCCGGCTCGCGCCTGACCGCCCGCACGGTGCTGATCTTCGGCTCGCTGGTCGTGGCGCCGCTGCTCATCGTCTACGGGTCGTCTCTCGAGTTCCTCAACCGCGGCATCGACAGTTGGTTTCGGGTGGAGGTGCGCCAGGGCCTGAAGGACGCGCTGGTGCTTTCGCGTGCGGCGCTCGACCTGCGCGTGGAGGAGTGCTCGCGGCGCACGGAGCTGCTCGCGCGCTCGCTTGCCGAGCGCTCCGGCATCGAGATCCAGACCCGCCTCGACGAGGAGCGGCGTGCGACCGCGGCCTCGCAGATCGTGCTCTTCGGTGCTGACGAGCGCATTCTGGCGGCGAGCCTCGACAACCCGCTCGCCAGCGTATCGCTCGCTCCGCCCGCGGACCTGGTGCGCCGGGTGAGCGAGCGCCGCCCCTATGTCAGCCTGGAGCCGCAGGCGGACGGCCAGTACGTCATCCGGATCGGCGCGCCGCTGAGCGACTCGCAGGCGAGTCCGGACGACCGCTACGTCATGGCGCTCTATCCGGTGCCGACACAGCTCTCCGGGCTGGCCGATGCCGTACAGCGCTCCTACTCGCAATATGGCAATCTCGCCGCGCTGCGCGAGCCGCTGAAGTACAGCTTCAGCCTGACGCTGACGCTGGTGCTGCTGCTCGCCATGTTGGCGGCGTTCTACGGCGCGATTTTCTCAGCGCAAAGACTCTCGCGCCCGGTTCAGGATCTCATTGCCGGCACCCGCGCGGTCGGCAAAGGCGACTTCGATACCCGTCTGCCGCTGCCTTCGCGCGACGAGATGGGCTTCCTGGTGCACTCCTTCAACGACATGACCAAGCGCCTGCGGCGCGCACACGAGGAGGCGACCCGCAGCCAGCAGGCGGTCGAGCGCGAGCGCGAGCGCCTGGCCATTATCCTGGCGCGGCTCTCCACCGGCGTGCTCGCGGTGGATCGGACGCTCACCGTGAGGATGGCGAACGAGGCGGCGGGCGCCATCCTGGGCACCGATCTCTCGGCGGCGACCGGCCGTTCCCTGCCCGAGCTGTCGGCGAGCAACGAGCGCCTGGGGCAGTTCGTCGCGGCCCTCGCCGTGCGTTTCGCGCGCGGCCGCGAGGAGTGGCGCGAGCAGCTCGATCTCGAGGGCGGCCCGGCGCACGGGACGATGGGCCGGCGCAATCTCATGTGCGCCTGCACGCCGCTGCCCGGCGAGGGCGGCGACATGGGTTATGTCATTGTGTTCGATGACATCACGACTCTCCTGCAGGCACAGCGGGACGCCGCCTGGGGCGAGGTCGCCCGCCGGCTGGCACATGAGATCAAGAATCCCCTGACGCCGATCCAGCTCTCCGCCGAGCGCCTGCGCCGGCGGCTGCTCGCCGGCATGGCGCCGCGCGATGCGGAGATCCTCGAGCGCGCCACCCACACCATCGTGCAGCAGGTGGAGAGCATGCAGCAGATGGTGAACGCCTTCAGCGAGTACGCGCGCGCGCCGGAGATGCGGGTCAGCCGCTTCAGCCTGAATCAGCTGGTGACCGAGGTCGCGGAGCTCTACCGCTCGCAGGATCCGCGCGCCGCCATCCACCTCAGCCTCGACCCGCGTCTCGAAGGCATCGAGGCCGACCGCGGCCGGGTACGGCAGATCCTCAACAACCTCGTCACCAACGCGCTCGAGGCGCTCGATGGCGCGCCGCAGCCGCGGCTCGAGATCGCGACCCGGCTCGAGGGCGCCGAGGACGGCCGGTACGCGGCGCTGGCGGTATGTGACAATGGACCCGGATTCCAGCGCGAGCTCCTGGCACGGGTCTTCGACCCCTATGTCACGAGCAAGCCCAAGGGCACGGGCCTCGGACTCGCGATCGTCAAGAAGATCGTCGAGGAGCATGGAGGCCGGATCGATGCCGACAACCGTCCGGAAGGCGGCGCCCGTGTCAGGGTGCTGTTGCCCGTCGTTGACAGCACGCGGACGGCGGCCGGTGCGCGTGATCGAAGAGACCAATTGCGGAGAGAGAGGGCATGACAAAATCGTCCGGAACGATTTTGGACGGCGACAGCCGCCCAGACGGGCGAGGCGCAGGGACGGGGCCTCGCAACGCTCCACACATTCTGGTGGTCGATGACGAGGCGGACATCCGCGGCCTGCTGAAGGAGATCCTCTCCGAGGAAGGCTACGAAGTAGACGTTGCCGCCAACGCCGCCCAGGCTCGCGCCTCGCGCGCACGGCAGACGCCCGACTTGGTGCTGCTCGATATCTGGATGCCGGATGTCGACGGGATCACGCTGCTGCGCGAGTGGTCGGCGTCGGTCGCGGACGGCTGTCCTGTCGTCATGATGTCCGGGCACGGCACCGTGGAAACCGCCGTCGAAGCCACGCGCCTCGGCGCTTTCGACTTCGTGGAAAAGCCGCTCTCGCTCGCCAAGCTGTTGCGCACGGTGGAGCGGGCGCTCGATGCCGGCAGGCGCCGCCGCCAGTCCGGCAAGCTGCTCGTGCCGGCGCTGATGGTGCCGGCGGGCAAGAGCAGGCTGATGCAACAGTTGCGCACCGAGCTGCAGCAGATCGCCAGCCACTCTTCCTCCGTGCTGCTCATCGGCGAGCCCGGCTCCGGCCGCGAGGCATTCGCCCGCTACCTGCACGAGCGCGGACCGCGTGCGGGCGCGCCCTTCGTCACGCTCGTCGCCAGCAGCCTGCGCGAGGCGGAAGCGGAGAGCCGGCTCTTCGGCCGCATGGACGGCGCCAGCCGCCATCCGGGCCTCATCGAGCAGGCGGCCGACGGCACGCTCTTCATCCAGGAGATAGAGGATCTGCCGCCGGGCGCGCAGCGCCTGCTGGTGGGCGCTCTCGAGTCCGGCCGCTTCTCGCCCATCGGCGGCGCGGAGCCGGTGGAGCTGCGCGCGCGCGTGGTGTCCTCGGCGCAGCCGGGCGTCGAGAGCAAGGCCGGCGCGGATGGGCTGCGCCGCGACCTGCTCGCGCATCTCAACACTCTCATCGTCCGGGTGCCGCCGCTGCGCGATTATGCCGAGGACGTGCCGGAGCTGCTGCGCCAGCAGGTGGATCGCATCGTCGATACGGAGGGACTGCCGTTCAGACGCTTCAGCGTCGCCGCGCAGAACAGGCTGCGCAACTACCCCTGGCCGGACAACGTGCGGGAACTGAAGAATCTGGTCCACCGCTTGCTGATCCAGGGAGGCGGCGAGGAGATCAGCCTCGATGAGATCGAGCGCGAGCTCGCGGTGCAGGCTCCTCCGGGCGAGCCGCTGGTCAAGCAGGACCTGCTGGCGCTGCCGCTGCGCGAGGCCCGTGAGCAGTTCGAGCGCGCCTACCTGCAGCAGCAGCTGTTGCTCTGCAACGGCAAGGTGGGACAGCTCGCCAAGCGGGTTGGCATGGAACGCACCCACCTCTACCGCAAGCTGCGCTCGCTGGGTCTGGACTTCCGCTCGATCGGCGAGGATTGAGGTTACGAGACCGAGTCTAATGCCCGGCTTGGCCTGATTGTTGTATTCTGTCGGGACGACAACGTTGTCGGAGCGTGACAACTGACAGCAGTAGGAGAAGGGAAGAGGAACGGGGAGGCCGCGCGAGCGCGGAAAGGTTCCGCGCCGAGGGTGGCAGGCGAGGCAGGTATTGCCGGCAAGGGACTTCGTCTGCTCATCGTCGAGGACGTCGCCGCCGAGGCCGAGCTGGCGGTCAGGCACCTGGCTTCCGGCGGGATTTCCTGCGTGCCGCGGACCGTGGTCGATGAGCGGCAGTTCCGCGCGGCTCTCGAGCTGTTTCGTCCCCACGTCATTCTTTCCGACTTCACCCTGCCCGCCTTGGAAAAAGTGCTGCGGCAGCGGGCCGGCTAGTATGAAGCGCTAGATCCGGGCGCCTGGCCGGCCGTGCCGCTGACCGTCCATGGTGGCAGGCCACCCGGCCTGCGCATCCGTGTGCAGGCGCTCGCCGGAGCGAGGACACGTTGAGTGTCCTCGCTGAAAGGCACCGGCTCGCCCCTGTGCCTCTCCGCGCGCCTGGCTCGTTACTTCTTCTTACTTCCGCGACGACGGGTCGTCTTTGATTTCGCGGTGCGCTTGGCCGGGGGGCGGCGTGCCGCCTTCCTTGCCGGCGACCTCCTGGGCTTCGGCCGGCGCGCGCTCGCCTTCGTTTTGGCTTTCGCCTTGGGTTTGGTTTTGGCCTTGGGTTTGGTTTTGGCCTTGGGTTTGGTTTTGGCCTTGGTTTTGACTTTGGCCTTGGCTTTCGCGACCGGCGTGTCGACACCGCGCAGCTGATCGAGGATCGCGGGATTCTCCAGCGTCGACACGTCCTGCGTGATCTCCTCGCCGCGCGCGATGGCACGCAGCAGGCGCCGCATGATCTTGCCGGAGCGGGTCTTCGGCAGGTTGTCGGCGAAGCGGATGTCGTCGGGCTTGGCTATGGCGCCCAGGTGCTCCGCCACCCACGTGCGCAGCTCGTTGACGAGCGTGCTCGTGTCGCCTGCCGGGCGCTGTCCGCGGCAGACCACGTAGGCGAACACCGACTCGCCCTTGATCTCGTGCGGCTTGCCGACCACGGCGGCCTCTGCGACCCGCGGGTTGGAGACCAGCGCGGACTCGATCTCCATGGTGCCGAGCCTGTGGCCGGCGACGTTCAGCACGTCGTCGATGCGACCCATGATCCAGAAGTAGCCGTCCTTGTCGCGATGGGCGCTGTCGCCCGCGACGTAGAAGCGCTGGTTGAATTTCTCCCAGTAGGCGGCGAGATAGCGCGCGTTGTTGCCCCAGATGGTGCGCAGCATGGACGGCCACGGCTTGCGGATGACGAGATAGCCGCCGGCGTCGGGCCGCGTGACGGAGTCGCCGTGCTCATCGACGATGTCCGCGTCTATGCCCGGCAGCGGCAGCGTGCAGGAGCCGGGCTTGGTGTGCGTGATGCCGGGGAGCGGCGAGATGAGAATCGCGCCGGTCTCGGTCTGCCACCAGGTGTCGACGATCGGGCAGCGGCCGCGGCCGATCACCCGCTGATACCACATCCATGCCTCGGGATTGATGGGCTCACCGACGCTGCCGAGCACGCGCAGGCGCGACAGATCGTAGCGGGCCGGTATCTCGTCTCCCAGCTTCATCAAGGCGCGGATGGCGGTGGGCGCGGTGTAGAAGACGCTGACGCCGTGATCCTGACAGATCTTCCAGAAGCGTCCGGCGTCGGGGGTCGTCGGCGCGCCCTCGTACAACACCACGGTCGCACCCGCGGCGAGCGGCCCGTAAGCCACGTAGCTGTGGCCCGTCACCCAGCCTACGTCCGCCGTGCACCAGAAAACGTCGTCATCGCGCAGATCGAAAACCCATTGCGTGGTCAGCTTTGCGCCCAGGAGGTAGCCGCCGCTGGAATGTTGGATTCCCTTGGGCCGCCCCGTCGATCCGGACGTATAGAGGAGATAGAGCGGATGCTCCGCCTCGACCCATTCCGGCGCACAGGTGAAGTCCTGGCCCTGGAGCGCTTCGTGCCACCAGAGATCGCGCCCGCGCCGCATCGCCACGGTGCGGCCGGTACGCTTGAGGACGATGACGCGCTCGATGGTCTTGCAGCCATCGGCCAGCGCCTTGTCCGCCGCCGCCTTGAGCTCTATCGGGTGTCCGCCGCGCCAGCCGCCGTCGGCGGTGATGAGCATCCTGGCGCCGGTGTCCTCGATGCGGTCCTTCAGGGCCGGCGCGGAGAAACCGCCGAACACCACCGAGTGAACCGCTCCGATCCGGTTGCAGGCGTGCATCGCGATGACCGCCTCGGGCACCAGCGGCAGATAGATCGCCACCCGGTCGCCCTTGCGGATCCCCTGTGACTTCAGGGCATTGGCGAACCTGCAGACTTCGGCGTGCAGCTCGCGGTAGGACAGCCTGCGGGTGTCACCCGGCTCGCCTTCGAAAATGATCGCGGTCTTCTCGCCACGCTGCTCGAGGTGCACATCGAGACAGTTGAACGAGACGTTGAGGCGCCCGTCCGTGAACCAGCGATAGTTCGGAGCAGCGGAGTCATCGAGGGTCACCGTGAAGGGCGTGTGCCAGGCGATCTCCTCACGCGCCAGCCGGGCCCAGAAGCCGGTGGCATCTTCGGCCGCTTCCCGGCGCAGGCGCTCCAGGTCGGCGGGTTTGACGCGCGCCCGGGCGGCGAATTCGGCGGCAGGGGCGAACGTGCGCTCCTCCTGAAGGACGGACACGATGTTCTTGCTCGCCATGACCCAAATCCCCTCGCAGACGGAACGGCCGTCGAGCATATCCGAATCGCGCGCGGTCCGGAGCCTCCCCCCTAGCCTCTGACCTCGGCCAGCAGGCGGTCGATGCTCGCGCGCGCCTGGCGCGCATAGGCGCCGCCAAACAGGTTGGCGTGATTCAACACGTGATAGAGATTGTAGAGCTCGGCGCGCACGGCATGTCCCGCGGGCAGCGGCGCGGCCGAAAGATAGGCGTCGTAGAAAGCGCGGCCGAAACCGCCGAAGAGCCGCGTCATGGCGAGGTCCGCCTCGCGATCGCCGTAGTACACCGCCGGGTCGAAGATCACGGGCTCGTCCTGCTCGTCGGCGAGCCAGTTGCCGGCCCAGAGATCGCCGTGCAGCAGCGAAGCTTCCGGGTAATGGGCCGCCAGCAGGCCATCCATCGACTCGAGCAGCCGCGCCCCGGCCTCCTCGAGGAGCGGCGCGAAGCCGCCCTGCGTCGCGAGCGCGAGCTGATGGCGCAGGCGCCGCTCGCGGAAGAACTCGACCCAGTCTCCCAGCCAGCCGTTCGGCTGGCGTGTCCGGCCGATGAAGTTGTCGTCCGCCAGTCCGAATTCTGCGGCCGTGACCCGGTGCTGCGCAGCCAGGCGCTCGCCCAGGCTGTGCTCCGCGGCGCGGCCCGCCGGCCGGGACTCGATCCATTCGAGCGCGAGAAATACCGCCGGTCCGGCGTTGCCTCGCGCCAGTACGCGCGGAACGCGGACGGCTTGCGCCTCCGCGAGCGCCAGGAGCCCCTCGGCTTCGGCCTCCAGGCCCGCGCCGCCGCCGCGGTCCGCCACCTTGACGAAGAGCTCCCTGTCGCCGCACCGCCAGCGGTAGCAGCGGTGAATGCTGCCGCCCGAGACACCGCTCTGCGGCTCCGGCGCGCAATCCCCGCCGACCTGCGCGGCGATCTCGCGCGCGATCGACTCGAAGCCGCCGTCCCCGCTCTCATCGTCGCTCAAGGGCTCAATCTCCCGGTATGAAGCGCTGGATCCGGGCTCCTTGCGCGATCCACGCGCCGCCGCAGGCAAAAAGCGTGGTGCTTGCCCGCGGTTCCGCCACCTGCGGCGGCGGGGCACCTGCTTGTGCCCATCACCCGCTCGCCGCCACCGCCCGCTCGCAGCACTGTCCGGCGAGCCGCTCGCCCTGGCGGCGCAGCAGCGGTCCGAACCCGAGGCGGTCGTAGAATGCACCCAGCGCCGCAAGATCCGGAGTCCTCGGCTTCAGGTCGGAGGCGGACACGCCGAGCGACATGTCGCAAACGATCCGCGTCAGGCGCCGCGCCAGGAAGACTGACTCGCGATGCGCGGCCAGGCGCTCGCCGAGCGCGCTGCCGCCGCGCAGCCCGAGAGCGGCGACGCGGCCGATATTGTCGTAGAGCGCATCGAGCGAGCCGAATTTGCGCAGCAGCGTGGCCGCGATCTTCCGTCCGATGCCCGGCACGCCGGGAATATTGTCGGAGGCATCGCCGGTCAGGGCGAGGAAGTCCGCGAAACCCTCGGGCGCGACGCCGAAGTACCGCTGCACGTCCCGATAGCCGATCTGGGTACGCGAGCCGAAGTCCCATAGCAGGTCGCCGTCGCGGACCAGCTGCGCCATGTCTTTGTCGCGGGTGATGAAGGCCGAGCGGATGCCTTCGGCGCGCATGAGGCAGGACAGCGTGCCGATGATGTCGTCGGCCTCGAACTCCGGATTGACGAACGCCGGCACGCCCAAATGCCGGCAGAGCTCCCGGCAGTACTCGAACTGCCGCGGCAGACCCGCCGGCGTAGGCTCGCGGTTGGCCTTGTACGCAGGGTAGATCCTGTTGCGGTAGGACGTCGCCAGTCGCTGGTCGAATGCGACGCCGATGTAGCGTGGCCGGATACGCTCAATCAGATCGCCGAGAAAGCGCGCGAACCCATAGACGGCATGCACGGGGTTACCTTCGCCGTCCACCATGGGTGGCAGCTGCGAATGGTACGCGCGGAAGACGTAGACCGAAGCGTCGACCAGGAAGATCAAGGCATCAACTGAGCCAGCGCTGGATCCGGTCGTGCAGCGGGCTCGAGCGCGGGAAATGCGCCAGGAGATACTGCATCTGATCCGCGAGCACACGCCGGCCCTTGAGGAAGATGTACTCCGCGTAGGTCGGAGTGAACGGCACCGCGATGAGCTGCATCTTGGCCTGCTCCGGGGTGCGCGAGGCCTTCTGGTTGTTGCAGCGCCGGCAAGCCGTCACCACATTGGTCCAGACGTCCAGCCCACCCTGACTGAAGGGCCTGATGTGATCGCGTGAGAGCTCACGTGACGGGAAGCGAAGGGCGCAGTACATGCACAGATACGCGTCCCGCCGGAAGAGCGTCTGGTTGTTGAGCGGCGGCACGTAGTCGTGACGCGTATTTCCCGGATTGCCGGTGTGCCCGACGGTGGCGACGATCGAATTGATCTCCAGCACCGTGCGCCGGCCGGTGAGCGCGTTCACGCCGCCGTAGAGCTCGAAGAGCGGCGAGCCGCAGGTATAGGCCACCTGCTCCTGGTGGTAGAGCCGGGCGGCTTCCTTGTAGTCGATCCACTCGAGCGGCATGCCGGCGACGTCCGTACGCAGGACGAGTTGGGAGAGCCCGCGCGCCGTCCCCGCTGGAACGATCCGCAGGTCGTCCGCCAAACCGCGGTCGGCCCGTTCGAGGTCTATGCCCATCATGGCAGGTGTAAGATACGGCACTTTTATGCGAATATTCAACAACCCACGCCCAGGACCCCGGAAAAGGGCCGTAAGATGCCAGTAACCATTGGCGCGCTCACCGAGAGCGCGCCCCGCGAGACTCGTGTCAGTTTGGTTCCCGAGGTGGCCGAGAAGCTCACCCAGAGCGGCGCCCGAGTGATGCTCGAGCGCGGTGCCGGGGTGAGCGCGCAGTTTCCCGATTCGGCTTATCGCGGCGTGGAGTGGGCCGAACCGGCCGCCGTGCTCGAGCAGTCGCAGGTCCTGCTGACGGTCCAGCCGTTCTCCCTGGAGCGGATCCAGGCGTTGAAGCCGGACACGGTCCTGGTCGGTTTCCTGCAGCCTTATGCGCGCCGCGAGGAAGTGAAAGCGCTCAAGGAGCGGCGGATCACGAGCTTTGCGATGGAGCTGGTGCCGCGCATCTCGCGCGCGCAATCGATGGACGCTCTGTCCTCGCAGGCAGCCATCGCGGGGTACAAGGCAGTTCTGATCGCCGCCAATCACCTGCAGAAGTTTCTTCCGATGCTGACTACGGCAGCGGGGACGATCCGCCCTGCGCAGGTGCTCGTCATCGGCGCCGGCGTTGCGGGACTACAGGCAATCGCGACGGCCAAACGCCTCGGTGCAGTTGTGGAAGCTTATGACGTCCGGGGTGCCACGCGCGAGCAGGTGAAATCACTGGGCGCGAAGTTCGTCGAGACCGGCGTCAGCGCCGAAGGCACCGGCGGCTACGCGCGCGAGCTCACCGACGAAGAAAAACGCAAGCAGCAGGAAGTGCTTGATTCCCGCATCGCCGCCGCGGACGCGGTGGTGACGACGGCGTCCGTTCCCGGACGCCCGGCGCCCAAGATCATCCAACGCGGCGTCGTGGAGCGCATGCGCCCCGGATCGGTGATCGTCGACATCGCCGCGGAGCAGGGCGGCAACTGCGAGCTGACGCGCGCCGGCGAGGTGGTGCAGCACCAGGGCGTCAAGGTCATCGGCGCCGTGGGGCTCGCGGGCGAGCTCGCCTACAACGCCAGCGAGATGTACGCCCGCAACCTGCTCAATTTCCTCAAGCCCGCCATCCAGAAGGGCGAGCTCGCCATCGACTGGAGCGACGAGGTCTTCGTCCAGGCCTGCCTCACGCACGCCGGCGAGATCAAACACGAAGCGACACGCAAGGCAATCGAAGGCTAACCCGATGACCGGAATCGTAGCGCTCTACATCTTCATGCTCGCGGCCTTCACCGGCTACGAGGTCATCTCCCGCGTGCCGGTGATCCTGCACACCCCGCTCATGTCGGGGTCCAACTTCGTGCACGGCATCGTTTTGGTCGGCGCCATGGTGGCGCTCGGCAACGCGCATACGCCGCTGGAGAAGACGATCGGCTTCATCGGCGTGCTGCTCGCGGCCGGCAACGCGATGGGCGGCTACGTGGTCACGGAGCGCATGCTCGAGATGTTCAAGTCGAGCGGCGCGCGCGGCGGTCGCCCGGGGGCGCGCTAGATGTCAGCCGCCTCGATGTCGGCTTTCCTGGGGACGGACACCCTCATCCAGGCGAGCTATTTCGTCACCGCGGTGCTCTTCATCGTGGGGCTGAAGCGCATGAGCTCGCCGGTCACGGCGCGCAGCGGCATCCTCTGGGCCGGCGCCGGCATGCTCGTGGCGACGCTCGTCACCTTCGCCTATCCGGGAATGAGCAACTACCCGCTCATCGGCGCCGCCATCGTCGTCGGCGCCGTGCTCGCATGGTGGAGCGGCAAGCGCGTCGCGATGACCGACATGCCGCAGATGATCGCCCTCTACAACGGCATGGGCGGCGGCGCCGCGGCGGCGATCGCCGCGGTGGAGCTCTATAGCGGCGGTGCCCAGGGTTACGGGCCCGCGACCCTGGCGGTCGTCGGCGGCCTGATCGGCGCCGTCTCCTTCAGCGGCAGCGCGATCGCCTTCGGCAAGCTGCAGGGGCTCATCAGGCGCAGTTTCCGCTTTCGCGGGCAGCAGTTCCTCAATCTGCTGCTGCTGGCCGCGGCGCTGGTGCATGCCGTGCTGCTCGCCGGACATTTCAACGATTCCCCGCACGTGGTCACCGCGCTCTTTGCCTTCGCGCTGGTCCTCGGCATCACCATGACGCTGCCGATCGGCGGCGCGGACATGCCGGTGGTGATCTCTCTCTACAACGCGCTGACCGGCCTGGCGGTGGGCCTCGACGGCTTCGTGATGCACAACGCCGCGATGATCATCGCGGGCACCGTCGTCGGCTCGGCCGGTACGCTGCTCACGCAATTGATGGCGAAGGCGATGAACCGTTCGCTCGCCAACGTGCTCTTCTCCGGCTTCGGCGACACGGGCGGCGGCCCCGCCGGCAGCGTGACCGGAAGTCTCAAGCCGATCGAGAGCTCGGACGTCGGCGTCATGCTCGCGTTCGCGCAGAAGGTGATCATCGTGCCGGGCTACGGCATGGCGGTCGCGCAGGCGCAGCACAAGATCTGGGAGCTCTGCCAGCTCCTCATCGATCGCGGCGTCACGGTGCGATTCGCGATCCATCCGGTCGCCGGCCGCATGCCGGGGCACATGAACGTGCTGCTCGCGGAGGCCGGCGTGCCTTACGACCTGATCGCCGATCTCGATGAGATCAACGCGGAATTCGACACCGCCGACGCCGCTCTGATCATCGGCGCGAACGATGTGGTCAACCCGGTCGCGCGCACGGACAAGTCGAGCCCGATCTACGGCATGCCCATATTGAACGCCGACCGCGCGAAGAATGTCATAGTCATCAAGCGCGGCCAGGGCGCGGGATTCTCCGGCATCGAGAACGCGCTCTTCTATCTCGACAATACGCGGATGCTCTACGGTGACGCGCAGAAGGCTGGCTCGGAGCTGATCCAGGCGGTCAAGGCGGTCGGTTGAAACGGAGGTGAGGGGTGCGGAAACTGCTCGGCACGGGCTTGGCCATGGCGGCTCTGGCGACCCTTCCGTGCCATGGCCAGGATGTGGCCGGCGACACGCCGCCTTCGGTGCAGGCGCTGCACGCGCACGCCGCGCCAACACCGGACGCGATGCTCGCACATGCGCCCGCATCCGCCTGGCGCACGCTCAACCCTGACGATACCCTCTATTTGACGCTGCCGCGGGGTCGGGTCGTCATCGAGCTGGCGCCCCGGTTTGCGCCCCGCTACGTCGCCAACATCCGGAAGCTGGCGCGGCAGGGTTTCTTCAACGGCATGCCGATCTTCCGCGTGCAGGACGACGCCGTGGTGGAATGGGGCGACCCGACCGGCCGCCGCTCGGTCGGTCTCGCCAGGCGCACGGTGGCCGCGGAATTCGAGCGGCCCGCGCGCGGCTTGCCCTTCACGGCGCTCCCCGATCCTGACACCTACGCCCCGCAGGTGGGATTCTCCGGCGGCTTTCCGGCGGCCCGCGACCCGGACTTCGGCCGGGTGTGGCTGACCAACTGCTACGGCATGGTGGGGGCGGCGCGTGGCAACAACGTCGACAGCGGCGGCGGCACCGCGCTCTACGCGGTGATCGGCGGCCCGCAGCGGCAGTGGGATCGCAATACGACGATGGTGGGGCGAGTGGTGGCGGGCATGCCGCTGCTCTCGACGCTGCCGCGAGGCAGGGGTCCGCTGGGCGTGTACACGGACCGCCGCCAATGGGTGCGCATCGAGTCGGTGCAGGTCGCGGCGGATCTGCCACCGGCGCAGAGAATGCACCTGGAGGTGCTGCGCACCGATACGCCGACCTTCACCCAATACGTCGAGTCCCTGCGCAACCGCCGCGGCCCCTGGTTCAAGGTGCCCGCCGGCCGCATCAGCGTCTGCGCGATTCCGATTCCGGTAAGGTCGAAAGCAAGTCAGTGAGCGGCCCCAGGGCCGCTCCCTGGGCCGCGTCGTGAATCCCTGTCACATGGCTGGCCGCGCAAATCGCCGGGAGCGATTTACTCGGCGCATCCTGCGCCTCGGCCCTACGGGCCCGCCTGCATCAGGCGTTCAAAATCGCTCCCGGCGATTTTGTGCGCCAATCAGCGCGGCCTTGCCGCGCGCATAGCAGGAAAACGCCGCATCGGCATCATCTGACGCTGGCGGCTCTTTTGCCACGCGCGCTGCATCATCCGCTGCCGCTGCTCTGGCGTCGCCCGCTGCCACTGCTGCCGCAGCATGCGGCGCCGCCAGGGCGGCAGACGCTGGAACTGACGGAAACTCTGGCGGATCGCCTGCTGCTGTTGCGGCGGCAGGGATTTGAACCGTTGCCACCGCTGGCGCAGAGTTTGACGCTGCTTCGGCGTCAGCCGCTGCCATTGCTGAAAGCGCTGACGCGCCATGGAGCGCTGTTGGGTGCTCATGTTGAGCCACCGCTGGCTGCCGCGCGCCAGCGCCTGCTGGCGCTCCGCGGGCAGCGATCCCCAGCGGCTCGCCATCGATCCGAGCAGCTGCTGCTGCCGCGGTGACAGGCTCGACCAGGGAACGGGGGCGGCCGCGACCTGGCCGGGGCCCGGGCCGCCTGGAGCAGGGGGCTGTCCCCCGACGCCCTGCGCCAGCGCGCACGCCGGCGCCGCTGCCAGCAGCAGCGCGAGCATCAGCGCCTTGCGCTTGTTGATCATCGTCTCGAACACCTCAACCACCCGGCTTCTCAGGGACGGCCGGCGAGTCCGCCGGCTTCGGCTGCGCGGGCGCCTGCTGCGCCTGCGACGCTTTGGCTACCTTGCCGATGTTGATCTGCGACAGATACGCCAGCCAGCTGCCATCGTCGGGCTGCGTCGAGTCGGTCGCGGGATCGACGCTGCCCAGGAATTCCAAAAGTCCCTCATCGGGAGGATCCGCGGCCGGCTGTGGCGGATCACCGGCACGACCCAAGCCCGACCCGGCGGCGAGCGCCGCCGTCACGACCGCGATCCCGATGCGGTACGCGAAGCGCATGTCAGCCGCTGTTCTGGTTCGTGCCGGCCCCCGTGCTCGGACCGCCGTGGGATTTACCCTGACCCGCGGGGTCGGTCCCGGGCGGCGGGGCCTGATCGTCCTGCGCCATCGCCCACTCGTAGAACTGGCCATCGCCGCTTTGCATCAGGTCCATCCCTTCGCGATCGGCGACCAGATCCAGGTCCTCCATGGTGGCGGGAGTCGCCACGGTCGCGGGGTACCCCTGCGGCGGATGCGGCCAGAGCATGAAGCCAACCAACACCGCGGCGGCCATCGCCCCCGCCGCCGGCATCCACAGACGCAGTCGGATCCACGTCAAAGCGCGCAGCGGCAGCTGCCAATGGCTGCTGCGCGCCGCCTCGGCGAGCGCCGCGTGCCGCGCCTGGGTCAGGCGCGAGCGCGCGCGGCCGCCGACCCGCTGCACGCTCTCTTGCAGCAGAGTCTGCAGCCGGCGCTCGAAATCGGTGTTGCCGTCGAGGTCCCGGCTCATACGTAGAGTTCCCCGAGCTGCGCGCGCAGCGTCTGCAGCGCGCGAAAGTAATGTGTCTTGACGCTGCCTTCCGAGCAGCCCATCGCCTGCGCAGTCTGCGCCACATCGAGACCTTCCATGGTACGCAGCAGAAACGCCTGCTGTTGCCGCCTGGGCAGCGCCCCGAGCGCCTTCTCCAGCGCCGCCATGGCCTCGGCGATCTCCAGCCGGCGCATCGGCAGCGGCTCCTCGCTCGCGGCTTCCGCGATCGGGTCCGGCTCATCCTCGTCCGACTCCGACCGGAAAGGCAACCAGGACATCACCCGGTTGCGCACCGTCCGCCGGCGCTGCATGTCGCGGATCCGGTTCTCCAGGATCCGATAGAAGAGCGGCTTCCATTCCTCCGCGGGCCGGTCGGAATAGGCACGCGCGAGTTGCAGCATGGCATCCTGCACCGCATCCAGTGCGTCGTCCTCGTGGCGCAGGGCGGCCTGCGCGATCTTGAATGCGCGCACTTCGACGCCCGCCAGAAACTGGCTGAGCGCCCTGCTTTGGGCATTGCTGGAAGAGTCCGACAGGTCCACGTCGCCGTGAGAGGCAGCCGGCATGCTATAAGGCGGCGCGAGCGTAGCAAACTCTGGCATACGGGGTACAACGCGGCTGTGACAGGTACGGTTGACGGCAATCGCTGCGCGCGTAAGTAATTGATTTATCTTCGATCATGAATTCGGTCCCCGTCGTCCGCGTGGCTCTGCCCACGCCGCTCCGGCGCCTGTTCGACTACCGCGCCGGCCCGGCCGGCGATTGCGTGATCGCCGCGGGCACGCGGGTGCGGGTGCCGTTCGGCCAGCGGCGCCTCATCGGCGTCGCCATGGAGACGGCCGCAGGATCGGACCTGCCGGATGAGCGCCTGAAGGCCGTCCTCGAGACTCTGGACCCCCGGCCGATCTTCGACGCCGCCACCCTGGGCCTGCTCGGCTGGGCCGCGGAGTACTACCACCACCCGGTCGGGGAGGTGCTGGCGGCGGCATTGCCGAAGGCCCTGCGCCTCGGCGCCGCAACCGACTCCGCCGAGGCGCGCTGGATGGTGACGGCGGCAGGACTGGAAGCCTTCGCGAGGGACGAGCCCCGGCGCGCTCCGCGCCAGCGGCAGATCCTGGCGGGACTGGCGGGCACCGAAGGCCTCACGGCTGGCGAGCTCGATGAGAAGCTGGGATCGTGGCGGGAGGCGGCGCGCGCGCTCACGGCCCGCGGGTGGCTGGAGACGGTCACGATGGCACCGGCGGCACCGGCACCCTTCGCGGCGCCGCTCGCCGTGAGCGCGGGGCCGGAGCCCAACGAGGAGCAGCGCCTCGCCATCGGCAGAGTCTGCGAATCGCTGTGCACGTTCGCCGGCTTCGTGCTGCACGGCGTGACGGGCAGCGGCAAGACCGAGGTGTACCTGCGGGTCGTGGAGCGCGCCCTGCGGCTCGGCCGCAACGCGCTCGTGCTGGTGCCGGAGATCGGGCTCACTCCGCAGCTGGTGGATCGCTTCCGCCGCCGCTTCGCGGCTCCGATGGCGGTGCTGCATTCGGCCCTCACCGACCACGAGCGGCTGCTCGCATGGCGGCAGGCCTTCAGCGGCCGGGCGCGGATCGTCCTCGGCACCCGCTCCGCCGTGTTCGCTCCGGTGCCCGACCTGGGCGTGATCATCGTCGACGAAGAGCACGATGCGTCCTTCAAGCAGCATGAAGGCGGCTTCCGCTACTCCGCCCGCGACCTGGCGGTCGTGCGCGCGCAGCGCGCCGCCGTGCCCGTCGTGTTGGGTTCCGCGACCCCGGCGCTCGAGACGCTGCACAACGTCAGCACCGGCCGATACGCGCGCCTGATGTTGACTCGCCGGGCCGCCGCGGCGGCGCCGCCGCGGCTGTCGCTGATCGACCTGCGCTCGAGCGCCGTGCAGGCCGGCATCTCCGCGCCCGCGGTGCAGGCGATCGCGCGCCACCTCGACGCCGGCGGTCAGGTGCTCGTGTTCCTCAACCGGCGCGGCTATGCGCCCACTCTGCTCTGCACCGCCTGCGGCTGGCTCGCGCCCTGCCGCGACTGCGATGCCCGGCTCACGGTGCACCTCGCTGCCGCGCGGCTGCGCTGCCACCACTGCGGCGCCGACACGGCGCTGCCCGAGCGCTGTCCGCAGTGCGGCTTCGCGGTCAAGGCGGTCGGTCAGGGCACGGAACGGATCGAGGAGACGCTCGCGGCGCTCTTTCCCGGTACACCGTGCATCCGCCTGGATCGCGACGTGGTCCGCCGCCGCGGTGACATGGAGGAGGCGATGCGCCGCATGGCTCGCGGCGAAGCGCGCATCCTCGTCGGCACGCAGATGGTGACGAAGGGGCATGACTTTCCCAACGTAACACTGGTCGTCGTGCTGAATGCGGACCAGGGCTTCTTCAGCAGCGATTTCCGCGCCCCCGAGCGCCTGGCGCAGACCATCGTGCAGGTCGCCGGCCGCGCGGGCCGCGGCGGGAAGGCCGGCGAAGTGCTCATCCAGACGGAATTCCCGGATCATCCGCTGCTCCTCAGCCTGCTGTCGGAGGGTTATGAAGGCTTCGCACGCGCGGCGCTGGCGGAGCGCGGCCAGGCCGCCTGGCCGCCCTTCAGCCGGCTCGCCGCCGTGCGCGATTCCGCGAAGACGGCCGAGGCGGCGCTGGCGTTCCTGACGGAGGCGCGCAAGGCAGCCGAGGACCTGCGCGCCGAGCGCCGCGCGGCTTGCGGCCATCGCCCGGCCGGACAGGGAATCCGGCTTCTCGGCCCCGCGCCCGCGGCGATGGCGAAACGCGCCGGGCGATATCACGCCCAGTTGCTCGTGGAGAGCGTAGAGCGGGCGGCGCTCCATCGTTTCCTCGATGCCTGGCTGCCGGCGCTGGAATCGCTCCCCGGCGCGCGCCGCGTACGCTGGGCGCTGGACGTCGATCCCATCGAGATCTTTTAGGTAAGATTCGCAATTCGTTTCAGCCGCGGATCGCCCCTCTCTTGAAGCAGGAAATCGAGCAACTCCTTGCGAGCGCAGTGAATTCGCTCGTCGGCGGCGCGCTGCCGGAGCCGCCGCCGCCCGCCTCGCTGACGGTCGAGCGCACGCGCGATCCGCAGCATGGCGATTTCGCGACCAACGCGGCGCTGCGCCTCGCGAAGACGGCCGGCTGCAAGCCGCGGGAGCTGGCGCAGAAGATCGTCGCCGCCTGGCCGGCCAGTCCGCTGGTGGCGCGAACCGAGATTGCCGGCGCCGGTTTCATCAACATCTTCGTGACGCCCGCCGCCTACGGCCGCGAGCTCGCCGCGATCCACGAGCGCGGCGAGCGCTATGGACGCAGCGAGGGCGAGGGCAGTCCGGGCAGGGGGGAGCGCGTGCTGGTCGAGTTCGTCTCCGCCAACCCAACGGGGCCGCTGCACGTCGGCCACGGACGCCAGGCCGCATACGGCGCCACGCTGACCAACATCCTGGCTGCCGTCGGCTTCGCGGTGGCCAGCGAGTACTACATCAACGATGCGGGACGGCAGGTCGACATCCTCGCCGTGAGCGCGTGGATACGGTATCTGGAGGCCTGCGGCGAGACACTGCCTTTCCCGGAGAACGGCTATCGCGGCGACTACGTCCGGGCGCTGGCGCGGAAGCTCCTGGCCGCGGAGGGCGAGGCACTGCGGCATCCCGCGGCAACCGTGCTGTCAGGCCTGCCGCCGGATGCGCCCGCGGGAGACAAGGAGATCTACATCGACGCCCTCATCGCGCGGGCGCGCGGCCTCATCGGAGCGGAAGCGTTCGGCCGCGTGCTCGAGAGCTCGCTCACCGAGATGCTGGCCGACATCAGCGAGGACCTCGGCGAGTTCGGCGTGACCTTCGACCGTTGGTATTCCGAGCGTGCGCTGGAGAAGAGCGGCGCCATAGAGCGCGCGCTCGCACGGCTCGAGCACGAGTCGCGCCTCTACACCAAGGACGGCGCGACCTGGTTCCGCGCCACGGAGTTCGGCGACGAGAAGGATCGTGTCGTGGTGCGCGAGAACGGGCAGAAGACCTACTTCGCCTCGGACATCGCCTACCATCTGGAGAAGCGCGAGCGCGGATTTCAACGTCTCATCGACGTGCTCGGCGCCGACCACCACGGCTACGTGGCGCGGGTGCGGGCGGGACTGACCGCCATGGGGGAGCCCGGCGACAGCCTGGAGGTCAATCTGATCCAGTTCGTCAGCCTGTTCCGCGGCGGCGAGAAAGTGCCCATGGGCAAGCGCG
>Ga0335075_10001665_pt1 | contig 36332 bp, 30 predicted proteins | sample Lox_Sample_24_FD_206723 | JGI IMG/M metagenome (GOLD analysis project Ga0335075, IMG submission 206723) | Soil microbial communities from Loxahatchee National Wildlife Refuge, Florida, United States - Lox_Sample_2.4 | ecosystem: Environmental > Terrestrial > Soil > Wetlands | place: USA... | reverse complement strand
GTGAGCGAGAATTACCGCAAGTGCGGCAAGCCGAACTGCGCCTGCGCTGCGGCGGATCATCCCGGGCACGGGCCGCGGTTCTTGTGGACCAGGTCAGCGGGGAGCCGCAGGACGGTCGGCCGGCAGCTGGCGGCGGCGGAGGTGGAGAAGGTGCGCCGCGAGATCGCCCGGCACGCGGAGTTCACGGCGGCCGTCGAGCAGATCGCCGAGGTCAGCGAGAAAATCTGCGAGGCCCGGCCAGTGGCCCGAACGCAGGCATCCCCAGTTCCGGAGGGTGAAAGGGGGGGCTGTTCGCCGCGCTCGCGGAAGCCAGGTCCGCCGAGATAGCACGGCTGGCGGGCGAAGCGGCCCGGGCGCTGGGCTGCGACGGCGGGCTCGGGGCCGCCGAGACGGTGCTCCGCGCCGGGCTGCTGAAGCTCGGCGGCAGCATGCTGGGGCAGCTGCTGTGCGCCGACCCCGGCCAGCGTGGCCCGCGGCGGCCCTGCGGCCAGGGCCACCAGGCGGAGTTTACCGATTACCGGGATAAGGTCATCGATACGGTGCTCGGCCCGGTCACGCTGCACCGTGCCTGGTATCACTGCGCGCAATGCAAGCACGGGTTCGCACCGCGCGATGCCGAGCTCGGCGTCGAGGGCACGTCCTTGTCCCCGGGCCTGGCCACGATGAACGACATCGCCGCGGCGGCCGGGCCGTTCGCGAAGGCGGCCGGGCTGCTGGAAGACCTGGCCGGGGTCTGGCTGACCGTCAAGCGCGTTGAGCGCGCCGCGGAGGCCAGCGGCGCCGCGCAGGCCGCCGCGGTCCGCGAGCGATCCGCAGCGATCGCAGGCCGGAAGGTGGTGCCGCTGCCGCCATCCCCGTGCCCGGACATGCTCTACGGCGCGTCGACGGCACCGGCGTGACCATGACCGCGAAAGAGACCGCCGGCCGCAAGGGCAAGGGCGAGGACGGGCGGGCCCGGACCCGCGAGGTCAAGCTTGCCGTCTTCTTCACCCAGGACGACGTCGATGACGACGGCTACCCGGTGCGGAACCGGGACTCGGCCAGCTACATCGCCACTTTCGAGCCCGCCGCCGTGTTCGGCGACCTGGTGAAGGCAGAAGGCATCCGCCGCGGCGCCGATCACGTCCGGCAGCTCACGATTCTCGGCGACGGCGCCGCCTGGATCTGCTATCCCGACATCGGGATAGCAGATCTTATTCCGGCGACGCGATTATCCCGGTGTGCGCCTGATCATGCTTGTGTGCAATGCGTGAACCTGCCAAGGACGGCGGGATAGTTTCAGCTGTTCCGGTCCTGTGAGGCGGGTCTTCCGTGAGTTCATCCTGAACACGATCCATCACGGAAGGTGTGCAGTTATGCACAGTAAGTCGCAAGTGCAGTGGTCCGGGCCGCTGGAACCGTTCGCGGCCGGGTTCGACGCGGAACTGGCCAGGCTGGGCTATACCCCGGCGGGAACCAGGCGCAAGCTCGAGGCCGTCGCTCACCTGAGCTGCTGGCTCGCCGGACACGGCATGGCCGTGGACGACATCGGGGACATGACGGTCGCCGACTTCGCGGCGGCACGGCGGGCTGCCGGATACTCCAGCCAGCTGACCGGGCAGTCGCTGGCCTGGATGGTCAGCTACCTGCGCGAGCTTGGCGCCGTCCAGCCGCCGCCGGCTCCCGGGCCGTCGGCAAAGGCGGGGGATCTGCTGGAGCGGTTCGGGACGTTCCTGGCGGGCGAGCGGGGCCTGGCGGCCAAGACGCGCGGTGCTCACCTGGATTCGGCGCGCCGGTTCCTGGCGGCAGCCGGGCGGGCCGGCGAGGCTGGCCCGCCGCTGAGCGCCCTCACGGCCTCGGACGTCACCGCATTCTTGGCCGGTGCGGCCCGCGTCCAGGCTCCGGGCACCACGCAGAACACCGCGAGCATGCTGCGGACGTTCCTGACCTGGCTGTATTCCGAGGGGCTGCTCGCGGTCCCGCTTGCCGGGACGGTGCCGGGAGCGTACCGCCGCAGGCGGATCCGGATGCCCGCGCTCGTGACCGCAGCGGAAGCCGCCGCGCTCCTGGCCGCCAGCGACCGCGCGACCGCCCAGGGATTGCGCGACTACGCGATCGTGCTGATCCTGACCCGGATGGGCCTGCGGGCCCGCGAGATCGCCGCGCTGACACTCGAGGACGTGGACTGGCGCCAAGGGATCGTGGAGGTCAGCGGGAAAGGCGGCCGGCGCGATCAGCTTCCCCTTCCCTGCGACGTCGCCGAGGCGGTCATCGCTTACCTGCGGGACGGGCGACCCGCAGCCGTACTCGACCGCAAGGTGTTCCTCCGCAGCGTCGCACCGCACTGCGGCCTGAGCAGTTACGGCGTCGGGCACTCGGTCGCCAGGGCCGCCCGCCGCGCCGGGCTGGACCGGGTCCGGCCCCACCAGCTCCGCTATTTCGCCGCGACGGCGATGCAGGCGGCCGGCGCGCCCCTGGCGGAGATCGGCCAGGTCCTGCGGCACGAGGACGAGCGCACCACGTCGCTGTATGCCAAGGTCGACGTCGCCGCGCTGCGCCCGCTCGCTCCTCCCTGGCCCGCCGCGGTGCCGGCGCGCCCGCTCCCGGCGGTCGCACCGTGAAGCCCCAAGTCCGTACGCTCGCCGGCCACCTCGATGACTACCTGACCCTGCGCCGCGCGCTCGGCTGCAAGCTCATCAGGGTCGAACGGCACCTGCGGCAATTCCTGGACTACCTCGCCGGGCGGGAACAGCACACGCTCACCGTCGAGGCGGCGGCGGACTGGGTGCGCCGGTCCCGGCACGGGCCAACGGCTCCCGGGCTGGGTATGGAAGCGATCCGCGGCTTCGCTGTCTTCCTTCATGCCCACGACCCGGCCCACGAGATCCCGCCGCCGGGCCTGTTCCCCCGCCGGCGGACGCGGGCGGTGCCCTACCTTTACTCGCCCGCCGACATCGCCGCACTGCAGGCCGCAGCCGGGCGGCTCCGGGGGCCGCTGCGCGCTGAGACCTATACCGTCCTCATAGCGCTTCTGACGGTGACCGGGCTGAGGATCGGCGAGGCGCTCGCGCTCGACGACGGCGACATCGACACCGGGGAAGGCATGCTGATCGTCCGCCAGGACAAGGCGCAGAGCTTCCGCCTGGTCCCGCTCCACCCCACGGCCCTGGCCGCGCTCGCCGGCTACCGGCACCGCCGCGACCAGGCATTCCCCGGACGGGCCGCGACCGCGCTGCTTGCCTCCCGCACCGGGGACCGCCTTACCTACAACGCCGTCCACAAGACCTTCACCGGCCTGGTCTCCGCGGCCGGCCTCGGTCCCAGGACCGGGCGGTGCCGCCCGACCGTCCACGGGCTCAGGCATTCCTTCGCGGTGAACATGCTGGCAGGCTGGTACCGCGACGGCGCCGACGTTCCCGCCCGCCTGCCGTGGCTGTCCACCATCATGGGGCATTCCGGGCCGGCCTCGAGCTACTGGTACTTGTCATCGTCGCCGGAACTGATGGCACTGGCAGCGCAGCGCCTGCAGGCCCATGTTGACCGGGCGAGGCAGTCATGACGCTCCTCGCACCGTCCCTGCAGGCGTTCTTCACCGACCGGCTGATGCGGCAGCTCCAGGCCAGCGGCCACACCATCCGCTCCTACCGCGCCACGTGGCGGCTCCTGCTGCTGTTCGCCGCCGCCCACACGAGCAAGGCACCCTCGGACCTGGACTTCGCCGACCTCAGCGCACCGCTGGTCACCGGTTTCCTCGACCACCTCGAACACCAAAGGGGCAACACAGTCCGGACCCGGAACCTGCGGCTCGCCGCGATCCACTCGATGTTCACCTACGCCGCGCCGCAGCACCCCGAGCACGCCGAGGACATCGCCCGCGTCCTGGCCGTCCCCGGCAAGCGGTTCCGCACCACCATCGTCACCCACCTGAGCGAGAAGGAAATCACCGCTCTCCTCCAAGCGCCTGACCCCGGCACCTGGACAGGCCGCCGCGACCACGCCCTGCTGCTGGTCGCGGTCACCACGGGCCTGCGCGCCGGGGAACTGGCCGGCCTCACTCGCGCCGACACCCACCTCGGCGACGGCCCCCACCTGGAATGCCACGGCAAGGGCAGGAAAGACCGGGTGACACCGCTGCTCCGCGACACCGTCGATGTCCTGGCCGCATGGCTCGGAGAAAATCCCGGCGGGCCAGGCAGTCCCGTGTTCCCGACCCGGCGCGGCACGCCGATGAGCCAGGACGCCATCGAGGACTGCGTCAAACGCCACACCGTTAGAGCCTCAGTCACCTGCCCCTCCCTGACCAGCAAGAACGTCACTCCCCATGTCCTGAGGCACTCCTGCGCGGTCAGAATGCTCCGCTCAGGCATCGACATCGCCGTCATCGCCTTGTGGCTAGGACACGAATCGACACGAACCACCATGATCTACCTCAAAGCCGACCTCGAACTCAAGCAGCGCGCCCTCGACCGCACCGTCCCCGTTGACGGCGAGCCCGGACGCTACCGTCCGCCAGACGACATCATCGCCTTCCTCGACCGCCTCTGATTATCCCGGCCCGCCGCAGCGCCGAACCGCCCTGCGGCGGGCCGGAACCGAAGACCGCCGGGATAATCGCGTCGCCGGAATAAGATCTGGAACATCGCCGCCAGCACCTTCCCCGAGGCGACGCAGATCGTGGACCTGTTCCACGCCCGCGAGCACCTGCACTCCCTGACCCGCTCCATGGAATTCATGCTGCTGGACCGCAAGGACCAGTGGCTCGCCGCCCGCATGGAGGACCTCGACTACGGCGACATCGACGGCATCGAGGCCGCAGTCCGCGGATACCCCCTCGAAGGCACCAAGAAAGACGAGGTCGAGACCGAACTCGGCTACTTTTTGAACAACGCACCCCGGATGCGCTACAAGTGGTTCCGCTCCCGCGGCCTGTTCGTCGGTTCCGGCGTCGTGGAGTCCGGGTGCAAGGCCGTCATCGGCCAGCGCCTCAAAATGTCAGGCATGCGCTGGACCATTACCGGCGCAGACGCCATCGCCACCCTCCGCTGCCAGCAGGCCAGCCGTCCCGAAGACCGCATCTGGCCAGCACATCACAACCAGACAGTCACCGCCTGACCAGCCACACCAGCTAAAACGATCTTGCTCACCCACAAAATTGACGCGCACCCTTCGAGGGCGGGTGCGCGTCAATTTTGTAGGTGGCTGACGGGTAACTTGCTGCTGTCGGCGTTGCGTGGCCGGTCAGGGCCGGGTCAGGCGGTGGCTGTCTGGTTGCGGGATCGCTGCCAGATCTGTTCCCGCTGGCTACTGGCCTCGCGACAGCGCAGGACAACGGGGCCGGCCGACGACCGGACTTAGCGGATCAGGCTGATGGCCGCTTGAAGCGCCGGATCTCAGGAACGTCCGGACCTTTGATGAAGGCTGATTCCCTAAAGGCGTCAGGGTGCTCGCCGACCCGCTCCACGAATATCATCCGCGGCGGCTTGGGCCTGAAGGCGTCAACCAGCTTCCGGTGCCTCTTTGAGGCGGACCACACCTGCTCTAGCACCCGCTGGCAGGACCCGTAGGATCTCCATTCCGAGCTGGCATAGGACTTCAGGTTGAGGTCCCGTACTGCTGCCGCATCGGCCTCGATCTCATACCAGCGGTCTGGGCCCGGATGGAGCAGGAGGCAGGTCTTCCGGTCGACGGGGAAGGTCACCTGCACTTGAGGTGAGGAGAACCAGCCGCCGTTGCGGTCGGGGTAAGCCTCCGGGTCGTAGACATGGACAGGATGATCGCTGATGATGAACTCCTCCTGGCCAGCGGCGCGGATGACGTTCCATGTCATCTCGGCGCACAGTCGTGCCGGGAGGTCATCAGCCATCGCGAACTGCCCGAATACCTCGGCGTTCCATCCGGGGCTGGGCGCAATCTGCCCGCTGTCGATCATTTCCCTGATGCCTGAGCGCCAAGCGTTGACCTCCTCATCGGTCACGGTCCGGCCTTCGCTCTCCAGGAAGTCCCTGACATGCCCGCGATCGGACAGTTTCCACTGAGCCCAGAGCCGCGCAGCCTGCCTGGTGACGAAGCGCATGTTCTCGCGCATGCGAGGAGTTCGCTGATATTGCAGTTGAAGGAACGTCGCTAGCGCAATCCGCTCGCGGGGGGTAAGCGCATGGCGTGCCGCGATCTTGTCCAAGACGGGACGCGCCAGGGTCTCGATCTCGGAAAACGCCTGCTCAGCGAGTTCTGGCTCATGTTCGCCATCCGAATCGTCGAGCCGGTTGTAGTCGGTAATCGCGGCCTCGTTCCGCACACTCGACTTCCTGATCCTGCCTGAGCCGGACTCCAGGGTCCACAGCGGCGGATTCTCACGATCAGGTTCGACGGAGAAACGGCCAAGGTTCATCTGCGCAACATAGTGATGTACCTGCCTGCTGCCCACCGGATAGCCACCCCCATCGGTCATTGCTGCCGGGCAGCCGCCTGCCCTGACGACGAGACTCTACTGGCGCGAACCGACAGTGCCGTGTGTCGACGGCGCGCGACACGAATGTAGGGATGCCGGGAGTTCCAGGCCGGCCAACAGGCAGCGGGAACAGACTTGGCAGCGACCCCGCAACCAGACAGCCACCGCCTTACCCGACCCTGACCGGCCACGCAACGCCGGCAGCAGCAAGTTACCCGTCAGCCACCTACAAAAATGACGCGCACCCTTCGAGGGCCCCGCGACGATGATCTACGGGAGGATTATCCCGGCTCCCCGAACGGGCGGCACTGGGCTGAGTTCCAGGCTGGCACCCGTGAGATCTGGGAACAGGTAAAGGCGCTCCCGACGGACCTAGACCTGGACAAGATGCGCCGTAAGTATCGCGAGCCCAAGGTGGTGGAAGTCGTAGTCCGCCCCAGTAACCCCGGTGGCACTGGCAGGCTGCCATCCTGAGCTGCCTGCCAGAGAAGCCCGGTCACCAGCTTCCGCGCGTACTGCGACGCCCTTCGGCGTGTCATGTCGGGCAGCTACGACGTGGCCCGGTACGATCTCCGTACCTGCCAGCACTGCACGTCGGCAGCGAGCCGCAACGGCATTACAAGACGGCCCGGAACGGGTGAGCTCACTAGCCCCATATCTGGGAGTCACCATGTCGCAACCGCGAGAGATCGGTGCCGATGAATACGTATCGCAATACGGGTCGAGGCTGACGGGCGAGCCCGTCTTCTGGGATCACCTGAAGCCGGCAGACATTGACGGACTGTCCGCGATCATAGGTCAGGTAACGCCCGCGGAAGGCAGGAGGCGCGTCCGCGGCCCGAGGTCCGGACCTCCTACCAGAGACGACGGCATACGGTATGCCCTGGTCGCCGACCTGGAAAAAGAAGGTTTCCGTGTCACCGACACAGGGTGGCCCGGGAACACCAAGCACGTCTCGATCAGTTATCCCGGAGAATGGGATGACACCGTAGCGGGTAAGTTCAACAAGTGCTTCGGCGCCCCGCTCTGGCACGAAGAGGCGAAGCAGGGAGGCCCCCCGTGAGCGACCAGCTGCTGCCGCAGCAGGCGGCCCGGCCATGGCTGCCTGCTGACAACGTCAGAGAACTCCGGATCCTTAACCGGTACAACATCCCGCTCACGGGCCTGATCGAGCAAGATGGCGTGATCTACCTGTACGCCTGCCTGCTGGGAGAACTGGAAGACCTGAATATCTGGGCTTACGCGCCGCTACGCGATGCCGAGCTGCAACGTCTTACGTCGCTGACCGACGACGACTTGAACGCCGCCATCGACCAGGTGCTGACCGGCCGCACGCTTGTCGTAGCGCTCGCCGCCGAGTATCGGCTCGCCGACTGGGTTCCTGTTGAGACAGCCGCCGAGGAGCCGCTCGCCATCGCGGCCCGTTTCGTGACACTGATGCAGGCGCGCCGGCAGAGAATTGATAAAGAGGTAGAAGGCTTGGAACGTCAGCACGAGCGGGAACTGGCCGGCCGCTGACGTCTGTTCTGGCTGGCCGCGAGCTTAACCTGAGTGTCATAAGACACTCAGGTTGGAGGCTGGAGCTGGACGAGGCCCGGCGGGAGGTTGCGGAGTACCAGCGGTTCCGGGACCTGGTCGGGTAGGTCACGGAGGTGAACGAGGCGATCTGCGACGCGCGCCCGGGTTGCGGCACGCATCGCCGCAGCACTGGCGAGGCCGACCGCCCCAGCAGGTTTCGTGACAGGCCCACGGCCCGCGCGGGCTGTTCGCGGGCGCCGTCATGACCGGCCCTGCTGGGCGGGCGGTTCACCGAGCCGTTCGCGCTGCCCGGCATCTACCTGCGCCCATGAGGGGTGGCTGCGATCCACGACGGCTGGCCGGTCCTCATCCGGCGGGAGCAGGAGGTACTCACCGAGTACCCGGTGCTGCGCGTGCTGCCGCGCCGCGGTGAGGCGGGCGACCTTGGCGAGGGAGCCTTCACCGTGCTGGTCGTCACCGGCCAGGTGGTCGGTGACTTCATCGATTCTGTGGGCGATCACCTCGCCGAGCACGGCGAAGAACGAGCCGGGGTCGCGGATCTGCTGGTAGATCTCGGGGAGGCAGCCTTCCCACTGCCGCCGGGCGAGTTCGCCGTAGTAGTTCAGCGGCGGAGTGTTGCTGCCGCTGGCCGCATCCGGTGCGGGCTGGCCGGTGGTCATGCTGCCTCACTTTCGCTGAGGTGGCGGGTACCTGAGATGGTGCTCTTGGGGACGAGGTGGCGGATCGTGCGGCGGGACAGGCCGGACCTGGTTGCCATCGCCCGCTGGCTCAGCGGAGTTCCGGCCTGCATCAAGGCCAGATAGGCGGCTGGCACGGCCTGCTGCACGTCAGCCGGGACCGCCGGGGTCGTTGCTGGCCTGGCGGCGGTGGTGTACCAGCTCTGGTTCCATCTCTGCCGCGCGCAGAATGCCACCGCTGGGCTGGGCGAGATGATCGCGCTGGGCAGCCCGTACCGGGCGTCCACAAGGTGGTGATATCTACGGCCGCTTGGTCCCCCAGGCCGGATGAAGCAGGTCTCGGGGCTGGTGATCGCCGCGTAGCTGGCGGGCCGCCACCGCTTCCAGTGCTGCCGGGCGATCGCCCCGTACTGGTTCACCTGCCTGGCTCCTTCCTCGTCCTCGCGGTGCCTGGCCACGACGGTGGCCTGTGTCAGGTGGCCGGGGTGCGGGCGGTGCGCCGCGTGGTCTTGCCGGCGGTCAGGCTGCTGCCGGTGTCGGCGGGGGCGTCGTGGCTGGCGGCGCGGAGCTGGCCCAGTTCGTCGCGGTAGGCGTCGGCCTGCTGCTCGGCGCGTTCGGCGCGGGCGCGCAGGTCGGCGCGCAACTCCTCGCGTTCGCGGGTCGCCTCGGCGCGTACCTGGCCGAGCATCTTTTCCGCGTCGGCGCGGACCCGTTCAGTTTCGTCCTGGGCGGCGCGGGCGGCGGCCTCGGCGCGGGCGGTCTCCTGCCCGGCATGGCGGGTAGCGGCCTCAGCGGCGGCTGCCGCCTGACGGGCCTTGTCGCAGTCGGCCTCCGCAGCGCGGACACGCTTGTCAGCGTCGGCGTTGGCCCGGGCGATGGCGGCATCGCGCTCGGTTGCAGCGGCGGTCACCCGTTCCCCGGCCTCGGCGCGGGCCTGCTGCACCGCCTCATCGCGGTCTTTCTCCGCTGCGGTGGCCCGCTGGTCAGCGTGCTGGGCCAGGGCCTGGGCGGCGGTCAGGTGCTCGCTCATCTCCTCGGCGGCGGCATCGGCCTCGGCGCGGAGCTGCTCAGCGGTCGCCGCGCGCTGCTCAGCGGCTGCCGCGCGAGCCTCAGCGGTTGCTGCGCGCTGCGCGGCGACGGCGCGGACCGCCTCCACCTCGGCCTCGGCGGCGGTCGGGTCGGTCAGGATGTCGATGCGGTGCCGCAGCCCAGCGCCCAGCGCGGTGATCCGGTCGGTCTCGGCGCGCAGCGACCGCAACAGCTCGGCCCCGGTCATCTTGGCCGTGGTGAGCGGGCTGCCGTCCTCGGCCGGGCTGATCGTCGTCCCGGCCTGCCCGGCGGCCAGGCGGCGGCGTTCCCGCCATGCCGACACACGGGTGTGGCCGCGCCCGGCGCAGTACTCCGGTGGCCGTCCGGTCCCGGCCGGCGCGGCGGCGGGCTGCCCGCAACCGGGATACTTACACGTAGTCCGCGTGATCGTGGTGGTGCTCATCGGCCCTCCTCCTCGTGGTGGTGGCCTAGTGGTCCGGGACGGCGGCGATACGTATCGCGACGTAACGGAAGACGGAATGAAACGGTTCCCGCGCGGGGGCCGGGCCGGGTCAGGCGTCCGCCGCGCTACCGCGCCAGTCGATGCGCATTTGCAGCTCGGGGTCGAACGGCTGCCGCATCCGGCCGGGCAGCAGGGTCACGTCGCACAGCAGCCGGACGATTTCCCGCTGGCGGGGCAGGGACAGCTCTTTCCACACGCGGGCGGGGTCGGCTCCGGGGGCGCGTACCTCGGGCAGCAGGTCGATCTGCGTGGCGTCGGCCAGGTCGGTGCTGATCTGGGCCAGCCGGGCATCGAGCCGCTTGCGTTCCTGCCGTACCCCGGCCTCGGTGAGGATGTCCTCGCTCAGCAGCCGGGCAAGGTCGTCCCGCTTGGCGTGCAGCTTCCGGGCCTCGGCGCGCAGCGCCTCCACGTCCACCTCCGGCCGGGACTCGGGGGCGGGCAGCAGGTCGGCGATGTCGTCGCGGCCCAGCCGGGCGATCATCACCTGGGCCATGGCCTGGTCGGCCGGGATGGCCGGGGTGGCGCAGTGCGACCCCTTGTCGCACCGGTAGGCGCTGCCCCGCTCCAGGCCGTACCCGCCCATCCCCGACGCGTGCATCGTGCTGCCGTCATCGCAGATCCCGCACCGGGCGTGCCCGGACAGCAGCCAGCGTGGCGCGTTGGCATTGTGGGGGTTGGTGCGCCGGGCCGGGTCGGTCAGCACGTCGACCAGCCGCTCCCACCGGTCCGGTTCGATGATCGGCGCCAGCCACGCCGACGCGTCATACTGTGCCCCGTTGCAGGTCGCGATGCCCGCCACGTGCGAGGCCAGCAGTGCATCGCGCAGCGATACGGCGCTGAACGGCTTGCCGGTGGTGGTGCGCAGGCCGCGTCCGCGCAGGTCGGCGGCGACCGCGCGCAGCGAGATGCCCCGGTCCAGCACGTCGGTCACCGCGTCCTGCAAGACCTTGGCTTCGGCGGGCACGGTAATCAGCCGCTTGGCGTGCTTGGGCGCGGCCGGGTCGATCATCCGCCCGTACGGGCGCCGCCCGCCCCAGTACGACTTGCCCGCCCACCGCTTGCGGCCGCGCTGCACCTTGTCGGAGATATCCGCGCTGTAATCGTGCGCGGCCCGGGCCCGCTCGCGGAACGAGCGGATCTCCTCCCGGGTGCCGCCCCGGGTGATCCGCAGCGACCCGATCCCGTCCGCAGAGTCCTCGCTCGGCGAGAACGCCGAGGCCCGGCCCAGCTCGCAGGCGTCGATCAGGTCCAGGGCATCCCGCTCATCACGCGCGATCCGGGACACGTCATCGCAGATCAGCACCCCCGCCTTCCCGGTCTGCAGGTCCAGCAGCACCCGGGCGAACACCGGACGGCGGGTCCGCATCGTCACCAGCCCCGTCGCGGTCGTGACCCGGACCGGCCGCTTATACGCCGACGCGGGCCGGAACCCCCCGCCGTTGCCCGCGTCGTTCTCGATCGCCACCCGGACCCGTTCAGCGGGGATGCCCAGCCCGGCCGCGAAGTCGCGGAGTTGCTCCTCGCGAGCGGCGAACGTGGTCTGGTCCTCGTCGCGGAAGTCCGACATCCGCAGGTAGATGATCGCGTCGCCGGCGATGAGCGCCTCGCCGAGGGTGATGGTGCCGGTGTCGCTGCTCATGATGCCTCACTCGGGGGGTGTCCTGCTTGTCTCTCCAAGTGTATTTGCTTCATGGTTGGCTGACCCGGACCTGGCCCGCGACCTGGCCGCGGCCGCGGCCCGCAGCGCCCGCTCGACTTGGTGCGTGACGGTGACCGATGACCAGGGCCACGCGATCGGGCACGGCTGCGCCCGGCCCGAACCCATGGGCGGCCACCGCACCAGCCCCGGCGGCGGGCCGGACAACCCGGGCACGCCGGACAACCCGGGCACGCCGGGCGGCCCTGACCCGCCCGGCGACCCGCCCGGCACCGGCCCGCCCGGGTTCACCGTCACCCCGGCCGCCCAGCCCGGACCACCGGGCGGCTACGGCAGCTGGCGGTTGTCCACCGGGACGCCCGGGCAGCCGGACCTGATCGTGGACATCGAGCCGATCCCCACCACGGACTGCGACCACCGGTGGCAGGCCGCCGGTCACGACCCCGGCGTCAAGCTGAGGCACCTCACCCAGGTCCGCAACGCCACGTGCACTGGGCCGGGGTGCCGCCGCCCGGCCGAACGCTGCGACTTCGAACACAGTGTCCCGTATGAGGCCGGTGGCCGTACGTGTTTGTGTAATGGAGACCCGAAGTGCCGATTCGACCACCGGATGAAACAAAACCCGCGATGGCAGGCCGAGCACCTGCCCAGCGGCCACGTCCGCTGGACCACGCCCTCCGGCCGACACTACGTCACCGAGCCGACGCGCTACCCGATCTGAACGGCAACAGGTCCCGCGCCACCGCCACGCGGGACGCCTTAAGCCGCGCCGCGCCGCGCCGTCAAGGAGTCCTTGACTGGCAACCACGTCAAGGTTACCCTGACGGCATGACGATTCCGCGAACCTCCGTGCCAGGTGCCACCCGGCTCGAGACCCTGTGTTGTTCTTTCTGCAGCAAGGACAAGGATTCGGTGGGCAAACTCGTCGCCGGACCGGGCGTGTACATCTGCAACGAATGCGTGGATTTGTGCAACCAGATCATCGGCGGACCGGTGCCGGAGATCGGCCCGTGGAACGAGCGGCCAGACGATGAGCTGCTCGCCAGCCTGGTCAAGATCCAGGCGGTGGCGGCCCAGGTCGACGCGGCCGTACACGATTACGTGGGCATCCTGCGTGGCCGCGGCGTCACCTGGACCCGCATCGGAGAAGCGCTCGGCACCTCCAAGCAGGCCGCATGGGAACGGTTCTCGGGCGAGGACTGACCCGCCGCCAGCAAGTCAGCTAGTCAGCAAGTCAGCTACGCTCTGTCCGGGACTTCGCCCGCAAGCAGTGGCCCCTGCGGGGCAGTCCGGCTGATGTCCTGAGATGAGGTACGGGTTGCCTCTACGGTCGGCGGATGGCTGAAAAGAAGTCCGCGAGCGGGGTCATCATGACCCTGGATTGAGGACATCTATGTCGGTGGCCAGCGGCCCAGCACCAACGTACGATCCGGCCAGTTGAACTTCAGTGTGAAGGCGCGCATGCATACATGTGCGAAGCGAGCAAGCGGCGGCCCGTCGTTCCCCACCAGCCCGAAATGCAGGGTGTACGGCAGCAGCTGAGGTGGAAGGGCGGCAGCGTCTTGGATGGAGACAAGGCGTCCCAGCGCCTGCTGGAAGGAGCAGACTTCGCGGGCCAGCTCCTTACCTGCCGTCGTTTGCTCGCCGTGGCGAAGGTGGTGTACCCAGCCGCGGTGAACGACCTCGCTCGTGATTTGTTCCTGTGTCTTGCGGAGCACGCTTGGCATCTGCTCGGCCAGCATCGACAGGCTGACAGCCGCGCCCGGAGCTGCCCTGATGTCCGCCAGGCGTGCCGCCATTCCGGTGAGCAGCGTCTTTTCATAGGTGGCTAGGGTGTCGCGCTGGTGCTGTGGCGCGGATTCCAGGGCCGAAGTGATGATCCACTCCTCGCCTTCCTCATCGGGGGATGGCTCGATCTGGAGGAGTTCCCTGGTTGCGAGGTCAACTAGCGTGACCGCCACGTCACCCGTGATCACATGGCCTTTCATCAGCATGCCGAGGTGACCGGGCCGCAGGCCATCTGGAGGGGCGGGAGCGACTATGCCAGTCATGTGGTCATCATGACAGAAACTACCGAACCGGGGTCATTGCGTGTAGGCAAGCTGCTGTTCGTGTGAGTCCGGAGAATCGGAATGCCATTCATCCGCCTGAGCTTCAAGCCGATGGCATAGCGGCACAGAGAGGGGAAGGCGCTCGCGGCTCCAGAGGCAGCAAACCATATTTTTCGAATTTGCGGACCCTGCTTGTTCGCTCTCGGCCGCTCGTTTCCTCGGTGGCCTGGATCATTCCGCGCATATTCCGGATCATGAACACTTCCGCGGCGTCGCGCTAGTCGGAGATCTGGTGCCGATCGTCAGCTAGTCAGTCACGATCCCTTGAGGTCCCGCAGCGCGTCCTCGATGGCCCGGTAGAACGTGGGATAGGCATACGGCATGTTGCGCAGCGTGGCCACCGGCACCTCGGCCCGGACGGCCACCTGCAGGGCGCTGAGCACCTCGCCGCCATAGGGGCCGGCCGAGGTCGCGCCGACCAGCACGCCGCGGTCGGCGTCCTCCACGACCTTGATGAAGCCGTCGTTCCCTGCCTTGTGGATCCACCCCCGGGCCGAGTGGGGCACCTTGACCAGGCCGGTTCGCACCCGCAGGCCCGCCGCCCGCGCCTGCGCCTCGGTCAGGCCGACGCTGCCGATCTCAGGGTCGGTGAACGTGACCCTGGGCACGGCCCGGTAGTCGGCGGGCTCGCCGCCGGCGCCGAGGATGTCGCGCACCGCGACGTCGGCCTGGTACATGGACATGTGGGTGAACGCGCCCTTGCCGGTAACGTCGCCGATCGCCCACACCCCTTCCGCCGCCCGCATCCAGCCGTCGGTGGGAATAGACGAGGCCGCGGGATCCAGGCCCACCGCGCCGACGCCAAGCGCGGCCAGATCCACCCGGCGGCCGGTGGCCACCAGCAACTGCTCGGCGGTCAGCGTGCTCATGCCCAGGTGGACGGTGAAGTGGCCAGTCGGGCTGCCGCCGTGGCTGACCCGCTCGGTCCGCGCGCTCGTGTGCACCTTGATGCCCTCGGCGGTGAAGATCCGCTCGATCAGCGTGCCGGCCTCCGGCTCCTCGGACGACACCAGCCGGTCCATCTTCTGGACCACGGTGACGGCGGTGCCGAAGCGGGCGAACACCTGGGCCAGCTCGGCGCCGATCGCCTCGCCGCCGAGCGCTATAAGGGATTCCGGCACCTGCTCGGCCTGGACGATGTCCCTGTTCGTCCAGTACGGGGTCCCGGCCAGGCCCTCGATCGGCGGGATCTTGGGCTCGGTGCCGCTGTTGATCACGATGCCCCTGTGGGCGCGGAACACCCGGTCCCCGACGGTCACCTCGCCCGGGCCGGTAATCGTGCCGTGCCCGCGCACCAGGTGCCCGCCCTTGCCGGTGAACCGGTCGGCTGCCACCTTGTCGTCCCAGTAGTCGGTGGCTTCCTGCCTGATCCGCCTGGCCACGGGCGACCAGTCGGGGGTGACGGCCGCCGTTCCGGCCATGCCAGGGATGCGGCGGCCCTCCGCGATCAGGTTGCCGGCCCGGATCATCATCTTGGTCGGCACGCAGCCGAAGTAGGGGCACTCGCCGCCGACCAGGCGCTGCTCAACCGCGGTGACGTGCAGCCCTGCTTCGGCCAGCGCGCCCGCCGCGCACTCCCCGCCCGGACCCATGCCGATGACGACCACGTCGGTCTGCTCTGGCTCGCCCATGCGGTGTCCTATGGAAAGCTCCTGCCCGTGTGCGAGCACCAAACCTGTATCAAGCGCCTGGAGTATCCGGCTTGTCGCCCTCGCCGTCTTCGAAGTCCGGGATGTCAAATTCCGGGCCGCCGTGCACGAACGTGTCCGGGTCCTCCAGGTCATCGGCCGCGGGCAGCAGGTCGGGATGGTCCCATAGGGCGTCGCGGCCGTCGATGCCCCGCGCCTCGGTCAGGCCCTGCCAGATGGCGGCCGCCTCGCGCAGCCGGCGCGGGCGCAGTTCCAGCCCGACGAGCGTGGCGAACGTGCGCTCCGCCGGTCCGCCGGTGGCGCGGCGCCGCCTGATCGCCTCGGCCAGGGCGTCGGCATGGGTCAGCCGGTTGCGGGCCGCGGCGGCCACCACGGTCGCCACCCACCCTTCGACCAGCGCAAGCGCGGTCTCCAGCCGGGTCAGCGCGGCCTTCTGCGCTGGCGTGTCCTCCGGGCGGAACAGGCCCTCGCCCTGCAGCGCCTCGCGCAGCGCCTCCGGGTTGGTCACGTCCACCTCGGGGATCGCCTCTTGCAGCCGCGTCATGTCGATGCTGATGCCGCTGGCGTACTGCTCGACCGCGCCAAGCAGGTGCGCGCGCAGCCACGGCACGTGGGCGAACAGCCGCTGGTGGGCCGCCTCCCGCAGGGCGAGGAAGAGCCGGACCTCCCCGGCGTCGACCGACAGCCCCTGGCCGAACTGCGCGACGCCCGCCGGCAGCAGCGCGGCCACTCCTTCCGGGCCGAGCGGCAGCCCGATGTCGGAGGAGCCGACCACCTCACGGGCCAGTTCACCGACTGCGGTGCCGGTCTGGCTGCCGATCATCGCCCCGCCGATCCGGCTCATCATGGCGGCCAGGCCCTGCAGGCCGCCCAGCCCGCCCGGACCTCCGCCGAACGCCCCCAGCGCCTGGCGCATCTCCTCGGGGACGTCCTCACCGAGTTGCGCCGGGTCGACGTTGAGCATGCCGCTCATCGCCTCGACGCCCTTGGCCGCGATCGGATCGCAGAGCTTGGCCCAGACGCCGAACGTGGCCTCGAGCCACTCCGACCGGCTCCACGCCTCGATCTTGTGGATCCCGGAAGGGAACGCGGTCGCCTCGTCCAGCCACAGGTCGGCCAGCCGGACGGCGTCGGTGACCTCCCGGCGCTGCGCGTCAAGCACGCTCGGGTCGCCCGTCGCCGCGATCGCGTGCCTGGCCACGTTCTTGGCCAGGTCCCAGTTGACCGGGCCGCCCTGGTAGGACAGCAGGTCCGCGAACTGGCGAAGCGCGTCCGCGAACTGATTGGGGTCGCCCATCGGCCCGAACCCGAACGGCCCGCCCGGACCCCCGGAACCCGACGAGCCACCGGAGCCTGAAGAGCCACCGGAGCCTGAAGACCCCTGGCCACCGGAGTCTTCCGGCTTGTCAGGCAGGCCGAAGCCGAACGGGCGATCAGCCATCGTTGGCTCTACGGCAGGATGGAAGGGTCATGACCGTCACGTTATCTCGGGAGAAGCACGCTGTGACAAACGCCCGGCGGCCGGTTCGCTCCGAGCGCAGTGGGGGTTCGTCCCCCGGGGACAGCACGTCACGTCCCCAGCCTATGCCCGTCGTGGCCGTCACCGGTGCGGCGAGCGGCATCGGGTATGCCCTGACCGTCAGGCTCGCCGCGTCGCCCATGGTCAAAAGGGTGATCGCGATCGACGCGCACCGGGGCGACATCGCCGGGGTGACCTGGCGCGTGGCCGACGTGCGCGACCCGGCGCTGGCCGGCCGGCTGGCCGGGGTGGACGTGGTGGTGCACACCGACCTCGACCTGGCGCCGGATTCCGACGCGCGGCGGCGGCGGGCTTATAACGTGCGGGGCGCCCAGACGGTGCTCACCGCCGCCGCGGCCGGCCGCGTCGGCCGCGTGGTGCTGCTCACAAGCGCCATGGTCTACGGGGCGCGCCCGGACAACCCGGTCCCGCTGCCCGAGGACGCGCCGCTGGCCGCGGACACCGACAGCAGCGTGGCCGGGGACCTGCTGGAGATCGAGCAGCTTGCCCGCCGCTCGCCGCGGACCAACCCGGGCATGGCGGTGACCGTCGTCCGGCCGGCCGCGCTGGTCGGCGACTCGGTGGACACGCTGCTCACCAGGCACTTCGAGGCGCCGCGCCTGCTGGTCGTGAAGGGGTGCGCGCCCCGCTGGCAGTTCTGCCACGTCGATGACCTCACCGCGGCGATGGAGTTCACCGTCGGCGGCGGCATCGACGGGCAGTTCGCCGTGGGCTGCGACGGCTGGCTCGAGCAGGAGGAGGTCGAGCGCGTCAGCGGGCTGAAGAGCATCGAGCTGCCCGCCAAGCTGACATTCGGGACCGCGCAGCGCCTGCACCGAATCGGCGTGACCCCGGCGCCCGCCATGGACCTCCGCTACGCCGTGTACCCCTGGGTCACCGACTGCGCCGCGCTGCGGGCGGCGGGCTGGCACCCCAGGTTCAGCAACGCCGACGCGCTACAGGTGCTGCTCGACCAGCGGAAGGGCCACCACGCGGTGGCCGGCCGCCGCATTGCGCGCAAGGAGGCCACGATCACCGCCGCCGGCGCCACCGTGGCCGTGATCGGCACCGCCGCCATCGTCCGGCGCGCCCGCCGCCACCGCCGCACGGACCCATGACCGCCGCGCCCCTTTTCAAACTTCGGCCGAACGACCCGTGGTGCCTGTTCCGGTACCGTTATTCCGTGAGCGTGGTGCGCCTTATCGCAGTCCGGCCCTCCGAGCTGTCCGTGGACGAGGTCCGCAAGGCGGTCGCGGCGCCCGGAGCGGGTGGCATCGCGCTGTTCGCCGGCGCGGTCCGCGACAGCGACGATGACCGAGGGGTGACCGGCCTGTCCTACACGGCCCACCCGTCCGCCGAAGCCGAACTCCGGCGCGTCGCCGAGGACATCGCCGAGAAGTTCTCCGACGCCCTGGCCATCGCGGCCGTGCACCGCGTCGGCGACCTGGCCATCGGCGACCTGGCCGTGGTGGTGGCGGTGTCCTGCCCGCACCGGGCAGAGGCGTTCGAGGCGTGCCGGGCCCTGATCGACGAGCTGAAGGCCTCCGTGCCGATCTGGAAACACCAGCGGTTCACCGACGGAACATCCGAATGGGTCGGCACCCCATGAGCCGGGCGTGGGTGCCAACCATGAGCCGGCGCTCGCTGACGCTGCTGATCGCCACGGCCGGCGTGATCGTGGCTATCGTGATCGCCGTGCTTGTCCCGGTGCCCTACGTGATCCTTGGACCTGGGCCGACGCTGAACACGCTAGGCAAGGTCTCCGGGCAGCCGCTCATCTCGATCGCCGGCCGCACCACGTATCCGACCACCGGGCACCTGAACATGGTGACGATCGGCTCGCAGGGCGGCCCCGGCAACAACATCAACATCTTCACCGCGCTGGCCGCCTGGCTGAACCCGCACGAGGCGGTCGTGCCGGAATCCGAGCTGTACCCGCCCAACCAGACCGCCGAGCAGACCCAGCAGCAGGACACCGAGGAGATGACCAACTCCCAGCAGACCGCGACCGCGGCCGCGCTGACCGAGCTGCACATCCCCTACCAGATCATCGTGGCCCAGACGGTGAAGGGCGACCCCGCCTACGGCGTGCTGCGGGCCGGTGACGTGATCACGGCCGTGGACGGCACGCCGGTCACGAGCCAGCCGAATCTCACCGCGCTGATCAACGCGCACCCGGCCGGGACCGTGCTGACCCTTACGATCCTCCGGGACGGCAAGACCCAGACGGTCAAGGTCGCCACGAAGCTTGTCAACGGCGACAAGCTGATCGGCGTGGAGATCGGCAGTTTCAAATTCCCGTTCACGGTGAAGATCACCGTGGGCGACATCGGAGGGCCAAGCGCGGGCATGATGTTCGCGCTCGGCATCATCGACAAGCTGACCACGATGAACCTGACCGGCGGCAAGTTCATCGCCGGGACCGGCGAGATCACCCCGGCCGGGCAGGTGCAGGCCATCGGCGGCATCCAGCAGAAGATGATCGGTGCCAGGCAAGCCGGCGCGACCATCTTCCTGGCCCCCGCCTCGAACTGCTCAGACGTCGAGGGCGCGGTCCCGGCCGGCCTGCAGGTAGTCAAGGTCAGCACGCTCAGCCAGGCCGTAAACGACCTCGAAGCCATCAAAGCGGGCCATTCGGTCCCCTCCTGCTGAGCTTGCGGCACGAAAACGCCATTCCGCCCCGCGCGCACCACGGCCCGTTCGGTCCAAAAAAGAGGTCGTGCGTGCTCGACGCGGGAGGGGGTTAGTGATCGTCGGCAGGTTGTCCCAGGGCGTAGGCTTGCGTGTTGACGGGACATCAAAGCTGGTGTGCAGGAGGCGTGCGGTCGGCACGAGCTCCGCACTGCCTGCTGGGCTTGCGGGCCCCGGGTGTCCCAGGAAGGGAGCAAGTGCGGTCGTGGAACCTCGCGTACTTGTGGATGCGACCGACGTCCCGGCCGACCGGGGCGCGCTCGGCCGGTACGTTGACGGGCTGATCGGCGCGCTCGACGCGGCCGGCGCGGACTTGGCCGTCGTCTGCCAGCGCGCCGACGAGGAACGTTACGGGCGGCTGGCCCCGAGCGCGCGCGTCGTCACCGGCCCCACCGCGCTGTCGCACCGCTCCGCGCGCCTGGCCTGGGAGCAGAGCGGGCTGCCCGTGGTGGCCCAGCAGGTCGGCGCCGACGTCATCCACGTGCCGTTCTACTCCATGCCGCTGCGGCCGGGCAGGCCCACCGTGGTGACCGTGCACGACGTCACGTTCTTCACCGAGCCCGAGCTGTACAGCTCGGTCAGCGCCATGTTCTTCAAGTCCGCGATCCGGACCGCGGCGCGCCGCGCGGCCCGCCTTATCGTGCCGTCCAAGGCCACGCGCGACGAACTTGAGCGGGTCTTGGGCGCCGACCCGACCAAGATCGACGTCGCCTATCACGGCGTGGACCACCGCCTGTTCCATCGCCCAGACGCCCAGCAGGTCGCGCGGGTGTCCACCCGGCTTGGCCTGCACGGCAAGCAGTACATCGCCTTTCTCGGCATGCTCGAGCCGCGCAAGAACGTGGCCGCACTGATCACCGGCTGGGCCGGCGCCGTGGCCGACCTCGACGACCCGCCCGCCCTCGTGCTCGGCGGCGGCGGCGGCTGGAGCGACGAGGTGGACACCGCCGTGGCCGGGGTGCCGCCGCATCTGCGCCTGATCCGCCCGGGCTACCTGCGGTTCTCCGACCTGCCCGGGTTCCTCGGCGGGGCGCAGCTTGTGTTGTTCCCGAGCCGGGGCGAGGGGTTCGGGCTGCCGGTGCTCGAGGCCATGGCGTGCGGCGCGCCCGTGCTGACCACCCACTGTACGTCGCTGCCCGAGGTGGGCGGCGAGGCCGTCGCCTATACCGAGCAGGACGCGGGCAGTATCCGCGACGCGCTGCGCGCGCTGCTCGACGACCAGGCCAGGCGGGAGGCACTGGGTGCCGCCGGGTACGCGCGGTCGCAGGAATTCACCTGGGAGGCGTCGGCCGAAGCGCACATGGCCAGCTACCGGCGGGCGGCTGAACAGCCCGCCGCGGACGCCAGCGCCGTGTAACCTCGTCTTTCATGCCGCGTGAACCGCTAGAGGCGATCGTCCTGGTCGGCGGTCAGGGCACCCGGCTGAGGCCGCTGACCCTTTCCGCGCCGAAGCCGCTGCTGCCCACCGCGGGCGTCCCGTTCCTGGCCCATCTGCTGGCCGGGGCGGCGGCCGGCGGTGTCACCCACGTCGTGCTCGCGACCTGTTACAAGGCGAATATGTTCGCCGAGAGCCTCGGCGACGGCTCGGCGTTCGGGCTGTCGATCGACTACGTGCAGGAGGAGGTTCCGCTTGACACCGGCGGCGGGATCCGCAACGCCGCCTCCGGCCTGCGCGCGGGCCCCGGCGATCCGGTGGTCGTGCTCAACTCCGACATCCTGTCCGGGCACGACCTGGCCGCCCAGGTCGACCTGCACGGCAAGACCGACGCCGCGGTGACGCTGTACCTGACCGAGGTGGACGACCCTTCCAGGTTCGGCGTGGTGCCGACCGACGATTCCGGCCGGGTGACCGCGTTCCTCGAGAAGGCGCCGGACCCGGTGACCAACCGGATCAACGCCGGGTGTTACGTGTTCCGACGTGAGGTGATCGACCAGATCCCGGCCGGGCGCCGGGTGTCGGTCGAACGGGAGACGTTCCCCTCGCTGATCGCCTCGGGGCAGCTCGTGATGGGCTACGAGGAGTCGGCGTACTGGCTCGACGTCGGGACGCCGCAGACGTTCGTGCGCGGCTCGTGCGACCTGGTGCTCGGGCGGCTGCCCGCGCCCGCGGTGCCCGGCCCGCCGGGGCCGTCGCTGCTGCTGTCCGGGGCCTCGGTCGCACCGGACGCGTCGGTGTCCGGCGGGACCGTGGTGGGCGCCGGGGCGTCGGTGGGCGCCGGGGCCACGGTGTCAGGCAGCGTGCTGTTCGAGGGCGCCGTGGTCGGCGAGGGTGCCGTGGTCCGCGATTCGATCGTCGGCCGCGGCGCGGTGATCGCCCCCGGGGCCGTGCTCGAGGAGGCCGTGGTCGGGGACGGCGCGTTCATCGGCGCCGGCAACGAACTGGCCCGGGGCATCAGGATCTGGCCCGGCGTTCGGCTCGAGCCGACCTCGGTCCGTTTCTCCTCGGACGTGTGACCGCGGCCCGGGAGTGGCTGGCGCCGTTCCAGGTCGACCTGCTCCTGACGCTGTCCGTGCACCACCGCGGCGGCGGCGACCCGGCCTACCGCGTGGACGCGTCCGGCGCGATCTGGCGCACCTGCCTGACCCCCGAAGGCCCAGGCACCCTCCGCCTCACCTCCCGCGTTCCCGGTCCGGGCCCCTCCGGTCCGGGCACCCTGGTCACCGGGCAGGCCTGGGGGCCGGGCGCCGCCTGGCTGCTTGACAGCATGCCCGCCCAGCTCGGCGCTCACGACGACACGACCGGGTTCACCGCCGCGCACCCGGCAGTGGCCGAGCTGACCCTGCGCCACCGGGGCCTGCGCGTTGGACGGACCTTGCGGGTGTTCGAGGCGCTGGTACCCGCGGTCCTTGAGCAGAAGGTGGTAGGCCCCGAGGCGCGTCGCGCGTGGCGGATCCTGCTGGAAAAATTCGGGACGCCAGCGCCGGGCCCGGCCCCGCGCGGCATGCGGGTGTTCCCGCCCCCTGAAGTGTGGGCGCGCATCCCTTCCTGGGACTGGCACCAGGCCGGAGTTGAGGGCATCAGGGCCCGCACGATCATCACCGCGGCCGGCGCCGCCGCCAGGCTCGAGCAGGTCCTCGAACTGGGAGCCGCCGAGGCCGAACGCCGCCTGCGTTCCCTCCCCGGCATCGGCCCCTGGACCTCCGCCGAGATCAGGCAGCGGGCCGCAGGTGACCCGGATGCGGTTTCCGTCGGCGATTACAACCTGCCCCGCGTGGTGGGCTGGACCCTGGCCGGACGGATCACCGACGACGCCGGCATGCTAGAGCTGCTCACCCCTTATGCCGGCCACCGCTACCGGGTGACCAGGCTGATCGAGCTCGGCGCCGCGGCCCCCCCGCGCCGCGGCCCCCGCCTACCCGTCCGCGACTACCACGCCCTCTAGCCTCCGCCCCCGCGTGATCGCCTCGGCCCCGCATCAATGGTCACAGCCGCCGCAAGCACCACGTCAGGCGGTGGGCTTCTCCGGTTATCGTGGAGGATTTTTCCTTCGTGGTGGATCGTGGCTGCTGGGGTTGCCAGGATCCGCCACGGAAGCGCGATCCTCCACGTAAATGGGGTGCGTGTGGTCTTAGGGGCTAGTAGGGCGAGGCCTGGTTCGGGCGCAGGGGTTGCAGCGCCCCAAGCCCGTAGACGGGAGCGCTCGAACTGTGCAACCGCCCCGGCTGCCCGTCTGCTGATCATCGAGACCAACGCTGGAGGTCTGAGCGGGCCGCGTAACGGAGTGAACCCTGGGTTTCATGCGACAAGAGCGTGGTGAACCCCGGGTTTCACTCCGTTCGGGCGAGCGGCCGAGCAGGCTCGCGTGCACCGGGAGGTGCCCGGCGTCACAGCGGCACCACTTCTGCCAAGCTCACCCGGGATGCGGCGGTACAGGCGGTGTAGCCCTTTCCGACCACGATCATGTCGCGGCTGTGGGGGCAGGCTCACTCCTGGATTGCTGCGCGACGGGCGGATGCTCCCGCAAATCCGCCCTTGTGATACTGCGGGGATAGGGGATGCTGATGGTATCCGCGCGCGTCGGCCGAGGCGGCGACGCGGGCAAGGCGCGAGCAGGACGCGGGCAAGGCGCGACCAGGGCGCGGACAAGTGGTCGGCCGCGCGATGGAAGATCCGGGCTGCGGGATAGGTTTGGTGCAGCATGAGTGACTTTGACGGGAACGAAACCAGCAAGACCAGCGAGGCCACGGCCGCGGGGATGCGCCGGGCCCTGGCCCGGGCCAGGGACGGCAAACCGCTCGACCCGGACGAGGCCACGGTCCTGCTGCACGCGCGCGGCGACGACCTGCAGACCCTCCTGGCCTACGCCAGCCGGACCCGTGACGCCGGCCTGGCCGCGGCGAATCGGCCTGGCATCATCACCTACTCAAGGAAGGTCTTCGTCCCGCTGACCCGGTTGTGCCGGGACCGGTGCGGGTACTGCACCTTCGCTACCGTCCCGCACCGGCTGCACCACCTGTACCTGGAGCCGGACGAGGTGCTCGCGATCGCCCGCGACGGCGCCGCGATGGGCTGCAAGGAGGCCCTGTTCACCCTGGGCGACCGGCCGGAAGACCGCTGGCACCAGGCCAGGGAATGGCTCGACGCCCGCGGCTACGACGACACGCTGTCCTACGTGCGGGCCATGGCCATCCGGGTGCTTGAGGAGACCGGGCTGCTGCCGCACCTCAACCCGGGCGTGCTGACCTGGCAGGACTTCCAGCGCCTCAAGCCGGTCGCGCCGTCGATGGGCATGATGCTCGAGACGACCGCCACCAGGCTGTACACAGAAAAAGGCGGCCCGCACTTCGGCAGCCCGGACAAGGACCCCGTGGTGCGGCTGCGCGTGCTTGAGGACGCCGGCCGCTGCAACGTCCCGTTCACCACCGGCATCCTCATCGGCATCGGCGAATCGCCGGCCGAACGAGCCGACTCGATCTTCGCCATCCGCAAGGTCGCCCGCACCTACCGGGGTATCCAGGAAGTCATCGTGCAGAACTTCCGGGCCAAGCCGGACACCAAGATGCGAGACGTGCCGGACGCCGAACTTGAGGACCTGGCCGCCACGATCGCCGTGACCAGGCTCGTCCTCGGCCCCCAGGCGCGGATCCAGGCGCCGCCCAACCTGGTCGGCGCGCAGTACGACCTGATCTTGCGGGCCGGCATCGACGACTGGGGCGGCGTGTCCCCGCTGACCCCCGACCACGTCAATCCCGAACGTCCCTGGCCCGATATTGACGTACTGGCCGCCCGCACCGCGGCGGCGGGCTTCGCCCTGCGCGAGCGCCTCACCGTCTACCCGCCCTACATCCGCGAGCCCTGGCTGGACCCGCGAGTGGCCGCCCACGTGGCCGCGCTGGCCGACCCGGCGACCGGCCTGGCCGCCGACGGCGCCGTCCCGTGCGGCCTGCCCTGGCAGGAGCCGGACGGCGGCCTGGCCGAGGTCGGCCGGACCGACCTGCACGTGACCATCGACACCACCGGCCGCACCCATGACCGGCGCGATGACTTCGCCGAGGTATACGGCGACTGGAATGAGATAGCCGAACGCGCCGCCCTGCGCGCCCCCCTTCCCGGCTCGAGCCCCACTCCCGGTGCCCGCGAGCCTGCCGCCCCCGCGATCCTGGCCGCGGGCGAGTTCACCGCCGCCCTTCGTCAGGCCGAACGTGACCCAGCTGCCCTGACCGACGATGAGGCCATCGCCCTGCTCGGCGCCGACGGTCTGGACCTGGACGCGCTGACCGGCCTGGCCGACGCGCTGCGCCGCGAGGCCATCGGCGACGACGTCACCTATGTGGTGACCCGCAACATCAACTTCACTAACGTCTGCTATACCGGTTGCCGGTTCTGCGCGTTCGCCCAGCGCCGCACCGACGCCGACGCATACACCCTGTCTCTCAAGCAGGTCGGCGACCGCGCCGCCGAGGCGTGGCAGGCCGGCGCCACCGAGGTCTGCATGCAGGGAGGCATCCATCCCGATCTGCCAGGTACAGCTTATTTCGAAATCGCTTCCGAAGTCAAGCGGCGCTGCCCAGATCTTCACGTTCATGCGTTCTCTCCCATGGAGGTGGCCAACGGTGCCTCCCGCACCGGGCTGCCGATCAGGGAGTGGCTGGTCCGGGCCAAGGAGGCGGGTGTCGACTCGCTTCCAGGGACGGCGGCGGAGATCCTCGACGACGACGTGCGCTGGGTGCTGACCAAGGGCAAGCTGCCCGCCTCGATGTGGATCGAGGTGATCACCACCGCGCATGAACTCGGCCTGCGGACGTCGTCCACGATGATGTACGGGCACGTCGACACCCCGGCGCACTGGGTCGGGCATCTGCGCGTCATCCGCTCCGTCCAGGAACGGACCGGCGGCTTCACCGAGTTCGTGCTGCTGCCGTTCATCCACGCCAACGCCCCCATCTACCTGGCCGGCCTGGCCCGGCCCGGGCCGACCCGGCGGGAGAACCGGGCGGTGCACGCCATGGCCAGGATCATGTTGCACGGGGCGATCGACTCGATCCAGTGCTCGTGGGTCAAGCTCGGCGACGACCTGTGCCGTGACGTGCTGCAGGGCGGCGCGAACGACCTGGGCGGCACGCTGATGGAGGAAACCATCAGCCGGATGGCCGGCGCGGATCATGGCTCCTACAAGACGATCAGCCAGCTCCGTGCCATCGCCGAGCCGCTCGGCCGTCCGGTGCGCCAGCGCACCACCACCTACGGCGAGGTCCCGCCCGAGCGCCTCGCGGCCGCGGCCGCCTCCGACGGAGTCTGCGCCTCGGTCCGCTCCGGCCTGCCCCTGCTTGCCACCTAAGCGGGCCAGCAGAGGCAGGCGGCCAGCATCACGGTATGACCAGTTCGGCCAGGATGTGCTCGCGGGACACGTCGTGACCGTGCGATCCGCTGGCGTGCTGTTGGACGGCACCGACCAGCTCGTCGATCTGGTCGGTGCGCTGGGCGCGGAACTCGATACCACACGGGTGGCAGGTGACCATGCGGGCCTGCGTGCCGTCGGCTCCGGCCGATCCCGTGGCTGATCGCGCGGGCGCGACGTCGATCAGGACGCAGGCCTGGTCGCCCACGACCCACGCGTCGTGACCGGGGCTGACCACCGCCGCGTCGCCGGGCCCGAACTCGGCCTGTGTGCCGTCGTCCATCCGCACGCCGAACCGCCCGGAGATCACGTAGCTGTTGTGCGCGACCTGGCACGAGTCGGTTCCGGCGCCCGGCTTGGCGTCGGCGGACCAGCGCCAGCCCGGCCCGAACGTGGCGCGCGCGACGGTCGTGCCCGCCAGCGTGACCACGTGCATGTCGCCGTGAGGGAAGCTGCGCTTCTCATCGGGAGTGTCGAGGTTCCGGTATACGAGGGTCATGTCTGCTCCTCAGGTAGCTGGGTGCCTACCGGAATCGTGCTCGGCCGGGCCCGCGGCCGGCATCGGTCAGAACACGTAACTGGCGGTGGACGCCAACTACGTAGCCGGCCGGGACGCCCCGCCGCCTGACCGGTCAGCGGCCGGGCCGGCCATGGCCACCAGCTGGGTCCTTGACCGCGCGCCGACCTTGCGGAGCAGGCTCTCGACGTGCTTCTCCACGGTCCGGGGCGACAGGTACAGCCGGCTCGCGATTTCCTTGTTGGGCAGTCCCTCGGTCACCAGCCGCAGCACGTCGGCCTCCCGCGCGGTCACGCCCAGGCTGGCCCAGGACGGCGGGACCACGCCGCCGAGGCGCTCGGCACACCGTCGTGCCAGGCGTTCGATCCCGTGGGCGGCGAACCCCTCCCTGGCCGTCTCCAGCCACCGCCGGGGCTCACCCCACCGGTTGGCCAGGGCTGCCTCTGCCGCGTACATCCGGGCCAGGTCGGACCACACCGGATAGGGGGCAAGGTAGCGCTCCCCGGCTTCGGCCAGCTCGGCCGCCCGGTCGCTGTCTGCGGCCCGGCCGGCCAGGATCGCCTCGGCGTAGCAGACCAGCCCACGGTTCGCGAACGCCGCGGCGAGCCCCGAGTCATGGGCCGCCTCGATGTCCCCGGGGGCACGCTGGTCCCCGGTGGCCGCGAGGACAAGCAGCCACACGCCGCGGAAGTTGGCGGGCTCGGCCTGCGGGACGTCGCGCAGGATTGCCGCGCTCCGCTCGAAGGCCCGGATCGCGTCGGCCTGGTCGTCGCGCAGCAGGGCCAGCATGCCCCTGCCCGCGCCCCAGACGAACGCTTCGACCTGGCGGTCGCCGCCCGGCGCGGCCAGCGCCTGCGCCGCATACCGCTCGGTCCCCTCACCGTCACCGCGCAGGGCACAGCTCTCGACCAGGAACACCAGCGCTTTGGCCCGCACCTGCTCCAGGCCGAGTCGCTCGCTGATCGACAGGGAGTCGCGCGCTACCCGGGCCAGCTCGTCCAGATCGAACCGGCAATCGGCCGCGGCGGCCAGTTGCAGGTCAAGGACGGCCGCGGTGCTCATCGCGCCCAGCTCCTCGGCCTGCTGCCGGGCCTGGCTGAGCCGGTCCGTGCCGTTGTGACGGTACAGCTCGATCGTGCCCAGCTCGTGCAGCGCTCGGAGACGCCAGAACGGCAGCCCGCGAGCCTGGGCGATGTCCAGGGCGCGCTCGAAGGCGTCCTTGGCCGCCACGAGATCACGCGGCCGCCGGCTGCGGCCGACGATTTCCAGTGCCTGGCAACGCACCTCGGCGCGCGCCTCGGCCATGTTAAGCACTCCGCCGGCCAGCGCGCGGGCCTGGCCGGGGTCGTCGGCCGCCATGGCCACCTCGGCCCGGAGCACCATGACCTCAGCCAGCAGATCCGGGCTGTCCGACGACGCCAGCAGGTCGGCCGCCTGGGCTAGCTGCGCCCGGGCGACGGGCCATCTGGTGGCCGCGACCGCGGCATGCGCCAGCCAGATATGAACCTGGGCGCGGGTCCGTTCCGCCGGGCGATCAGCGTTCAGCCGCGCCGTCAGGGCGGCGCCGACCGACATTGCCTCCTCTATCCGCCCAGCCAGCGCCAGGGCCTCCACCAGCAATGCCTCCGCCTGGTTACGCCGGGCGCCGTCGCAGGCGAGGCTGACAGCGCGGCTCAAGGTGGCCACCGCGGTGGCCAGCGCTCCCCGGTCAAGCGATTCGCGACCGGACGCACACAGCAGGGCACTCGCGCGTTCCTGGTCGCCTGCCTGCACCGCGAGATCGGCACCGATGTCACGATATTGTCCCGGCAAGCCTGGATGGGCGTCTTCCAGTGCCGCCAGCGCGCTCGCGGCCAGGGCCGTGCGCCGGGGCGGCAGAACCTCGGCCACAGCGGCCTCCCTGGTCAGGGCGTGCCGGAAGCGGAATTCCCCGTCGTGCACCGACAGCAGAACCTGCTCAACCCCCCGCTCCAGTGCGCTGGCCACGACGTCAGGCGGCTCACCGGTGACGCGGCCGAGCAGCCGCCAGTCGAAATGACGGCCGAGCACCGCGGCCGCTTCCAGGACCAGCCGCCCCCCATCGTCGAGGGCCGACAGCCGCGCTCGCACGGTCTCAACGAACGAGGCGGGCACGCCCGGCGAGGCCAGAACCTCCTCGACCAGGAACGGCACACCATCGGAGGTTCGCCGCACCCGGGCCAGGATGTCCTCACCGGCCTCGGGCATGCAGGCCAGGACCATGGTCGCCACCTGGCTCTCGTCCAGCCTGCCCAGCGCCAGGTGCCCGGCCGCTCGCCTGGCCCGCAGCCGCCGGGCCAACCCGAGCGCCTCCGCCGCCGGCTCGTCACGGCTGGTGGCCAGGGCCAGCACGGGCAGCGCGCCGAGGTTGTCACCCAGGTATTCGATGACGGCCAGGGTATCGGGGTCGGCCCAGTGCAGGTCCTCGAGCACGACCAGCAGCCCGCCGGGCTGCGCCAGCCACCTTAGAAGCCGCAGCACCGCCTCGCCCCGAACCACCGTCGACGGCTCGCCTGCCACCAGGCCGTTCAGCCCGGGAAGGACGGCCGACATCGCGGGCAGCCAGGGGCGCAGGCCGGCCTCGTCGCCAAGCGGGCGATCGCGCAGTGCCGCAAGCAGCGCCTCGGTCAGCGGCCGGTAGGGCGTGCTCGAGCCGCTGGGCACGGCCCTTCCGGTTATCACCGTGGCGCCCAGGGCTCGGCCGCGGTCGGCCAGTTGACGGGCCAGCCGCGACTTGCCGATGCCGGGCTCGCCGGTAACGAACACCATCCGGCCCGCGCCGCGCAGCGCGGCCGCGAGCGCGTCATCCAGCGCGCCAAGTTCCGCTTGCCGTCCCACCATGACCGGGCAGAGCACGTCCCCCACGGCACAATTGTGCCCCAGGCCGGTCAGCCCACGCGGGTCAGCGCGTCAGCAGGAAGTCGCCAGGATCCGTGGGCGGCCGGGGCCTGGGCTCCTCGGCTGGGTGGCCGACGGCGACGGCGCCCATGGGCCGCCAGCCGTCGGGCAGGTCCATCGCCCGGGCCGCCACCTCCTGGCAGAACAGGGTGCTGGAAATCCACGCCGACCCGAGCCCCTCGACGGCCAGTGCGATCAGCAGGTTCTGCACCGCGGCGCCCATCGAGACGGTGAACATGGCCAGCTCCGCGGCCGAGCGCCGCTCGTCGGGATAGTCGTGTGCCGCGTCGGTGACCAGGCACGGGACGACGATCAGCGGCGCCCGCCGCAGCGGTTCCCCGCGCCGGACCCGGCGGGCGATCTGGTCGTCGGTGAACCCGTCGCCGCGCAGGTCGCTGATCCAGGCCTCGCGCATCGCGTCGAGCAGTTTCTCGCGTGCGGCCGCCGACTCCAGGATCACGAAACGCCACGGCTGGCTGTGGTGCGGCGCGGGCGCGGTCAGTGCGGTGGCGACGGCCCGGCGGATCGCCTCGGCGTCGACGGACTCGCCGGTGAACGCCCTGATGGTCCTGCGGGCCAGCGGCACGTCGGCCGACCCGAACCGGAACATGTCCTCTTGGGCGGGCCTGATGAGCGCCCTGGCGCCCGGGCCGTCGTCGTCGGTGACCAGGGCGGCCAGCCCGCGCACGACAGCCAGGGGAACGCCTCGTGACTTTCCCTTCACCAGGTCCGCGGCGGCCGCTACCTCGTCGGCCACGGCCGCGACGGTCACCTCCAGGATGTTGCCGAAGGTGTCGGCCTGGCCGCGGTGGTCTCGCAGCGGGATCACGCCCGCGGCGCCGATGGCGTTGTCGGTCTGCCCGGCCCGCCACGGCCTGCCCATCGTGTCGGTGACAACCACCCCGACCCTCCGGCCGGTCCTGGAGTGCAGCGCCTTGCGCAGCCGCCGGGCCGACTCGTCAGGATCGGCGGGCAGCAGGACCACGGTTCCCGGCGCGGTGTTGGACTCGTCCACCCCGGCCGCGGCCAGCACGAAGCCGTGCCGCGTCTGCGCGATCGTGGTGGCGCCGCGGGTAGCCACCACGCGCGCCGTCTCCGCCTCGATGGCCTGGTCACGGGGGCCAGCGACCACCCGGCCCTCGGCCTTGCTCACGATCTTCGATGTGACGACCAGGATGTCACCGTCGCGCAGGTCGCCGATCGCGTCGGCGATGAGCACTGGCAGGTCGCTTCCTGCGGTGATCTCGGGCAGCCCGCTCACCCCGGTCACCGTGATCATGTCGGCCGCCGGACTCATCTCAGCTCCCATCACCTAAGTTCCAGGGCAAGGTCCACTGCCGCGCGGGCGATCGCAGTGGTGGCGGGCAGGTCGCGCATGAGCAGCGGCATGGCGCGGACCTCGATCCCGGCCAGCGCCGGGTCGTCGGCCGCGGACTTGTCCTGGTCGTCCACCAGCCAGCCGTCGATCAGGTCAGGTCCGTAGTGCGCGCCCACGGCCGCGGCCGTCGTGGCGACCCCGATCGCGGTCAGGCACGCGTCGGCCATGCCCCGCACCGGCGCGCCGCCGATGATGGGGGACACCCCCACGACGGTCTTGGCCGCCACCGCGGCCCTGATGCCGGGAACGCTCAGGATGGTGCCGATGCTTACCACCGGATTCGACGGCGGGAACACCACCACGTCGGCCCCGCCGATGGCGTCGAGGACCCCCGGCGCGGGCGCGGCCTGCTCGGCGCCGACCGCGATGATGGCCGTCGCCGGTGCCTTCGCGTGCAGGTGCACCCACCACTCCTGGAAGTGAACCGTCCGGCCGGAACCGCCCTCGTCCAGCGCGACGTGCGTCTCGACCGGATTGTCCGACATCGGCAGCAACCGCACCCCGGGCCGCCATCGTTCGCACAGGGTCCTGGTCACTTCCGACAACGGCCGCCCGGACGCCAGGAGCTGGCTCCGCAGGATGTGGGTGGCGAAGTCCCGGTCGCCGAGCGTGAACCACTCAGGACCCACGCCGTAGGCGGCCAGCTCAGCCCGGACGCCGAAGGTTTCCCCGGCCCGTCCCCAGCCCTGCTGTTCGTTGATGCCGCCGCCGAGCGTGTACATGACCGTGTCCAGGTCCGGGCAGACCCGCAGGCCGAACAGCGTGATGTCGTCGCCGGTGTTGCCGATGACCGTGATGTCGGCGTCCGGGGCCGCTGCCTTCAGGCCGCGGAGGAAACGCGCGGCCCCCACGCCGCCCGCAAGCACGGTGATGCGCATACCCCACAGTGTGGCAGGTCGCCGGCCCGCCCCGGGGTCCACGCCCCCCTGCCGCAGGCCCGCAGCCCGCTCTCGGCACGTGATTTACCTCGCATCTCAGACAACCGGGGACCATTATCACCTTCTTCGCTTGACTTGAAGCGAGACACGCGGGTGTAATTTCATTGATGTGATTCTCATCCGCGAGGGTAGTGGCTGGGAAACCCGGGGGGCTCCGAATGGGAGGGAGGGAGGATGTGCCGTGACTGAGGTCATCGTCCCGCTGGCGCAGGTGTTCATCAGCCCGGACGAGGTTGACGAGCTGGGCTGGCAGGACCGGGCACTGTGCGCGCAGACAGATCCGGAGGCGTTCTTCCCCGAGAAGGGGGGATCCACGCGGGAGGCCAAGCGGGTGTGCCGGAGTTGTGAGGTGAGAGCCGAGTGCCTGGAGTACGCACTCGAGCACGATGAGCGGTTCGGCATCTGGGGTGGCATGTCCGAGCGTGAGCGCCGCCGCCTCAAGCGCGAGGCAGTCTAGCGGGCCCGGCCGCACGAGTACAGATCGCGATTATCCGAACTTCTGAATATGGCCGTGTGTATGGTTGGTCTGTCGTGAGCGCTGGTGGTTCGCCGCCCGCGTAGTCCGCGCATCCGGCCGGGCGGGTAGCCGCACGGAGCGCCGCCGTTGCCACGCCACCTGACAGGACCTCTTGCCAGAGAACACGCCGCATCCTCGGCACGTCGTGACCGTCGTGGTAGTCGTGCACGACGGCGCGCGGCTGCTACCGGGCCTGGCCGGCGCACTACGGCAGCAGACCCATCCGGTGCACCGTGCCGTCGGCGTCGACACCGGCAGCCGCGACCGCAGCGGTGCCCTGCTGACCGAACTATTCGGCCCGGACGCTGTCTTCGGCATGGACTCGGGTACCGGCTACGGCGCCGCCCTGTCCCGCGCGCTGCAACACCCCGCGGCGCGCGGGCCGGTGACGGGGACCGGGCCCCTGGACCCCATGGCCCTTGCGAACCTGCAGGACCCGCCGGTCGAGTGGATATGGCTGCTGCACGATGACTGCGAGCCGGAGCCCGACGCCCTGGAGCAGATGCTGCGGGCGGCCAGCCGCGGCCGGTCGGTGGCGGTGCTCGGGCCGAAGCTGAGGGACCTGGCCGACCGGCGTGTGCTGCGGGAGACGGGCGTCGCCATCGACCGCGCGGGACGGCGGCTCACCGGGATCGAGCCAGGTGAGCTCGATCAAGGCCAGCACGACGGCAACCGGTCGGTGCTTGCGGTGAGTTCGGCCGGCATGCTGGTCCGCCGCGATGTCTGGGAGCAGGTCGGCGGCTTCGACCCCAACCTGCCGCTGATGCGCGACGACCTCGACTTCTGCTGGCGGGTGCACGCGGCCGGCTACGACGTCCGGGTGATCACCGACGCGGTGGTATACCACCGCGAGATGTCGGCCAGGCAAATCCGCAAGGCGCCCGCTGCGGGCGGGCGTCCGCGCTTGGCGGACCGCCGCGGCGCCCTGTACGTCTTCTCGGTCAACCTGCCGCTGCGTCCCACGCTCGCCATCGTGGGCGGCTGCGTTGTCGGCTCGCTGCTGCGAGCGGCCTACTTCCTGCTCACCAAGCAGCAGCGCAGGGCCTTTGATCACCTCGGCGCGATCGGCTGGCTGCTGAGCCACCCGCTGACGCTGTGGCGGGCTCGGCGCCGCCGCGCCCGCGGCCGTAAGCAGGCGTGGTCTGTCCTGCGCAGCCAGGTGCCAAGGGGAAGAACGCTGGCCCGGCTGGCCGAATCGGCTGCGGGCCTTTTGTCCGGCGGGTCGGCCTACTCAAGCGGCGGGCAGCATCACGCCCTCATCGACGACGTCGGCGACGACATGCCGCTACCGGCCACCGATTCGGTGGTCCGGCGCGCGGCGACCAACCCGGGGGTCCTGCTGGCCGTCGGGCTCACCATCGTCGCGCTGGTCGCGGAACGCTCGCTGGCCTCCTCGGTGCTGACCGGTTCCGGCACGCTCGCGGGCGGGGCCCTCGCGCCGGCCTGGGGCGGCGCCAGCGATCTGTGGCGCGAGTACCTGGCCGGCTATCACGACGTGGGCATCGGCTCGGCCGGCAGCGCTCCGCCGTACATCGCCGTGATGGCGGCGCTGGCCACCCTGCTTGCGGGCAAGCCCTGGCTCGCCGTCGACGTGGTCCTGTTCGGTTGCGTGCCCGCCGCGGGCATCACGGCCTTCCTGGCCACCCGCCGCATCACCCCGGTGCCGGCCGCGAGGATCTGGGCCGCCGTCACCTATGCGCTGCTCCCAGTGGCGTCGGGTGCCATCGCGGCCGGCCGGATCGGCACCGCCGTGGCCTTCGTCCTGCTCCCGCTGGTCGGTCTGGCCGTCTGGCGGATGCTCGGCGGACGCTCGTCGCCCTCCCCGTCCCGCTTCACCCCGCGCCGGGCGGCGTGGGCGGCCGGCCTGCTCATCGCGGTGGCCGCGGCCTTCGTGCCGCTGGTCTGGCTGATCGCGGTGATCGCCGCGATCGCCGCGATCGCGGCCTGGCCCTGGCTCGGCCTCCAGACCGCGATCAACGCGGCGATCGTCGCGGTGGTGCCGGCGGTCGTCCTGGTCCCGTGGACCTTCCACCTGTTCGCCAGCCCTTTTTCCGTCTTTCTCGAGGCCGGACTACCGCGTCCGGGGCTGGCCTCGGCCGGCCTTGGGCCCGAGTCGGTCCTGCTGCTCAGCCCGGGCGGCCCTGGGCTCCCGCCGGCCTGGGTAACCGTCGGCCTCGTCCTGCCGGCGTTCTGCGCGTTGCTGGCCGGGCGGCGGATGCCGCTGGTGTACACCGGCTGGGCTGTCGCGCTTGGCGGGCTGATCGTGGCGCTTGTGGTAAGCCGGGTGCGGGTGACGCCGCCGGGGGCAGGGGCCGGAACAGCCGTTAGCGCCTGGCCGGGCATCGTGGCCGCCGTCGCGGCGGCCGGCCTGCTGCTGGCCGCCACACCGCTGATCGAGGCGGCCGTCGCGACGCTACGGCGCACCGGTGATCACCCGGCCGGCCGGCCGTCCGTCGTCGGCTGGAGCGGGCTGGCGGCGCTGGCCGGCCTGGCCGTGGCGGCATCCGCCCCGGCCCTTGCCGCCGGGTACTGGCTGGCCGCGGGCGTCCGCGGGCCCATGACCGCCGCCGCGCCGCCGATCCTCCCGCCGTTCGTGGCGGCCTCTTCCTCCGGCCCCGCCCGCACCAGAACCCTAGTCTTGAGACGGAACGGACCGGTGCTCTCGTACTCGGTGCTGCGTGACAGTGACCCCGTGCTCGGCGAGCCCGAGCTTACCGAGGCCTCGTCTGGGACGCGCGCGCTGAGCGCCGCCGTCGCCTCGCTGGCCGCCGCCGCGGGCGGCGACGGCGGGGATACCGGGCAGGCGCTCAGCCAGTTCGACATCGGCTACGTGCTGTTGCCCGCCCCGATCGACCAGACCCTGGCCCGCCAGCTGGACGGGGCGGCCGGGCTGATCCAGCTGACCACCGGGTCCGCGTACGACCTGTGGCAGGTCGCAGGCACCGTGGCCCGAGCGCGCGTGATCGGCGCCGACGGGACCGTCGTGCCGGTCCCGTCGGGCGCGGTCGGGGTCAACACGGTCGTGGCGCCCACGACATCGGGCACGCTGGTGCTGGCCGAGGCCGTCGGCGGGTGGTCCGCAACCCTCGACGGGAAGCCGCTGGCCGCGCTGCGCCAGCCGGTGGACGGCTGGGCGCAGGGCTTCGTGCTGCCCGCGGGCGGCGGCCGCCTGGTCATCACGCGCAACGAGCTGGCCAGGGACCTGAGTCTTGGCGGCGAGGCCGCCGCCGTCATTGTGGTCCTCGCCCTCGCCCTGCCCGGGACCCGGGCCGTCGGGCCGGCCACCGCCGGGTCGGCCACCGCCGGGGATGCCGTAGCGGATGCGGGGGCGGCTCCCGACGCTGACGCCTCCCCGGCGCCCGGACGGCGGCGGGACCGTGCCAGCAGGCCGAAACTGTCCCCGCG
>Ga0335075_10001664_pt1 | contig 36334 bp, 33 predicted proteins | sample Lox_Sample_24_FD_206723 | JGI IMG/M metagenome (GOLD analysis project Ga0335075, IMG submission 206723) | Soil microbial communities from Loxahatchee National Wildlife Refuge, Florida, United States - Lox_Sample_2.4 | ecosystem: Environmental > Terrestrial > Soil > Wetlands | place: USA... | reverse complement strand
CCGCAACACGAGATGGACGAGCGCCGCCTGATTCGGCCGGATGACTTCCTCGGGACCCTGAGCTGGGGCTCGGCGCCCAGCGCGGCCATCATCCTGGCGGCCGGGCTCAAAGCCGAGGCCGAACGCCGACCGGACTGACAGCCCGCCTGCCGCTGCGGCGAGTCCCGCTCATGTCAGGTGACGCACAAGCCGCCGGCTTCAAAACACCCTCGTGAGTGGACGGTCTTGCCACAGCCGCAACCGGGTGACGCCCTGCTCATGGCCGACGGCGCGCAACAACGGGCTCGTAAGATCGGTCTGTGCCTAGGCTCGCCGCGCGCCTCGCGCGCGCCGTCCGTATCGCGGTCCTGCCGATGGCGGCGGCGGCCGTCGTGTCGGCTTGCGCGTCATCGCAACCGCCGGCTCGGCCCCCCGCGACCGCGTCAATCCCCAGGGCGCTGCTGAGCGAGGCGCGGCCGATCGGAACCGGTCCCCGCTTCACGCTGCCGGCCAGTGGCCCGGTCGCGGGGCCGTGCCAGCCGTCGCTCGGCCCGCGGGTCGGCGTGCACGTCGAGGTGTTCGCCGCCAACCGGGTGCTGCTGCTGCCCGCCGGGATCGGCGCGAGGCGGCCGTGGGCAAAGCTCAACGGCCGGATCACCAGCGCCGAGTGCTACGGCGCGCTGGTGACGCTCGACCCGACCGGTCTGGTGCTCGTCCGCCCCGGTGCCAGGCTCACGCTCGCCGACCTGTTCCGCTCGTGGGGTGAGCCGCTGTCCCGCACCAGGCTCACGTCGTTCAGCGCACCGGGCGGAGCCCAGGTGGCGGTGTTCGTCGACGGACGGCCCTGGCACGGCGCGCCGACCGCGGTCCCGCTCGTCCGGCACGCCGAGATCGTCCTCGAAGTCGGACCGCACGTCCCGCCGCACTCCTCCTACGCGTTCCCGCCCGGCACCTGACCCCTGTCCGGCACCCGGCCACGTGAGCAGACGGCGTGGTGCGCACAGAGGTCTCGACGACTTCCAGTGGGCGTCAGCGCATGCCGTAGCGGAGGGCGGGAGCTGTAGCGGCGATCTCGATCAGTCGGTTGTACTTGGCGGTGCGCTCGCCGCGGGCGGGGGCGCCGGACTTCAGGTGCCCGCAGCCGGTGCCGACGGCCAGGTCGGCGATGAAACTGTCCTCGGTCTCGCCGGAGCGGTGCGAGACGAACTGCCGATACCCGGCTCTGCGGCAGATGGCCATCGCCTCCAGCGTTTCTGTGACCGTGCCGATCTGGTTCAGCTTGATCAGCGAGGAGTTGGCGATGCCGCGCTCGATCGCGCCGGTGATGATCGCCGGGTTGGTGCAGAAGATATCGTCGCCGACCAACTCGATCGTGGCGCCGAGCCGCCTGGTCAGCGCGACCCAGCCCGTACCGTCGTCCTCGCCGAGCCCGTCCTCGATCAGGTGCACGGGGAACTCCTGGACGATGGCCGCGAGCCGGTCGACCAGCGCGGCGCTGTCGAGCAGTTCCCCGGCCACCCGGTACCGGCCGTCTGGCTGCCGGAACTCCGAGGCTGCAGGGTCAAGCGCGATGGACACGCCGTCGCCCCCCGGGATGTACCCGGCATCGCCGATCGCCGCGACTAGGAGGCGGAGCACCTCTTCCGGCTCGGTGATCTCGGGGGCGAAGCCGCCCTCGTCGCCGAGGCCGGTCGAGAGTTTGCGTGAGCCGAGCTCACGGCGCAGCGCCGCGTAGACCCCGGCGCCTGCTCGCACCGCATCGGCCATTGACGGGGCGCCTAGCGGGGCGATCATGAATTCTTGGAAGTCCAGGTCGTTGGGCGCGTGGACGCCGCCGTTGACCACGTTGAAGTGCGGCACGGGCAGCGAGGGCGTCACCCCCTCCGGCGCGAGCCACCGCCAGAGCGGCGTCTTGGCGGACACGGCGAGGGCGCGCGCCAGCGCCATCGAGACGCCGACGGTGGCGTTGGCGCCGAGCCTGGCCTTGTTCGGAGTGCCGTCAAGATCGATGACCGCCTGGTCCGCCTCGGCCAGCGACGTCCACGATCGGCCGCGCAGCAGGTCGCAGATCTCGCCGTTGACGTTCGCGGCGGCGGTCAGGACGCCAAGGCCCGCGTACCGAGACTTGTCGCCGTCCCTGAGCTCCACCGCCTCCCGCGACCCGGTGGAAGCCCCCGACGGCACCCCGGCCCTGGCGGTGGTGCCGTCCGACAGCGTGACGGTGACGGCCAGCGTCGGCCGCCCCCGCGAGTCAAGGATCTCCAGCGCGGACAGCTCAGTAACATCGAAAGACGTCATGATGTTCTCCCTTTCGTCCTGTTGCATTGCATTCTGGTTCCAGACGACGTGCCGCGGTCGGGCCGGTAAGTCCATGCGCTCTGCTACGCCGTCGCCGAGCCCGGTGCGCCAGCGCCGCATGAATGGCGACCGGCCGCCGGCTGGTCGCAGCGGAATGCCAGCGTGCTGCATGAACTTGCGGACGGTCCCCGATGCTTGACCGGTAAGTAGCTCGATATGGTTCAGACCCACACCGCACCCCCAGTACAGGTCCTTGACCAGTGGGGTGGTGAGCGGCAGCGGCTCGCGGAACCGCTGGCTGAGGGAACCGCCAGGAGGGACACGCGGGATGTCGTGCGCTGCCAGCACGCCGGCGATCAACGTGTCCGCGTAGAGGGCGCTGACCAGTTCGATCTCGTCCGGGCCTGACAGCGGTACCGCCCCGCCCGACCGGACGGGCACCCCGAGGGCGTGCGCGCTGCGTAGCACGGTGTTCCCGGACAGGCCGAGCCGCTGCCCGACCTCGGCCGCAGTCATGCCAAGTTCGACGTAGAGCACCCGCAGCACGTCAGCGGGTACGGTCACACGGTCTTCTCGGTTCCAGCCGCCGCGGGTGCGCACACTGACGCCGGCTCGGTGCAGCCGATCGCGGACTGTCCGCTCGGGCATCCCCACTATCGCCGCGATCTGCCGGGAGTTGAGCCGCGCCTCCTCGTACAATTCGCGCAGCAGCCAAGGAGGGCACGGCCGACCGCCGGGATCGCGCACCGGGCGCAGGCGGCCGACGCCGCGCGGGCGCAACGGCACCCCTGCCCGGCGCAGTGCCCGGGTGACTCGCTGCCGGTCGATGCCCGTGCGCGCGGCAATTCGATAGGTCGACAGGCGAAGGCAGTGGTACAGGTGGGCAAGCAGGCCAGGATCGAGTTCACCGTCTGGTGGAGTGCGTTCCGGCGAGGCACTTTCGGCCAGGCAATACTCGCACCGTGCGGCCTCGCTCGCGCAGGCGTCATTCAGCCAGCCATCACGGTCTGCCATGAGGGTACGGCTCCCTGCTCTCGCAGGGACCGTTGGCGATGGCCGCAGTTATCGGCGAGCCCCTCCGCCGTATCGATAGAGAGAATAGCATCGATGCGACGCGGTAAAGCGTGCCGCGACAATGACATTTCACACAGTTGCCTCTGGGCTTCGGGAGTGATCCAATGGCACTGGCGATGAGGCTCGCCACGACCACGGGACCGCCGTTGATGGCCTCTACCTGACCGAAAACACAGGTGGAGGCGCGGTATGAGTCAGCCCTGGGTAGCGGACTGGGAGCAAATCGTCGAGTGCGACCTGGTGCCGCACCTAATGCCAGCTGGACAGCCTCGGCCGGCACGTCGGCCAATCGATGTGACCTCCCTCCCGGATGGGGCGCGAGCGGCTCTGTCGGAGGGCGTCGGACACGTGGGGCCTGGCGGCCTTCTGGTCGCCCCGGCGGCGGCCTGGCGGTGGCACGGGTGGCCACGTCGCAGCCTTTACTCGCCGCTGAGCGTCGCGGGGATCGGCGCGCAGGGGGTCGGGCTGTGGGTCCAGACGCTGCCTGCCCCCTGCGTCCGCGTCCAGGTGCCATTCAGCGACGTCGCCGCCATTGAGCATCACGCAGACGGCCCATGGCGCGTGATCGCGGTGACCGGGACGGCGGGTCGGCTGCTGGTGAGGTACCGCGAGGACGGGCACACGGGTGCGGAGGAGTGGACCCGCTGCCTGCGGCTACGCGCCGCCCCGATGCTCGCGCCAGTTCCGCTCGCATCCTTCGGGAGCCGTGGTCCCCGCGTCAGGGACCCGGAATCGTTTCTGCTCGATCCCGGTGATGACGTCATCTGGGCAGGCTGGCGCTCGCACGCCCGGGGTGTGGCATGCCTGCTGGCCGTGACCGCACGCGAGCTGATCATCGCGCGGGGCCTGCCAGGACGCGGACGATTGGGACACGGGATCGCGCGAACGCTGTACGTGCCGCGCCAGGCCCTGCGGGACGCCGCCGCCCAGGCGGGATCACTCCGGCTGCACAGCGCGGGCATCGACGTGGACGTCGCGCTGTGGTCGGACAAGGCCGCAGATGCCGCGTCTTCGTGGCTGCGCCAGGTGCTCCGCGACCGCGACTGCAGTGGCGCCGGCTCCTGGCAGGGGCAGCCTAGCGGCACCTGACGTCCAAGCTGGCCTGTCGGCCTGGGGTGGACATAAGAGGGTTGCTTCCCAGCGAGGCCGTACGATGGGAATCACGGTGATGGAGCTCGCCGAACTCGCCCCTGGGGCTGATGGCTCCTGTTGACCGCCTAGCGGCCGGAATACAGGAGGACATGCGATGGCGCTGCGATCACCTGAGAACCTCAACCCAATGATCCGCCCGCGGCCTGGCGCCCCGTCGTCAGCAGGTCCTGGCCGCTTCCCCAGCCTGCTCTGCGCAGACGCGTCGGCGGTCCCGGGCGCCGTCGAGCAAGACGGCGATCGCTCGTTCGCACGGGATCTGAACCTGGACCAAATCGTGACCGCGGTCGTGGCCAACCGCGAGGAGCATGACCTGATCACGGGGGTCTTGTACACACGCCTGCGTGATGAGGACGCGGTGCGTTACCGGCAGGAGGTTTTCCGGGATCTTGCGAATCCCGCCCTGCTCGATGAGGTCACCTGGTTCGCCGATCGCATGAGCGAGGTACGCGCCCACCTGCGCCAGCTGGGAGGGATGCGCTACCGCTATCAGCCGGAGGGGTGGCTGCTCGACGCAGCGGCGATCTACTGCGACGCGGTACGATCGCTCGCCGGGCACCTGGCCTCAGCGCCAGTCGACGCCCGCGCTCTGCTGGCTTTCCGCGGGTACCTGAATCAGTACGTCGCTTCGGACGAGTTCACCGCCTTGGAAGGTGACACCCGGGACCGGAAGGAGGCCCTTGGGCGGATCCGCTACTGCACCCGCATCCGCGGCGACCGGGTCGAGGTGACTCGCTTCCAGGAGGAAGCCGATTACAGCGACGAAGTGCTCGCGACCTTCGACCGGTTCAAGCAGGGCGCGGTCAAGGACTACCAGATCCGCTACCGCACGCAGCCGGGGATGAACCATATCGCCGCCCAGATCCTCGAGCTGGTGGCCCGACTGTTTCCGCAGGAATTCGCCGCCCTAGACGAGTACTACGGTCGCCACGCCGGGTTCCTCGACGAGGGCATACGGCACGCGGACCAGGAGCTCCAGTTCTACCTGGCTTATCTCGACCACATTGAGCCGCTGCGCGCGGCCGGCCTGCGCTTCTGCTATCCCGACGTCTCCGCCACCTCGAAGGATGTCTTCGCCGACGAAACCTTTGACCTGGCTTTGGCGCACAACCTCGTCTCGCAGCGCACGCCGGTGGTCACTAACGACTTCCGGCTGGAGGGGCGGGAGCGGATCTTCGTGGTAACCGGGCCTAACCAGGGAGGCAAGACCACGTTCGCCCGGACCTTCGGCCAGCTCCACCACCTGGCCTGCACCGGTTGCCCGATTCCCGGCAGCGCCGCCCGTCTGTTCCTGCCTGACCGCCTGTTCACTCACTTTGGCCGGGAGGAGGACCTGGCCAAGATGACCGGCAAACTAGAAGACGACCTGCTCAGGATCGGCGAGATCCTGCGGGCGGCGACCCCCGCCAGCGTCGTGATCATGAACGAGATCTTCGCCTCGACCACCCTCCAAGACGCCCGGTTCCTTGGCACGAAGCTGCTGACGAAAGTCATGCGGCTCGACGCCTTGTGCGTTTACGTCACCTTCGTGGACGAGTTGGCCGGCCTCGGCGGGCAGGTGGTCAGTCTGATGAGCACGGTCGATCCGCGCAGCCCGGCCGAGCGCACCTACCGGGTGGTGAGGAAGCCGGCTGACGGCCTGGCCTACGCGCTGGCCATCGCCGAGAAATACGACCTCACCTACGAGCGGCTGCGGAACAGGCTAGACATGAGCGGGCACGGGGCCGGGGATGGAAGCTCTGCGGGCGCGCGAGGAGGCGGAGCATGAAGGTCCATCTCCTGTACTCCAGCCGGGACTTCGACTGGGGCGCCAGGCTGCCTTTCCGCCACGAGGACCTCATTCAGGATCTGGAGCTGGCCACGCTGTTCGCGGCGATGGCTGACGGCGACAAGTTCCTCTACGAGACCTCCGCGAAGGTGCTGCTCGCGAGCGTCGGTGACCCCCAGGACATCCGCTATCGCCAGCGAGTCCTCGCCGACTGCCTCGCCCAGCCCGAGGTCATACGCCAGATGTACGCCGTCGCAGTCGCGGCGCTCGCGGACAAGCGGCAGCTGTGGGGAGGGTACGGCGGCAGCTTTCAGAATCCCTCATCCAACCTGTCGGGCGCGGTCAGTCATCTTGAAACCTACGTGGCACGCCTCCGGCAGTTGCGGCAGATCGCCGACGATCACGCGGGGAAGTTCCGGTCGCGGGGGCTACGGGCGCTGTTCGCCGCTCTCCAAGGCGACTTGGACGACGAGTACTTCGAGAAAGTCAATGACGCCCTCAAGCGGCTGCGATTCAGGGCCGGAGTGCTGATCAGCGCCCAACTCGACCGGGACAACAGCGGCACCGGGTTGGTGCTCCGCGCCCCGGAGCAGGCCGGTCGGCCGTGGGCCGAGCGCCTGGGGATGGCGCCGCGCACTGCCTACTCCTTCGCCGTCTCGCCCCGCGACGAGGCCGGCGGCCAGATCCTGGCCGACCTGACCAGCCGGGGCATCAACCAAGTCGCCAATGCGACCGCCCAGTCCGCCGACCACATCAGCAGCTACTTCACCATGCTCCGGGCCGAGGTTGGCTTCTACGTTGGCTGCCTCAATCTGGCCGACCGGCTTGCGGCCAAGAGGGCCCCCATCACGTTCCCCGAGCCCGACCGGGCATCACCGCCCGCGTTCTCGTGCGCTGACCTTCGCGATGCCTGCCTGGAGCTGCAGTCCACTGGGCCGGTCACCGGCAACGACGTGGAAGCGGACGGGAAATCGCTGGTCATCATCACCGGCGCCAACTCCGGAGGGAAGTCGACCTTCCTGCGCAGCGTCGGCGTGGCCCAGCTCATGATGCAGTGCGGGCTGTTCGTTACCGCCCAGGCCTACCGCGCGAGCGTGGCCTCCGAGATTTTCACCCACTTCACCAGGGAAGAAGATTCCGATATGACCAGCGGGCGGCTCGACGACGAGCTCAGGCGGATGAGCGTCATCGCCAGCCGGCTCACCCCGCACTCCCTCATGCTGTTCAACGAGTCCTTCGCCGGCACCAACGAGCACGAGGGATCCGAGATCGGGTATCAGATCGTCCGCGCCCTGCTGGACGCGGACGTCAAGGTCTGCTTCGTCACCCACCGGTTCAGCTTCGCCGACCGCTTCCGCCGCCAGCACGCGCGGTCCTCCCTCTTCCTGCGCGCCGAGCGCCTGGCCGACGGACGCCGCACTTACAAGCTCGCCGTCAAAGACCCCCTTCCGACCAGCCACGGGGAAGACCTGTATTACCGGCTCGGGCGCTGGCTCGATGAAGACGAAGTCCCCACCCAGGATGCGGGAGGACCCTATGCCGGGCAACGCCCTCGGTACGGCTCTTGACGAACTGGCCGCCCTCGGAACCGAAGCGGACCGCGAGCAGATCGAGGCGCTGCGCGAGCGCCTGGCGGCCGCCCGGCTCCGGGTTCTGGTCGCCGGCGAGGCCAAGCGGGGTAAAAGCACGCTGATCAACGCGCTGCTCGAACGGGAGGTGCTGCCGGCCGGGGTGACGCCGCTGACCTCAGTCGCCACGGCGGTGCGATACGGGGACGACCCCCGCGTGCAGGTGCGGTTCGCCGACGGCCATGAGGAGAAGCAGCCGCTGACCGCGCTGCCGGATCTGGTCACCGAGCGGGGAAACCCGGGCAACCGGCGCCGCGTCGCGGACGTGGCCGTGTACCTGGACGCGCCGCTGCTGGCGGCTGGCGTCGAGCTGGTGGACACTCCGGGTACCGGCTCGGTCTTCGAGCGGGACACCGCCGCGGCGCACGCCGCACTCGAGACGATGGACGCGGCGGTGTTCGTACTCGCCGCCGACCCTCCGGTGTCGGCGGCGGAACGAGAACTGTACGACAAGGTCAGCAGGCTGTCCGTGACGGCGTTCACGCTGCTCAACAAAGCGGACTACCTAGATGAGGCGGGCCTGGCCGAGGCGATGGACTTCACTCGCCGGGTCCTCGGGAACGCTCTGGTCTATCCGCTCTCGGCCCGCGCGGCGCTCGACCGCGGCGATCCAGGATTCGACGCATTCGCTGCGGACTTCCGTCGCTACCTGGCTGGCCAGCGGGTAACGGACCTGCGTTCGTCCGCTGTCGCGCAGGCACGCCGGATCGCTGGCTCGCTGCTTGACGAGGTGATGCTGACCCGGCGGGCCGTGCAGCTGGCCGCAGGCGACGCGGCGAAGCGGGTGGCGCAATTCGGCGAGCGGCTGGCCGAGGTGGCCGTGCGCGGCCATGACGCAGTGACGGTAGTCAACGCCGAATCTGCGCGCCAGCTGATGGCGCTCAACGACGCCGCCGAAACCGACGGGCCGCGCCTTGGCCGGGAGGTTGCCCGGCAACTGGGCGACGTCCTCGACGGCGAACTACGGGACGCGTCTGCGGGCGAGATCGGGCGCCTGGGCCGCGAGCGGCTCGTCGCGCTCACCCTGGAAGCTGCGGACGCGTGGCGCGAGCAGCGGCGCCAGCTCATCGAGGAAGGGCTGGCGCTGGCAGACGCCCGCCTGGCAGGGGAACTGAGGAAGGCGCTTGACGTGCTGCGCGATTCAGCGGCGGAGCTGCTTGGCCTGGACCTTGCGGTACCTGAGCCGGGCGCGCGGCTCGCCGAAGACCGCCGGTTCTTCTACACGACTGCGGAAGACGTTGGCCAGACCGAGCTACTGGCTGGCGCCATCCGGCGCAAGCTACCCGGCGAACTGGGTCGCCGCCGTGCCCGCGAGCACCTGCGCCTCGAGGCACCCGACCTGATAACTACGCAGATCGGCCGGGCCAGGGGAGATCTGCAGTACCGGCTGTCCGAGGCGGCCCGCGCCATGGCCCGCGCAGTCCAGCAGCGCTACGCCGATTCGACGGGGCGCATGCAGGCCGCCCTGCGGGCAGCCGAGGAACTGCGCAATGCATCCTCCTCCGCCGCAGCGGAAAAAGAACGCGAACTATCCGAACGATCCGAGGCGCTGCGTCACATCCTCGCCCTGCTCGATGAGATCGGCTAAAATAGTAATGGCGATTACGCCCGGCGGTGGATCCCGCCGATCCTGCGCGGACACATCAAGCTGCGCAGGTTTGCCGGAAGGCCGATGGGTCCTGCTCTCCAGGAATGGCGAGGAGGACGTTATGGCGGCATCGGTGTCGAGGCCCGCCGCGCGGGCGAGTCAATCCGACAACCTGGGGTGGCTGCCCGCGGGCGGGTACGGGAACGGGTTGGACGATAACTCGTGGGCGCCGGTTCTCGTGATTAGCGAGCAGGTGGTTCCCCAGGTGCTCAAAGTGCTGCGGGCGGCCCTGGTGCCCGCGTACGCGGCACCGACCAGCCCGGCGGGCTGGCTGCGCGACCGGTCCGGGCAGCCCGCGGGCTATCAGCTGTGGGTGGGTGCCACGGCCTACGGCAGGGCGGAGGCCGCTCTGCTCGCGGCGATGCCGGCGGTGGCCCGCGAGGCAGCCGCGCACGCCGACAGTGCATGGCGATGACGGCCTCTCGGCAGCTAGCGGCTGCTGCGGTGGCGTTCGCAACCGTCGCGGGCCTGGCGTCAGCCGCAGATCACGGCTCGCTGTCAGATACTGACCGGCGGGCGTTCGAGGCCGTCCGCGAGCGGCGGACTGAGACCGTGACCAGGGTCGCGCGAGCGGTTAGCACACTGGCCGAGCCTACTGTCGTGTACCCCGTGCTGGCTATCACCGGGGTGGCCGCCGCGCGCAGAGGGAGACGGTGGCGGGCGGGCGTGCCGTTCCTGGTCGTGGTCGGCGGAGCAGCGGTCAGGAGGCGCCTATCCCAGGTAGTCGCCCGGCCGCGACCGCCTGCCGGCGCGTGGCTGATCGAGCCGGAGGGCTTCAGCTTTCCGTCCAAGCACACCACGCTCGCGGCACTGGCGGCCGGGGCGAGCGTGCGCGCCCTCGGATTCGGCCACGTCCCAGCGCAGGCGGCGTCGCTGTTGGCCGCCACAGGGATCGGCGCCAGCCGCATCTACCTGGGAGTCCACTGGCCGACCGATGTAGTGGCGGGCTGGCTGTTCGCCGAGGGCTGGCTGAGGCTAACGCATCCGGAGTGACCCGCTGCCGGAAACAGGGAAGGGAGTGCCATGGAAGACCGCGCTCAAGTAGACGTGCGCTGTTCGGTCATCGTTTTCCGCGACGACACTGTGCTGCTCGTGCACCGTGCCCGCGACGGCGCGGACGACTGGGTGCTGCCCGGGGGAACGCCCCGCTCAGGAGAGAGCATGGCAGCCTGCGCCAGGCGGGAAACCCTGGAGGAGACGGGGCTCTCGGCGGACCCAGGCAGGATCGCGTTTGTCCTGGAGGCGCTCGGGCCACAAGGCGGTCGGCGCATGGTGGACCTCGTATTTCTTGCCGTGGATCCGGTCCGGGGTGAACCCGACGCCCAGGAGGAAGGCATGGAGGCTCGCTTTGTCTCGCTTAGGGTGCTACCGGACCTGGTGCTTCGCCCCCCGCTTGCCGGGCACCTGCGTTCCCTGCGTCCCGGCGGCCGGGCCCGGACGGCGGCCTATCTCGGCAACCTGTGGCGGCCAGAACGGGGCGATGACATGTCCTGGGTGCCCGGCGTGTCGCACCAGGGTGCGGTGGAATAGAGGTCACCCTGTCACCGGCACCACCCGGCGGCCGACGAACGCGAGTTGCCTCGCGGTCTCCGGAATTACGGCGCATCGGCTAATGTCACGCATTGCGGCAATGTGATTACCCACTTGAACCGGTCGGTTACTCGTCACGCATTTGCCGTAGGCCGGGACGAAGAACACCCTGCTATCCTTTTGGCAGAGGGTGATGGGACTCACCCAAACTGCGGGCGCGCTCGCTGATGGTCCCTAGTCGGTGATCGATTAGGGAAGGCTGGTTCGCGAGTTGTGTCTCTGCAAGCACGAGAGCAGCGGATTCTCCGCGAGATTGAGCGCGGCCCCGTTGCCGTGGTGTGCCGGGCGGGCTGCCTCACAGGATCCCGTCGCGTCGTAGCGGGTCGGGATTAAATGACATCGCCTGCCACTGGAGATGACGTTGAATGGCTTGTGCTCGCTTACCAACTGCCTCCTAAGCGAACCTCGGTGCGGGTGGCGGTCCGCCGCAAGCTGAGCACGGCCGGAGGCGTCTACCTGTCGCCAGCCTGCGCAGTGGCACCGTGGTCGGGTCCGGCCGAACGCGCGATGCGGCGGGCGCGCGCCACGATCACCGGTGCCGGAGGTTTTGCGGTGCTGCTGGCCGGGCGAGCGCTTGTCGGCGAGCGGGATCTGATCGAAGCTTTCAACGCGGTCCGCGACAGCGAGTACGAGGACATCATCGTGAGCTGCCGTGATGCGGTGACCTGTATCGAGGCTCTGACCGCAGTCTACGAGTTCCGCTACCAAGGACTGTGGGAAAAGGACATCGGGCTGAGGCGACTGTCCGCCCGCTACAAGGTCGTGCGGGATCAGGACTTGCACGGTGCCAGGCAGGGACAGGCGGCGGCCGCTGCCTTGACGGCGTACCGCTCCGCCCTCGACGAATACGCCTCGCGCGTCTACGCTGCCGACAGCCGGTCGTGACCGGGCCTGGTAGCGCTCAGGGAAGCGGGCGAGCGTGTCCAGTGCCGGTTACTTGCGGCCCGCCGCTGCCTGGCCGACAATGGCGGTACTGGCGATGAGGCTCGCCACGGTCCGGTATCACGGGGGTTTCCGGCACCGGAACTGCGGGTGATCCCGCTGACGGCTTCTGCACCCAACTGGTTTGGAACAGAAGTGGAGGCCGCCGATGGCTACGGGGCCTATGGATGTCAGGCCGCTGCGCAGGATCCTGGTGGGCTGGGACTGCTCGCCGGGCGCGGTGGCGGCCCTGCGCGCTGCGGCGGCACTGGCCGCCGACGGGAGCGCGGCCGTGGTTGTCCTTGCGGTCCTCAAGTCCGCCCCGCGGACCGAGGACTCGGCCGAAGGCGCCGCCGATTTCGACGAGCGCAAACTCTTCGCCCAGCAGACCTTCTCCAAGGCCACGGAGGGGCTGTCGGACAGACTGCGGGAACGCGTATCGCTGCGGTTCATCGAGAGCGGCGACGCCGCAGGCGCGGTTTGCGAGTACGCCAGCCAGCATGAGTTCGACCTGCTGGCCCTTGGACGGCACGGCACCGGCGGCGTGCTCCACCCGCGGCTCGGCCATGTCGCCGCCACGGCGGCTCGTAAAGCCGGCCTCCCCGTGCTGCTCGTCCCCTAGCCTCGGGTCTTGGCCTGGGGTTAGGGCCGGGACTCCGGGCTGGGGACCCTGGATCTGGACGCGACGATCGTGATCGCGCACTCGGAGAAGGAGCAGGCCGCCCCGACCTGGAAGAAGACGTTCCACCCGATAACCGCCTAGGCCGACCACGGCGAGGGCGGGAACGGCGAGCCGCTGGCCATCGTCCTGCGGCCGGGAGACGCGGGATCGGTGCGACAGGGGGTCGCACAGGTTGAGTGGATCCATCAGAAGGAGGTGGGCTTATGCCGAAGGTGTGATCCCAGGCCAGTATCCGTGGCCTGTCCCCGCTCTGGCGTGTTCTCGTCGGCGGACATCTCGGCCTGCAGGTAAAGGGCGGCGAGGTCGTCTGGGGAGACTGCAGCGCGGTCTTCCCGATTACTCCGGCCGCGAGTGCGGATTGGCACGCCCGAGGCGCGCAGGCGGCTCAGAACGGCGTACTCCGACATCCCGGCGAGCTCGGCGATCTGCGTGGAGGGCATCCTGTGCTCCTGGTACAGGCGCGCCATGAGCTCGTCGAGCCGTTCGTCCTCGGCGGTTCGGCGAAGTATGCGCCGCCCGGCGCCGCTGGGCATGACGCTGATCCCGGCCCTGTGCAGCAATTGGCTGATGTACCGCCGGTTAAAGCCGGTGATAGCGGCGATCTTGTAAGTGGACAGCATCTGGCAGGCGTAGAGGTGGGTGGCCCGCTCAGTTAGCGGTGCCTCTGGAAGGTCATCGGGACAGCCCGTGCCCGGGACGTCGGTGTCATGCGGACAGCAGCCCACAGGGCATTCCTCGTTCACGCCGCGCGGCCTCCACCGTCAGGACTTGCCTGGCAGGGACCGTTGGCGGCGCATCCGCGGTTGAACGGCGAGCCCCTCCGCCGCTGTGCTCCAGGTTAATGGCAGATGGCTGCCGCAGGGAAGCACGCGGTGCCCGTGTCGGGTGCCGTTGCGATCACACTCTCCCCCCGGCCGCTGCGTCACGGCGCCCGGCGACGACGCCGTCGTACCCGCGGCCGCGTGCCGCGTTGAACGCCCCCGCCATCTGGCGTTCGTCGCCGGGCCCGCATACCTGGAGAAGCGCCGCGTTTCCGCTTGCTTCGGTGATCATGGTCCGCATCCGCCGCATCAGGCGCTCTCCGCGGAGGGCGGGTGCCGCTGCGTACGCCCGCGACAACTAGACGGCGCTTGCGGCAGCCAGTTCGCGGTCCACTGTGGTCTCCAGCCTGGCCTGCTTGACGGGCAGGAACATGCGGGCGCAGCTAGCCGGGACCAGGTAGCCGAGGCAGCCCAGGTAGTGCAGCTGCCCGACTCGCCAAGAGTCCGCAGCCCTCGTTCAGACATGGACGTACCTGCGCACCAGCCTTCCCTAGTCGTCAGCCGACTAGGGACCGTCCGCGGGCGCGCCCGCGGTTTGGAGTGAGTCCCATCACCCTCCTGTGGGCCATATGGGCCGCCGTATAGTGCATGACATTGGCGATGGAGCTCGCCGAATTCGCCCCTCGTGGCTGATGGCTCCTGCTGAGTGCCTGCGGCCAGAGCGGAGAAGGGCAGCCCGTGAGCGAGCCAGTCGGAGCAGCTGCTGATAGTGGAACTCGCCTGCCGCAGTCAGTGCTTCAAGGTCGGCGACCGCATCGCGGCAGCCGCCGATGATGTCTTGGTGCCCGCGGTCGCATTGCGCGTTGAATTCCCCGGTCAGCTCCGGCGCTCCGGCCAGCGCACTCCCGGCCAGCAGTACAGCGGAGCCTCCGGCACTGCTGATCGTGGCCCGCATCCGCCGCATCGCGCATTCGGCCGGACCGGACAGCGGCACCACCGCGCAGGCGGACGGCAGGTAGATAGCCCCTGCCGCGGTCAGTTTCCTGCCGACCGCCGCCCGTAGCGAGGCCGGCTTGGCGGGCCTCCTGGTAGATGTCGAAGAAATGACCGATTTCGGCCGTCGGGTGCGATGGAACGTCGCCGAGATCCTGGATGGCGGCTGCCCGCGGGTCGTGCGCGGGCACGGCGAGGACCTTGGCGTCAGGGCCGCGCTCATCGTGCATCCAGAAAACTGCTACCGGTCGGGCGACCAGCAGGCACCCAGGGAAGGTCGGCTCGTCGAGCATGACCAGAGCGTCGAGGGGTCGCCGTCCTCGGCCAGTGTTCCTGGGACGAACCCGTAGACGAGCGGGTACCGGGTCGAGGTGAAAAGCATCCGGTCGAGCCGGATCCGCCCGATCTTATGGTCCATCTCGTACTTGTTCCGCGAGCCCTGCGGGATCTCCACGATGACTTCGATGTTCACGTCTCCTCCTAATACAGGCGCTTCTCCGAGGCGCCCTGGTGGATACCTGCGGGAAGTTTCTCGACGTAGCTAGTCGTCGTCGGGCCGGTCCGCGGGCGGGCCGGGGGAAACCCGCCCGCGGAGTGCGGCGGCCCTACTCCCAGACGCTGTTACCGACCGTCTCAGGCACGTGCGATGTGCCGTCGCCGAACCTCGGCCGCCATAGGTTGCCGAGGTAGGCCGCAGTGCCCGCACTGCCGCGGGCATGCAGTGCGCGCAGGTGCCCGGCGATCGGCGGCCGCAAGGTCAGCCCGCCCAGGTCGCTGAGCGGGACGAACGCGGCTTCAAGGCCGTCCTCCGCGGGCCCGAGGTCGCTGTGTGCAGGAAGCGCGCCGAGGAACACGAGATCCACGACGCGCCGGCTGTCGGCTGGGCCCAGCGCTTCGAGGACGAACGCGACCCTGCCGGGTGCTACTCGCAGACCGGTCTCTTCGAGGGTCTCCCGCCGGGCGCAGGAGGCCATGCTCTCCCCCGGCCGCGGTGTCCCGCCCGGCAGCACCCAGTCATCCGCTTCATCCCGCTGACGGTGGACGAGCAGCACGCTGTCGCCCCTGAACGCGGCGACCGAGCAGCGCATATCAATGTCGGCCGGGTCCTCCATGTGCATTCCTCCTAGTTCACGTGCCTGCCGGGAGGCTGTTTCCCGCCGGCCACGAAACGGTTTCGGTTCACTGAACACGACGGTCAGGCTCTGTCGGTGTAGCCAGTCGGCGGCGAACAGCCAGGCCGCCACCACGTCTGCGGGCGGGTGAACGCCCAGGCAGACCCGGCTGGCGCCCATCCGACCGCGGCGGCCGCCGTGAAGGCGTGCGCGGGGGCACCGCGGATGCCGATAGCGCGTACCGCCGCGCCTACGGTGCGAACTGCAGCGTGGTGTGCTTCGGTGGCGAGCTGAACCCTTCCGGCTCGGCCAGCGACGCCTCGGCGGGCGGTCGCCGACGGGCGATTACCCGCGACAGATGCCTGCTGGCGGCAGCCCGGCCCGCTACCGCCAGGCATGGCCGCCTGCCGCCCTGTGCCTCGGCGCGTACCGCTCATCCCGGCCAGCGCGAGCAGGGGGTACGCGACATGCGGCTCGGCCAGTGCATTCATGATGCGGCGCGGCCTTGACCGAGCCAGGACGGCAGCGGGCACGAACCGCTTCGAACGCGCCGGTCCAAGACAGCTGCCATGCCGTGATTTGCCGAGTACGCCAGGACCAGGACAGCGCCGCAGGCAGCATCTGCCTGGTTCCCGTTACCGCCATGGGCTGTCGGCGCGAGCGGCCGTCTCCCGCGCAAGGGACGGCATGGCGGCGAGCAGCAGAGCCTCCGTGCGGCCGTATCCGCTCGTGCCGACCCCAGAGCCGCCAGCCCGCCCGCCGATCCGACCGGTTCCGAAGCCAGCCCGCAAGCCCGGCGGGCACCGCGTAGCCGGGCACTCCGGCGTCCCGCAGCGCGCCCAGTGCCCGCAGGACGACCTGTCCGCTGATCTTGGGAGTCGGTACTCACGACTTGTGCCCGAGCCCGTTGCCGCAGACGGCCACCACAGCCATCGAGCCGCTGAACGGGCCTCGTGAGCGCTGCCGTCATGGCATCCTCCTCACCACGCGTGGAGAGCAGGACCCATCGGCCGTACGGCTGCCCGCGCACGCAGCGCGGGAACGGCGAGATCCACCGCCGGGCGGCCCAAGCCGCCTTCCCAAGCATACGATACGGGCGTCTTGGCGCATAATTCCTTTATTGGTATATACAGTCTCCGTGCAGTGATTACGTCGATATTCGAAAGGTATGCGTGACGTGGCTGTATGGTCGATGTCCGGCTGCTGTACGGGCATCGTGAAACCACTTGACTAATGTTGTCCTCGAACCAGAATCGGTCCGCGTCCCCCTCCCACGAGAGGATGTGGGTTGCGACCCGCTCCAGGAACCACCGGTCGTGGCTGGGGATCACCGCGCAGCCCGGGAAGTCGAGTGGAGCGTTCTCCAGCGAGGCCAGCGTGTCGCTGTCCAGGTCGTTGGCGGGCTCGTCCAGCAGCAGCAGCGAACGCCGCCGCGTAGACCCGGCTGGGGACCTCTGCCTGCGCGAAGGTACCGTTCCCCGCCGGAGATGGCCTCCCACACCGTGTTTTCCGGATCGATCCCGTCCGCTCGGCGTAGGAGATCCGCACCGTCTCGCCGACCCGGAGCGTCCCCGCGTCCAGCCACTCCTCCCCGGTGATCATCTTCAGCAGCGTGGTCTTCCCGACACCGTTCGGCCCGACCACGCCCCACGATGCCGTTCGGCGGCCGGTTGCGATGGCGGCTATTCCGCTGACCGGCACCTCGACGCTCTCACACCCTGGGGTTGGAAGTGCCCGCACCCACAGGCCTACCGCGCGCTCGCCGATTCCCGCGATCTGCTGTGGCGTGTACAGGCGGCGGTACCGCAGCCGGTCAACCAGTCGGGCGGCCGGCGGGACGACCAAGACGTCCTCCACGCCGAGACGGCGCCCACGCCGACGGTCTTCATATGCCCCGTCCGGCAGCAATGCGCTGCGGCCGGGAATTGCGCCCTCTGCGGCTGCCGTCCAATTCCGATGCCCAGGAGCGGGAACGGGTCCCGGTCGACGACATGCTCCCAGTCTTCTGCCGACACTCGCCCCATGCCGCGCCTCCGCTTACCTCAAGGCGGGTAGAGGCCATCAGCGCAATTCGTGCGGTCACGGCGAGCACCATCGCGAACCCCCATTGCTGCACGGTCGGCGCCCGGCGGCAACGGCTGCCGGCATAATCGAGAAATCGCCCGGTGCGTTCTTTACCATCCGGCATCCCTGGAATTATGCTTAAGACAAGTACGGCGGAGGGGCTCGCCGCCAAACGCGCAGCGAGCGCCAACGGTCCCTGTCTAAGGACAGGAGGCCGTTTGCCTGCGCCTCACGTTGACGCGCGCCGTCAGGGCGCGCCAGTCAACACCACCCTGCCTGAATGCCGCTTCTGCCGCGCGGACGTAGCCCTCGGCAGATCAGAAGATGTCGAGTCGGCTGCGGACCCCGAGTGGCTGAGGCACCTGTACCTGTGCCAGGAGCGCTCGACTTACGATATCGCCGACCGTACCGGGCTGGACCGACAGCGGGTAACCAGGATCCTCCGCAAGTCCGGGGTTCCGCTGCGGCCGCGCGGCGCGGGCCGCCCCCGCGCGCTGCGCCGGGCCGGAGATGTGCCTGATCTGCCCCGGCTGATGCGGGACCTGTACGAGGACGCGAGGCTCAGCTCCCGCCAGGTCTCGGCGGTCCTCGGCATGCCCGAGCGGACCGTGCGACAGCGACTGCGCCGATACGGCATCGCGACCCGCACACGGGGCCGCTGCAACCGCGAAGACCGCAAGACCGTGCCGGCCGAGGTGCTTCAACTTCTCTACAGTGAGCTCGGCATGACCGCCGTCGAGGTCGGCCGCCGGCTAGGGATATCTGGCAACACCGTGCTGCGTGACGCCCACGCGCTCGGCATTCCCGTTCGGTCCGGCGGGGCGGTGCCTCTCCCCGGACCCGAGGACATCGAGCTGGTCGCTGCCCTCTACGCCGACCCGCTCATCGCCGAGGTCTTGACCGCGCACGGCGTCCCGCGCGTCCCGGCCGGTGGCTCCGTTGCCGACCGATTCCCCAGGCCGGTGCCGCTTACAACCCCGATGGTCAAGGACCTGTACTGGGCCTGCGGGACGGCGCTGAGTCACATCGAGCTGCTCACCGGGCAGGCGGCGGAGAGCGTCCGCGGGTTCATGTGGCGCGCAGGCATCCCGCTGCGGCCCCCCGGCGGGAGAACGCCGTTCCTGCGCCGCTGGCGGGCCGGGTCGGCCCACGACCCCGCTCGCCGGTCGCCCGGCTGGCCTCACCAAGAGCCTTTCCAGGATGCAAGCCGCGCGGAACCGCGCGGCTCCTACAGAAAAAGAGGAGATGCTCAATGACGACATCGGATGCGGCTAGGCAGGCGCCCCCAGGGATAGAGGACAGGAGGCCGACCCTGCCGGCGAACCCCGCACCATGGGCGGTGACTGCGTTCGGGACCACCTCGTTCATGCTCGGCATGTACCAGACCAACATCCTGGACAGCGCAGGAGTCCTGATCGTGCTGCCGGCGGCGTTCTTCTTCGGCGGCCTGGTTCAGATCATCGTCGCGGTTTTGGAGTTCTCCCGTGGCAACATGTTCGGCGGTAGTGTGTTCGGCACGTACGGCCCCTTCTGGGTCATGTTCGGCGCGTTCGAGACGCTGTACGCCACGAGCGTCCCGGCCGCGGCGCTCAGTTCCGCGTTGAGCTTGTTCCTCGCGGTGTTCGCGGTAGTTACCTTCTATCTCGCAGTCGCGTCGCTGCGTACCGACCTGGTGCTGGCGGCCATTCTCTGGCTGATCTTCGTTGGCCTTGTGCTGCTGTCCATCGGCGCCGGAACCAGCAACGTTAACGTCACCCACGCTGGCGGTTGGGTGGTCCTCGTCTTCGCCGGTCTTGCCTGGTACCACGCCGCAGGAGACATCATCGAGTCCACCTTCGGGCGCAAGGTCCTGCCGTTCGGGCCTGCGCCGCTGCGCTAGAGGCGCCTAGGCGCTGCGGGCGGCCACGAGAACCGTCCGCAGCGCCCGGCTCCCACGCCTGGCCGGCCAGCCCGGCCGGGCTGGCCGGGCAGCCGGGATTTTCTCGGACTCCGCTGCGGCGTGGGCTGCTGCTATGGCGCTGCCTGCCCGCTCGCATCGCGCGCGTCGCCGAGCAAGGTGCGCGCGGGCCAGGGCGTGGACGACCCGCAGCCGGGCCGCGCCGAGCCGGCCCCGCAGCGCTGCGATCAGCTCCCGGTCCCGGGTCGAGCCGAGAGCCGCCGGCTCGTCAATGGCGCTCGCCATCGGGGCTGATCCTCTACCCGCCTTCACGCCAGGGCCGTGACGACCGCAACCACGGCGACGAGGGCGATCAGCATGTACAGCAGGTAGGCGTCTAGGCGTCCGGACTGCAGCCGCTTCGCCGCCGCGACCACGCCGGCGAACGACCGGGCCACCGGCCGGTAGAACCAGCTCTCCACGACCTCGACCACGTCGGAGTCGTAGCGCAGATGCGGCACGCGCTCATCGTCGTAGCCGTCGGCGGCATCGCCCCGCCTGGGGGCGACCTCTTCCACCGAGGTACGGGTGTGCAGCACGCTGGCGAGCACCCGACGCGTGGGGTTTGCGTAGCCGAACGGGGTGTACGAGTCCGCCCCGTCGACCCCGATCGTCGCCGAGCGCCAGGCGGGGACCCGTCGCACCCGAAGCAGGCGTCGTCCGGACAGAGCGAACGTGAGCAGCAGGACGAGGGAGAGCATCACCGGGAGCTCGATCCAAAGCCAGGACGGCGAAAGGATGGAGAAGCTCGCGAACACCGGCTGGAGCACCCACGGGGACTTCAGCGCTCCCATGGTCAGCCCGCCGGGCACGACCGGCGACAGGCCTGCCGCGATCACCCGGATCTCTAGGGGGGTGAGCGCGGCGATCACCAGGCAACTGGCCGTGAGCAGCAACACCGAGCCCCGCCCGGCCCAGCCGTAATCGCCGCGCCGCGCCCCGTCAGGCCCAGCCGGGCCGAGCACCACCATGCCGACGAGGCGGACGAACGTGACCCCGGCGAACCCGGCGGTCAGGGCCACCGCCGCGCCGGCCAGCGCGAGCGTCAGCCGCCCCCCGAGCGAGGCCACCCGGAACTGCTGCATGAGCGACTCAAGCAGGAACCACTCCGACACGAACCCGGCCGTGGGCGGCAGCCCGGCCAGCGTAAGCGAGCCCACCGCGAGGCCGGTGCCGCTCCACGGCGCCCGTCGTGCCATGCCGCGCAGCACTTCGAGATCGTCGCTGCCCGCCACCGCCTCGAGACCCGCCGCCGAGCTGAACAGCAAAGACTTCGCGACGGTGTGCGTGATCATCTGCAGCGTCGCCGCAAGCAGACCGATGGCGACCAGTCGCTGGTTACCGACCGCCGCGCCGGTCAGCGCGACGCCAAACCCGGTGATGATCAGCCCGGTGTTCTCCACGCTTGAGTAGGCGATGACCCGCGACAGCCGGTTCTGCACGGCGGCGTGCGCGATGCCGAGCAGGGCGGACAGTCCGCCGAGTATCAGCAGGATCCCGGCGAGCCAGCCGGGTGGGTGACCGAGCAGGGCGAGCGTCCGCCACATGCCGTAGAACCCGACGTTGACACACACGCCTGCCATGACCGCGCGGGCCGGGGGCGGTGCGGCCGCATATCCGCGGGGCAGCCAGACCTGGAAGGGAACCAGGCCCGCCTTGATCGCGAACCCGGCGAGCAGCAGCACCAGCGCCGCGGTCCTGGCCGCGCCGCCAGGCACCTGCGTGAACGACGCGAGGACGATCGAGTGCGACTTCGCGGCGAGGAGCAGCAGCCCGACGAGCAGCGCCGCCCCGCTCACCTTCCCGAATGCCACGGTAATCCGCGCGGCTCCCACCCGGTCAGGATCGCCGCGCTTGGCCCCTGCGAGCAGGTAGAACGCGGCGGTCAGCGCCTCCCATCCGAACAGTGCGGTGAACGCGTCCTGGGCGGTCATGATCACCACGGTGGCGCCCAGCGCCAATGCGTAGCCCTGCGCGAGCATCCGTGTGGCAGCCACCCGGTGCCCCGCTGATCCAGGCCCCGCCGCCCAGCTTGCGAACGCGACCGAAACCGGCACTGCCGCTCCCAGCGCCATCGCCAGGAACAGACCAGACAGCGGGTCCACGGCAAGGCCGCTGCCGTGGCCGCCCCCGGCGGGCGCGGCAAGCCACCCGGCCACATTCAGCCGGACCGTCTGGCCAGTCAGCGCGACCCCGCCGGTGGCCGCCAGGCAGGCCGCGCCGGCCGCGCCCAGGGCGTACGGGGCGCCGCGCAGTCGGCCCGGCCGCCAGGCGATCAGTCCGACCGCCGCAGCCATCGCCAGGAGGATCAGCCCCGCCGCGAAGACCGCGCTCACCGCCGTGCCCCCGGCATGAGCTTGCCCGTCGCGATCAGCAGGGCGTTCAGTATGGCGAAGGGACTGGGCGGGCTCCCCGGCAGCCACACGTCTACCGGAACCGCGCCGTCCACCCCCGTCAGCCGGTCGCTCAGGAGCCCCCCGCTGATCGCGTCCGTGCCGACGGCGATTACCACCTTCGGATCAGGCATGCCCTCATAGGTGGTGCGCAGCGGCCCGATCATGCCGACTGTTCCGGCGCCGGTGACGAGCAGCACGTCGGCGTGGCGTGGGCTCGCGGTGAAGAACACGCCGAGGCGGTGGACGTCGTAGACCGGGCCGAGCAGCGCCTGGATCTCCCATTCTTCGCTGCCGTCCGATCCCGCATCCACGTGCCGCACATGCACGCTGCGGCGCAGCGCGCCGGTCCGTGCGGCGAGCGCGGCCCGGGCGGCCGCGACGGCCTCGTCCGTCTCCGACTCCTGCGGTGCGACCAGGGCATGCCGAGTAACCGCCGCGGCGGTCGGCCCTGTCGCACCCTCCGACCAACTGAACAAATCCGGCCGGGCCGCCACGCAGCGACCGCAGAGTATGCATCGTCCCTGGTCGACGCGGACCCGGTCGATGACCTTGATCGCCCCGGTCGGGCACATCCGCTCAACCGCGTCGCCTTCGGTACCCTCCGAGCCGTAGGTCCCTTGGGCATCCGAGGCAGCGGTGGCGGGGCCGCGCCAGGAGTCCGCGTACTCGTCCGGCTTTCGTGGCCAGGGGGTCGTGACCACGCCGTTGCGGAGCCCCCGCAGCACCCAGATGCTCACTGTTCCGCCTCCCCACCGATCACTGGGCTGCTAATCACAGGGCGGCCCCCGCGACTGACAGACCGAAACTCGCCTCGATGAACGGGAAGTCGGTGAGGATGTCGCCGGCGAACACCTCGTGCATCAGCACCAGGTTGTGGAACGAGGCCGACCGAGGCTGGCAGTGGGTGATCCGGCCGCCTTCGATGGTCACGTCGTAGAGCACCTCGCCCTGCGGGGCCTCGGCCCAACCGGTCGCCCGCCCGTCCCACGGATCGCAGGGCGCCCGGGGAGTCGGCCGCGGCCGTTCGGGAAAATCTGAAAGAGCTCGCCGGATGAGACGGAAAGCCTCGGCCGTCTCCTCGAAGCGGACCAGGAGCCTGGTCATGGCGTCTGCGCCCGAGTGCCGCCGGGCGATCTCCACGGCGAGCAGCGGGTAGCCGTCGTAGGGTCGGGCGAGGCGGGCGTCGTCGGCGTACCCGGACGCCTTGCCGATGGGGCCGAGGGCGCCGTGCTCGCGAGCGCGGGCCGGGGCGAGCGGGCCGGTGCCGCGCAGCCGGTCAAGGAACGAGGAGGTGCCCATCAGCGCCTCCGCGTCGGCCGTGACCTGCTTCTCCATGGTTACAATTTCGGCGAGGATCTCATTGGGAGGCTTGCGCGGAACGGCCGATACGCCTCCGGGGACCACGACGCCGCGGCCGAATCGGCTGCCGCACAGCTGACTGACCAGGCGCATCACCCGCTCCTTGTGCAGCGCGAGGCGGGCCGTGGCCACCGCCAGGCCCGCCGCGTCGGCCAGTCGCGCAGCGACGTCGAGGTGGTTGGCGGTGCGCTCGAGCTCGGCGTGCACGACGCGAAGGATGGCGGCCTCAACGGGGACGTCGCAGCCGGCGATCGCCTCGACCGCGTGGCAATAGGCGAGGGCGTGGGCGACGGAGGCGATGCCCTCGGCCCGCTCGGCCATGAGTGTGCCGTCGGCGACGGTCAGGCCAGTGAACCGCGCGGTGATGCCGCGGTGCTTGTAGAAGATCCGCATGTTCAGGTGCGGGATCGCCTCGCCCGGAGTCTCGACTAGGTACTCCATCGACTCGAATACCCCGGAGCGAACCGGACCGTGCGGGATCGTGAACAGGCCGTAGCCGGCGACGTGCCGGGGCAGCGTATGGTCTTTCGGGCTGCCGGGTGCGACCAGAGGGGCGAGCCGGGGATGGCCCTCGGGGATCAGGCCCGTCTCGTCATGGATCACCCGCTCGTACCAGAACGCCGCGCCGATCGTCGGGGTGAGCGCCGGATAGCTGGCGGCCCCCGGCGGCAGCGACGTCTCAAGGGTGTCGATGCCGTCCGGGCCCGCGACGTGGGCGGACAGGGTGATGCCGCCGTCACGGTGAGCGGCGAATAGGCCGGCGAACCTCATCCCGTCCGCGACCCTGGAATTCAGAGTGTGCCAGAGCGCCGCCACGGTCGGCTCGATGCTCGTTATGGTCATGGCGCTCCTCGCAGCTGTGCCGCTGCCTGGGTGATCAGGTTCGTGAGCTCGCCCGGCGGATGCACCCCGAGCAGTACAAGGACCGCCAGCCCGGCCAGCACGGGGACCACCATCCAGGCGCTGGGCTCGCCAGGCGTCAGGGCCTCGCCCGCCCGCGCGTGGACCCTGGTCGCGACGGCGGCCGCGGCCGGGTGCGCGCCGTTGCCGTGCGCGCTGCCAGCCGCGTCGGTTCCGATGGCCGAGATCTCGACGGGTATCTTCTCGGCGGGTGCCTTCCCTGCGGGCACCGGGGTGAGGAGGACGCTGGTCGTCGACGTGGCCAGCCCGAAGAAGGCGATCGTCACCAGGACCACAAGCACCGCCGCGGCCGCGTAGCCGCCACTGTCGAGACCGCCGGAGACGATCTCGAACTCGCTGCGGAAGATGCCGGAGGGAGGGAGGGCGGACAGGGCGAAGATGGCGAGCAGGAACAGCGGCCCGCTCCACGGCAGCAGCCGGAGCCCGTCGCGCATGGCGGACATCTGCTTGGTCCCGTACTTGACCGTGAACACGCCGGCGCCCATGAACGCGTTGCCCTTCGCGGCGGCGTGCGCCACCACGTGCAGCAGCACCCCGGCCAGCGCGACCGGCGCGCCGAAGGACACGCCGATGGCGAGGATGCCCATGTGCTCGACGCTGGAATAGGCGAGCAGCCGCTTGACGTCCCGCTGTCCGAACACGTACAGCGAGGCGAGCAGCAGGGACGCGATTCCGAACACCAGTAGCGTGCCCCGCGGGAAGCCGCTGCCGAGCGTGGCCGCGGCGACCTGGTAGAAGCGCAGGATGGCGTAGAAGCTGGTCGCAAGCAGCGCCCCGGACAGCAGCGCGGAAACCGGCGTGGGCGCCTCCGAGTGCGCGTCGGGCAGCCAGGTGTGCACGGGAACCAGGCCGACCTTCGTGCCGTACCCGAGCACCGCGAGCAGGAACGCGAGCCTGACCGGGGTCTTCGGCAGCCGGGATCCGGCGGAGATCAGCGGCTGGATGGCGAGGTTGGAGTGGGCGCCGAGGACCTGCGCCCCGGCGTAGTAGATGAAGATGGTGGCCAGCAGGCCGAGACCGAGGCCTGCCGACGCGATCAGGACGTACTTCCACGACGCCTCGGCCGCCCCGTCGGTGTCCTCGATCGCGACCAGCAGGGCCGAGACGACCGTGGTCACCTCGACGGCGATCCACAGCAGCGCCAGGCTGCTCATCAGGGGCGCGGCGAGCATCGCCCAGGCGAACGCGTTGAACCCCAGATAGAACCGGCGCGCGTAGCGATTCGTCCGGCCCTTCAGGTAGCCGGCCGCGTAGACAGCCACGGCCGCGTACAAGAACGCGGTGGCGAGCAGGAAGACGCAGCTGAGCGAGTCGGCCCGCAGGTACGACAGATAGGTAGTCGCGCCTGCGCTGGCACGGGGGATCAGCGCGAGCACGAGCCCGAAGCACGCGACCCCCGACGCGATGGTGATCCCCGCCGCCACGCGAGCCGGTGCCAGGAAACTCGTGATCGCGACGGCCAGCGGGACGATGAGGATGGCCAGTATGACTCCGAGCATCGCCGCCGCCTACCCGCGCAGCCGGGTCAGGTCGGCGGTCGACAGCGACTCCGCCCGCGAGTGATGCGCCCGGATTAGCATCCCGAAGACGACCACCGCGAGCAGCAGGTCGAACAGGAACGCGGTCTCAAGCAGCAGCGGCAGCTCGGCCGCGAGCACCAGCGAGGCGAGGGAGATCGCGTTCTCCAGCGAGAAGAACCCGATCGCCTGGGAGGCGACGTCCCGCCGCACGATCATAAGCACGAACGCGACGAACACCATCGCGCCCGCGATCGACAACGCGAGGGCGGGGGCCTCGGCGCTGTGAATGCCCAGCGAGCCGAAGCTGAAGAACCCGAACGCCGCCAGCACGATGCTGGCAAGCACGGCACTGGCCGGGCTCAGCGTGTAGCTGCCCGCCACCCCGCGGGTTTCCTCGACGGCCGGAGGCCCGAGGAGGCGGCGGAGCACCAGCGGCACTGCGAACACCTTCAACATGGCCGACAGCGCGGCAAGCGCGTAGAGGTCGGGCAGGTTCCGGTCGGCGGCGATGACCACGGCGAGAACTGAGATCATGGCCGATTGCGCGGCGTACAGCCGGACTTGATCGCGCACGAGAGCCTGCCGCAGCATCCCGAACTCGAGCAGCAGCATCAGCGCCGCGATCACGTCGGCCGCGCCCTGGTAGACGCCTGGAGCCGCGTTCATCAGCCACCCCCGAGGTAGAGAGTAAAGACGCCGAGCACCGCGAGGAGGAACGCGGCCGACGCGTACTCGGTGATCTTGAACAGGCGCAGCTTGGCGAACGAGTCATCGATCACCGCGACCACGCACCCGACTGCGACCGCCTTCGCGAGCAGCGCCACGATCGCGAGCAGCACGGCGCCGAGCCGCTGGGTGGAGGCGAGCCCCCACGGGGCGAGGAACACGTCGGCCAGGATCGTGAACAAGATGAACTGCTTGAGCATCGAGCCCCACTTCAGCAGGGCGAGGTAGGGGCCCGAGTGCTCGAAGGAGCGGGCTTCCTCGATCATCCCGAACTCATTGGTGCCGGTGTGCGTCTCCACCGGGATCCGGCCGGTCTCGTGCAGGATCACCATGAACAGAGCTGCGGACGCGAGCAGGTGTGCGGGGCGGATGACCTGACCCGCGGAGGAGCGGACCGTGGCGGCCAGGGCGTAGGGCAGGTCAGTGCCGGTCAGCAGCGCCACCGTGAACACCACGAACAGCACTACCGGCTCGGTGATCGCTGAGAACGTCTTTGCGCGGCTCGAGCCCAGCTGCGCGTAAGGACTCCCCGTCTCAAGGGCGGCGGCGGCCACGAGGAAGCTGGCCAGCGACAGCAGGAACCCGCCGCCCAGGATGTCGCCCATGTAGCCGAGCGGCAGCCCGAACGTTGTCAGCACCGGGATCAGCAGCGGGATCGTCAGGTACGCCGCCACCGCCGCAGGCGGCGCCGCGAGGAAGAACCAGCTCGCTCTGGACGGGGCGAGCGCCTCCTTACGGCACAGCTTCGCCAGGTCGTAGTACGGCTGCAGCACCCGCGGTCCCCGCCGGCCCTGCAGTCGCGCCTCCACCTTCGCGATAACGCCCATCAGACCGGGCGCGCCCACCGCGACGGTAAGGACCTGCAACAGCTGGATGACGGGGATCGGAACGGCCGCGCTCACCGCGCGACCTGTTGATCATTGCCCGGCGGTTCCTGCGGCTCGTCCATCGTGATGCCTCCTACCCGTGACAGCACCCTGAACTCCACCGTGACAGCCCTGAAGCTCAAGGGGGGTAGAGGCCATCAGCGCGGCTGGGCCGGGCGGTTGTGGCGAGCCTCATCGCCAGGATTCCATCATCTCCCACGTTCTGGCCGACCGCAACCCGGTGCCGTCCCGTCGGGAGGGAAGCGCGCCGGCCCCCTCGTCCGCAGCGTGGCGGGCTTGCGGCTCGCTGGTCTGTGCCGCCCGCCCCGGGAGCAAGCGAGCTTCGTCCAGGTGCCAGGCAACCGTTCCGGCCTGCCAGGCGATGATCCGGTCGAGTGCGGCGATCGCGATAGCTCGCCGCTGCCCAGCAAAGTCGCCTACGAGGCTGGGCGGCCTCCACCCCGCGCCTAGTCATCCCAGCCTCCCACGCATGAGTCACGGTGAGAGGCCATCAGCCCGGCGGCGGTTCCGGAGCACTTATGCTCCCGCCGGAGCCCCATCCGGCCCAACCACCTTACTGCGCCCGACCACGCCGGGCGGCAGACGCGGCGATGTGCCGCACCTTCGGCGAAGCCCGTCCCGGCTAGACGAGTACGCTAGATAAACAGATGAAAGCTCTTGGCTGCTCTCGCGGCGTTCGGCGCTTCCGGCCATAGGTACAATTTGATAGGCGATGAAGCTCGCCTGAAACCGCCGCAACGGCTAACGGCTTCTACCACACGACACCGGTGGAGGCTGTTGATGACTTCTGACCTGCCTGGACCCGGCTCGCCCCTCTCGGCAGATGGCGTATCTACCGGTGTGACACCGCATCCGGAGGCGGCCGCGGTGCGCTTCGAGAGCATCCTCTTCGACCAGTCCGCGGCAGGCTCCGGTGTCGGCAGGCCGGAGGAGCCGGACTACTTCGCCGACCTGAATCTCGATCAGGTACTCAAGTCGATGACCGCGGGGCGCGAGCAGTACCAGCTGGAACCGTTCTTCCTCACCCCGCTGCGCGAGGTTGACGCCGTCCGGTACCGGCATGAGGTGCTGCGGGATCTTGAGAAGCGCGAGGTGCTCGAGTCGGTCAACAGGTTCGGGGAGACGATGCGGGAGATGCGTCGGCACCTCGAGCAGGCGCAGAAGCTCCACTACCAGTTGCAGAAACAGGCCTGGTTCCTCGATGCGGTGGAGATCTACTGCCAGGCGGTGCGCGTGCTGGCAGAAGAGCTTGCAGGGCGCGATGTGACGTCGCGCGGCTTCCGTCGGTTCCGCCGCTACCTCGCCGAGTACGCCGACTCCGAGCACGTCACCTCGCTGGCCGCGGAGACGCAGGCGCTCAGAGACGTGCTTGCCAGCATCCGGTATGCCGTCCGGGTCCACGGGCCGCGGGTCACGGTCGGCCGCTACGAAGGTGAGCCGGACTACGGCGCCGAGGTGGGGGAGTCATTCGCGAAGTTCAAGCAGGGCGCGGTGAAAAGCTACCTGGTGAAGCGCACGGAGTACGCGGAGATGGACCACGTTGAGGCCCAGATCCTCAGCCTGGTGGCGAGGCTGCACCCGGACGAGTTCGGGACGCTGTCCGACTACTGCACTCGCAACCGTGACTATCTCGACCCGACAATCGGGCGGTTCGACCGCGAGGTGCAGTTCTACCTCGCCTACCTCGAGCTGATCGGCCGATACCGGGCGGCCGGCCTTGCGTTCTGCTTTCCCCAGGTGTCGGGCCGCTCGAAGGAGATCGCCGCCGAGGACACCTTCGACATCGCGTTGGCAAACAAGCTGGTGCCTGACGGCGGCAAGGTCACCACGAATGACTTCTCGCTGGAGGGGCAGGAGCGGATGTTCGTGGTCAGCGGGCCGAACAACGGCGGCAAGACGACTTTCGCGCGCACCTTTGGCCAGCTGCACTACCTGGCTAGCCTCGGCCTGCCCGTCCCCGGCCGGAGCGCGCGGCTATTCCTTCCCGACCGAATTTACACGCACTTCGAGAAGGAGGAGGACATCGAGACGCTCCGGAGCAAGTTCGAGGACGAGCTCGTCCGGGTGCACGGGATCCTCGAGCAGGCGACCGCGGACAGCGTGATCATAATGAACGAGAGCTTCAACTCGACCACGCTGAACGACGCGCTGCTGGTCGGCACCGAGGTGATGCGCCGGATCCTCGACCTCGGCTGCCTGGGCGTCTACGTCACATTCGTCGATGAGATTGCCTCACTCAACGAGGCGACGGTGAGCATGGTCAGCCAGGTTGTGGCAGAGAACCCGGCCGAGCGGACCTTCAAGGTCCTGCGCAAGCCGGCTGACGGGCTCGCCTACGCCTGGGCAATCGCCGAGAAGTACGGCCTCACCTACGAGCGCCTCCTGGAACGGATCGACTGATGAAAGTCTTCCTGCTGCACCGGGACCGGGACTTCGCCGTCAAGCCGGAGCTGCGAGACGAGATCTTCGACGCGATGATGAGCGGCGACCTGTTCGCGATCACCCGCATCAGGCGGGACCGCGAGCGGAAGAAGGAGCCCGGCCCGCCGTCCGCGCCGGCCGGGAACGACGCGGTGCTGACCCAGGACCTCGAACTCCAGACGCTGTGGAACGCGATGGCGGCCGGCGACGAGTTCTTGTTCGAGATGGCCAAGCGGGCCGTCCTCTCTAGCCTGACCGACCCGGACGCAATCGTCTACAGGCAACGGGTGCTCGCGGAGTGCCTCGAGCACCCCGAAATCGTCCGCCAGCTCTACCAGCTCGCGGTCGAAGCGCTCGAAAACGAGCGGGCGGTGGGCGGCCTATGGTCTACTTCCAGTTCGGATCAGATCCTCAGCCACTCGGTGCGTGTGCTGAAACTCCAGGTCGACGTGCTCAGACGGCTGCGGCAGATCGCCGACCAGCAGGCGGCGAGTTTCCGTTCGGAAGGCTTCACGCGCTTCTTCGCGATGCTCGGGGAGGAGCTCGCAGACGACTACCTGAAGGCAGTCGAGCACCATCTGCGCGAACTCGAGTTCAAGCGCGGCGTATTCGAGAGCGCCGAACTCGGCAAGGGCTTCAAAGGCCGCGGCTACATCGTCCGGACGCCGCGCGAGCAGCGCTGGACCGAGCGGCTCACGCTCGGCAACCGCGCAGGGAGCTACAGTTTCACGATCCCTCCCCGCGACGACAACGGATTCAGGGCGCTGGAGGAGATCCGAGGAAGAGGGATCAACCTGGTCGCGAACTCGGTGGCGCAATCGGCCGACCACGTCAAAAGCTTCTTCAGCATGCTGCGGCTCGAGCTGGCCTTCTACCTCGGCTGCCTCAACCTGCACGACAAACTCGTCGGGAAAGGGGAGCCGGCCTGCTTCCCCCAACCGCTCGCCGTCGGCCACCTCGCCCTCACCGCAGACGGGATCTACGACGTTTGCCTGACGCTCCACCTCGAAAACCGGGTCGTCGGCAACGAGGTTGACGCCGAAGGCAAATCGCTGATAATGATCACCGGCGCTAACCAGGGCGGCAAGTCGACCCTGCTGCGCAGCTTCGGCCTTGCCCAGCTGATGATGCAGGCAGGCATGTTCGTGGCCGCCCGGTCGTTCCGCGCCGGCGTCTGCAACGGCCTCTTCACCCACTACAAGCGCGAAGAGGACGCCATGATGGAGAGCGGCAAGCTTGACGAGGAGCTCAGCAGGATGAGCGAGATCGCCAGCCAGATCACGCGCCATTCGATTCTGCTGTGCAACGAGTCATTCGCCTCCACCAACGAGCGCGAAGGCTCCGAGATCGCCCGGCAGGTTATCAGGGCGATGCTTCGCAAGCAGATCAAGGTCTTCTTCGTCACCCACATGTACGACCTCGCGCACAGTTTCCACGCCAAGCAGCTCGGCAATGCCCTGTTCCTGCGCGCCGAGCGGCAGCTGGACGGGCAGCGGACCTTCAGGCTGACCGAGGGCGAGCCACTGGCGACCAGCTACGGCGAAGACTCCTACCGGCGCATCTTCGGCACGGCCGACCTAGAGCGTGTTTGAAGCCTGGGATTTGTGCCAGATGACAAGAGGGCCAGAGCGAAGACGAAGTCCTGCCGGCGGGCGCTAGCGGCGTCCGCCCGGGCTGCCGTCGTCGCTGCGCGGCCACGCGGCCCAGAAAATCACCCACCGGCTAATATCTCAGCCCAGCGACCCACAAGCGCGGAGGATCGAGGCTAGAGCTGACTTCCTAGAAAACGGCAATATCGCTGGAAGCGGTTACGCGATAAGGCTCGCCTAACGCCGCGGCTGATGTCGGCCCACTGGGGTGGGGCCCAAGCGAGGGCCGAGCCTGCAGCAGGCCTATCGTGCAATTGTGCTTCTCGTTCTTCAGCCTGATCAGCCCGCTGATTATCGTCCGTCAGAAACGCCCGCGAATCGAATGCTTCACTGGCGTGGCGACCGGATGTTAACCTGAGGGGAAGCGGCGGAGGGGCTCGCCGAAAATGCGGATACGCCGCCAACGGTCCCTGCCAGGCGAGACCTGTGGCGGAGGCGGCGTGAGCGAGTGCCCTGGTGGCTGCTGTCCACACGACGGTGTCGGGCTAGGCGGGGCCTGTCCCGGCGACCTGCCGTACGCGCCGCTGCGCGAGCGGGTCGCCCACCTCCGCGTCTGCCGGTTGCTCCCTGTACTCAAGATCGCCTCGCTCACACGAGCCGACCCGGAGGCCATCAGCCGACTGCTGTACGAGATCGCAGACGAGGAGAGACCCGGCGGTCCTGGTTGGCGCACGCCACGGCAGGCCGCAGAAGACGAATGGCTCGACCAAGTCATGGCGGACACGCCGCAGCAGACGCGGATGCCGGGGCCGCAGTCCGCGCGCGGGCCCTCGGAAATCGAGCTGCTCGCCGCCCTGTACGCCGACCCGGAGGTCCGCCGGGTGCTCGACAAACACGGCATCCCCACCGCCATCCTGGCGGAGCCGGCCTGGAAGCGCTTCCCGAGCCCGCAGCCGCTGACCGCCGACCTTGTCAGCGACCTGTACGAAGGCTGCGGACTTGGCCTTAACCATATCGGGCTGCTCACCGGGAGGCCCGCCGCCGCCGCCGGCGCCATCCTGCGCGCCAAGGGCGTCCGGCTGCGGCCCGCCAGAAAAGCGTCTCCGTTCATGCGTCGGTGGCGCCAGCGTGAACAGTAGCCCCCGCCGGCGGGGGACGGAGGAGTCCAAGGAACCGCCGGGCAATGAAGGTTGGGCCGCGCGATGAGCGCGGGCGTCCTGATCTCTGTCATCGAGCTGTTGCCGGTGCTCACCGTCGTATTTGGCGCGCCAGGGTCACGGGCGTGATCGCGAAGGTCAGCGGTCGTCGGGGACGGCTACAAGGTGAGATGTCAGCACCGTTTCCGCGGTCACCAGGCCGCGGTCGGGGGTCAGCGGATCGATGACGTCGAACGCTGCCGAGATCCGTTCGGGCGTGCCGATCACGGTGGTGACGACGGGGAGGTGGTGACCGCGGTGCGGGAAGTGGTCGCCATGCGGAGCGTGGTCGCGGTGGAACCCCCAGATGCCACGCACCGAGGTCGCACCGCTGAGGCCGGCCGAGCGCAGCCGGTGGACGATGACCCGGTGCACCGGCTGACCGTCGTGCCGTGCTGCCTCGGACGTATAGACCGTCAGCTTGACCATGGCCATCATGTCGGCTGATGCCAGCGCATCCCCGTCGGTTGCGAGCTGCGGACGGCTGATGAACTCCCCGTCCCGTTTGCACAGGCTGACCTTCGCCAGGGTCATGACCGGATGGCGGAACAGGCCGCCCAGTTCGGGAAGGAGCATCGCGATCCGTTTCCCGGCCCCCACAGCGGTGATCACGAGGGGGACGTCGGCGCCGTGGTGCAGGAACTGAGCGCGCTGTCGCCGCCCGAGGTACGTGCCGTCGACCCCGGGCAAGACGGTCGCGCCGGCCACTCCTCGCCGGTAGAGCAGCTCGCAGGCGGCCTCAAAGGCAGGCACCTGATAGACCCGATCCTGACGCGAGCAGTACAAGGTGAGCCTGGTCGCCTCCCCTGGATTCTCACCAAGCCAGATCAGGTCTATGTCGCCGGACAGCAGGCGGACCCGCTCCAGGGTGACCAGCTGTGGCCCGGCAAGCCGCAGTGCCTCGCCCAGCAGTACCTCGATGTTCCCCCGGGTGTCGACTGCGGTCACGGTCAGCGGCGGTTCGTCCGACGATGGCAGTGAACGGTCGGCGCGAGGCTGCCCGGCTCCGAACCCCTCGGTACCGCGCAGCAGGACGCTGGCCGGCGTCCGCTGCCTAGCGTAAAGGTCGATGAAAGCGTCGCCGAGGGATCCGCCGTCGGTGCGGTGGCCCTCGCGATAGTAACCGGCTAGCTCGATGCCGTCCTCGTCCATAACTGCGCTCCGATCCGCCGGGGCGCGGCGGAGCACCCTGCGGGCATCCTCCACCGCATCGGTTTTGCGCAGAAGCCATCGGCCGCGGGTGACGGCGGTTCGCGGAGACGGGGTCTCCGCGCCAGGGCATCATCTGGCTGCCGCCAGAGTACTGCGCAGCTGCGCCCCCGGCTAGGGCCTGACGGCGGCGGTCTGTCCGCCGCCTGCCGCGCGCATCGCCGGCACGGTCTCGCTGGTCACTAGGCCCTGTTCCCGCGTGAGCTCATCGACGATGGCGAAGGCCGCGGAGATGCGATCGGGGGCGTCGATCACGACAGTGAGCACAGGGACACGCCGGCCGGCCTGCAGCAGTCGGTCGCCGTGCGGCGAGTGGTCGCCGTGAAATCCCCAGACGCCACGCTGTGTCGTTGCCCCGCTGATCCCCGCGGCACGCAGCCGTCTGACGAGTGCCCGGTGGATCGGCTGCCCGTCGACAAGCGCCGTTTCCGACGTGTAGACCATGAGCTTGTGCCATAGGGGCATGTCGTGCTCGCCGGTTCCGGGCAGCTCGGATGGCGCGCAGCGTAGTTCCCCGTCGCGCTTGCAGATGCGTACCTGCTCCAGCGTGAGCAGCGGGCGGCGGAGGAGCCCGCCGAGCCCGGGCAGTACCCGGGCGATGCGCGAGCCCGAGCCAACGGCGATCACCATCATCGGCGTCCCCGCGTTGCGGCTGAAGAACGCGGCCCTTTCCCGCGCTCCGTGCGCGGTCCCGTCCACGCCGAGCAGTGCGGTGGCCCCCGCGATGCCGCGCCGGTGCAGCAGGTCGCAGACGGCCATGAAGGCCGGCATCCGATAGACGCGCTCCTGGCGGCCGAGGTAGATGGTCAGCTTGGTCTCATCGTTCGGGCCTTCGAGCAGCTGATCAGGCAGCGTGGCAGCCGAAATGTCGCCGGTCAGCAACCGGGCCCGCTCCAGGGTCACAAGCCCGGAGGTGAGCAGGTGCGCCGTGGGATCGAGAACCGCCTCAATCCGGGCGCGGGTGTCCACCGCGACCGCGGTGAGCGGTAGGTCCTCGGACAACGTGAGGGACATGTCGGTGCGCAGCCGCTGCTTGCTGCCGAATCCCTCGACGCCGCGGATGAGAATACTCGTCTCGATCTCATGTCGTCCGTAAAGGTCGAGCAGAGCGTCGGCTGTGAAGCGTCCCGCAGTCCGCTGCCGCTCCCCGAAGTACGTCGTGAGCTTGAGCGCGTCCGCACTCGGCCCGCCCACGCCACTAAGCGCGCCTTCGCCTTGGACACCGCTCATGCCGTTCACAGGTTCCCCTAGGGCGGGAATAGCGGCGCCGGACGCGGGGGGCGAAGGAATATCGGCTGACAGCTCAGGCACGCGAACAGACTCCTCACACGCGCGGGGGCAGAACTAGAGGCCGTCAGCCGCGGCGACACGGCGGTTCGCGAAGCCGACAGCTGCGCGCTGCCTCCGCACCAGGGCGTTATCTGGCCCTATAAGTGTACTGGCTCCCGAATTCCTACCGACAAACGGCACGGTGTTCCACCGCGCGTGGGCCGAAACTGTCAACAACACCGCGGAATCCGGAGAAGGCATTCCCGAGGGCAGGCTCTTAGGGGGCCTAGCCCGCCGTGAGCTCGCCGTGAGCGTCACTGGCATCCGAGGAGCACGCTTCCGTCGAGGAATGCGGCCGCCCGCCGCCAGGCCGTCATTTCCGGGCCTGCGTTTTCGCTTCGACGCGCCCAGGTGCTCTTGCTGAATGCCTCGTCTAGCTCGGTGATCAGCGTTTCCGCCAGTTCGGCGGCGGGCGCGGCCAGTTGCCCAGCCCAGGGGTCGGCTGCTTTCAGACTCAGCAGGTGGCGGACGCATAGCGGCACCTGGCGGCCGGGAATCTGGCGGTCGGCCGACAGTGACGCGCGCACGTCCTTGGCTGCTTGTTGCACGGCGGCGTCAAGGGCAACGCACAGGCGGCAGGCGTCCAAGCGGGAGGCGCGGCGGCGCCGTGGCCATGGCCACATCACGGGGCGGCCGGGTTCCCGGTCAGGCGAGGGGACGGGCGGGGCCAGGGCCGCGGTCAGGCAGCCGGCCTGCCAGGTAACCAAAGCCTGGGTGTGCCGGCCGGCTAGGACGATCAGGTCGCTGAGGTGATCGGCGCACAGTAGCATCCGGCGGTCCTGGTGGTGGTCGCAGGCGCGGAGCATCCCTGCCAGGTGGCTGGTCTCCGTGCGCGCTGCGGCCTGGCAGGCGGCGCACATACCCGGGCCAGGCCGTGCGTCGGCTGGCATCGCGCGGCGCAGCGCGGCGCGCGGCCTTGCGTCGGGATCCGTCCCTGTCAGCCAACCGGGACCGGCCGGGTAACAAGCGGTGGCCTCGGACATTACGCCCGATAGCCACGCGGCGACCTGAGGCGCCGTGCGCTGCGACGCTGCACGCAGATGAGGGATGCTGAGGTGCCCCAGATTTTCCGGACAGGGATCCAATAGGATTCTTATCTGGAAAGGAACGGGATCGAGTGCCGGGCAAACCGAAACGATACACTTCCGAGTTTAAGGAGCAGGCCGCCAAGAGGGTGG
>Ga0335075_10001663_pt1 | contig 36358 bp, 27 predicted proteins | sample Lox_Sample_24_FD_206723 | JGI IMG/M metagenome (GOLD analysis project Ga0335075, IMG submission 206723) | Soil microbial communities from Loxahatchee National Wildlife Refuge, Florida, United States - Lox_Sample_2.4 | ecosystem: Environmental > Terrestrial > Soil > Wetlands | place: USA... | reverse complement strand
CAAGATGAACGTGGAGCTGATCAGCCCGATCGCGATGGAAGAGGGGCTGCGCTTTGCGATCCGCGAGGGCGGCCGCACCGTCGGTGCCGGCGTCGTCGCGAAGATCATCAAGTGAGAGAGGTAATTCTTTCGGCGCGCAGCGCCGGTGGCAGTGCAAAGCGGGGCCGGGCCGTTCCCGGCCCCGCGGCGAAATGTGTAGCGTCTCGCGGAAATCGCCTCGGCGATTTCCGCCCATAAACGTAGGCCAGTAGCTCAATTGGCAGAGCGGCGGTCTCCAAAACCGCAGGTTGGGGGTTCGATTCCCTCCTGGCCTGCCAGCGTTTGACATGACAGACGAAATCAAAGTCGAGCAAGTCGGCACGGCGGACAAGGCGAAGCTCGGTGCGGCGATCGTCGCCGTGGCCGCGGGTGTCGCCGGCTACTACGTGCTCAGTACCGACGCCAACTGGGTGCGCTGGGCCGCCGTGGTCGCCGGCCTGGTGGTCGCGGCGCTGCTGCTCGTGTTCTCGCGCTACGGCACCGAGTTCAGCGAGTTCATGGCGAGCGCGCGCGTCGAACTGCGCAAGATCGTGTGGCCGACCCGTGAGGAGACCGGCAAGACGACTCTCATCGTGTTCATTTTCGTCGCCATTGCGGGCTTCTTCTTCTGGGGGCTCGACCTGCTGCTCTCGTGGGCAACGCGGGCTTTGACGGGAACGGGGGGCTGATCGTGGCGCTGAGATGGTACGTGGTGCACGCCTACTCGAACTTCGAGCACCGGGTGCAGGAGTCGCTGAAGGAGCGGATCAAGCGCGCCGGCCTGGAGCCGAAGTTCGGCGAAATCCTCGTCCCCACCGAGGAGGTCGTGGAAATGCGCGACGGCCAGAAGCGCCGCAGCGAGCGCAAGTTCTACCCCGGCTACGTGCTGGTGCAGATGGAAATGGACGAGGACACCTGGCACCTGGTGCGCGAGGTGCCCAAGGTCCTCGGCTTCATCGGCGGCACGCCGGAGAAGCCGGCCCCGATCACCGATCGGGAAGCGAATCAGATCCTGCGCCGGGTCGAGGAAGGCGCCGACAAGCCGCGGCCGAAGGTGCTCTTCGAGCCGGGCGAAGTGGTGCGCGTCGTCGATGGACCGTTCAACGACTTCAACGGAGTCGTGGAGAACGTGAATTACGAGAAGAACCGCCTGCAGGTGGCGGTGCAGATCCTCGGGCGCTCGACGCCCGTGGAGCTGGATTTCTCGCAGGTCGAGAAGGCTTAGACAAACGTTCGGGGAGCCCATAAGGCGCTTGCACCCGAGGAGAGATGAATGGCTAAGAAGGTACAGGGCTACATCAAGCTGCAGGTGCCCGCAGGCTCTGCCAACCCGTCGCCGCCGATCGGTCCGGCGCTGGGCCAGCAGGGCGTGAACATCATGGAGTTCTGCAAGCAGTTCAATGCGCAGACCCAGAAGACGGAGAAGGGCCTTCCCATCCCCGTGGTGATCACGGTCTACACGGACCGCAGCTTCACCTTCATCATGAAGACGCCGCCCGCGTCCGTGCTGATCCGCAAGGCGATCGGCATCGAGAAGGGCAGCGGCACGCCCAACACCGCCAAGGTGGGCAAGATCAGCCGCAAGCAGCTCGAGGAGATCGCGAAGGCGAAACAGCCGGATCTCACCGCCGCGGATCTCGAGGCCGCCGTGCGCACCATCGCCGGCAGCGCGCGCAGCATGGGCGTCGACGTGGAGGGGCTCTAACATGGCAATACCCAAGCGCATGCAGGCGTGGAAGGACAAGCTTCCTCCCGGCAAGCAGTATCCGATCGAAGAGGCGTTGAAGCTCGTCAAGGAGTTCGCCAAGGCGAAGTTCGACGAGACGGTCGATGCCGCCGTCAATCTCGGCATCGATGCTAGCAAGTCCGATCAGCAGGTTCGCGGCTCGACCGTCATGCCGCACGGCACGGGCAAGACGGTGCGCGTGGCCGTGTTCACCTCGGGCAGGAACCAGGAGATCGCCAAGGCCGCCGGTGCCGACATCGTCGGGCTGGAGGATCTGGCGGCGAAGGTCAAGGCGGGCGAGATCAACTTCGATCGCGTCATCGCCAGCCCCGATGCCATGCGTGTCGTCGGCCAGCTCGGCCAGATCCTGGGTCCTCGCGGCCTGATGCCGAACCCGAAGGTCGGCACGGTCACCCCGGATGTCGCCACGGCCGTGAAGAACGCCAAGGCGGGTCAGGTGACCTATCGCGTGGACAAGGCCGGCATCGTGCACTGCACGATCGGCAAGGCCAGCTTCGAGGTCAACGCACTGAAGGAGAACCTGTCCGCGCTCATCGCCGATCTGCACAAGGCGAAGCCCGCGGCCGCCAAGGGCCAGTACCTGAAGCGCGTCAGCATCTCGTCGACCATGGGGCCGGGCCTCACGGTCGATCAGGCAAGTCTGTAGCTCGATTTTTCCGCGGATTTTGGCCAAGCCGGAATTCGCCAGTGAATGATGGTTTTGATGCGGGCCGGGACCCCGAAGGGGCCCGGCCATCATCGAAGACCGCAGGCGAGGGAACGACCCTCTTAATGACCGCCTGCGCAGATGGTGAACCGCTCTTCGCTGAGGCTCTGACTCCGCGAGAAGGTCGCCATGGCGAAGCCCACCGGGAAGACCGGCGGCTTCTTTCGTAATGATCTTCTCACCCGAGAGGAGAGAAGGAATGGCACTCAACCTGGAAGACAAGAAGGCGATGGTCGCCGAAGTGGCCGAAGTAGCCGCCAAAGCCCAGTCGGTCGTGGCCGCGGAATACCGCGGGCTGACCGTCGGGCAGATGACGGAGCTTCGTTCCAAGGCGCGGGCGCAAGGCGTGTACATGCGTGTGGTCAAGAACACGCTGGCGCGCAAGGCGTTCGCGGGCACCTCGTTCGAGCCGGTGGGACCGAAGCTCAAAGGGCCGCTCGTGCTCGCATTCTCGAAGGACGATCCCGGCGCGGCTGCGCGCCTGGTGAAGGACTTCGCGAAGGCGAACGACAAGCTGGTGGCAACCCTCGTGTCGCTCGGCGGGCAGGTACTGCCCGGCGCCGACCTCGATAAGGTCGCCAGCCTGCCGACGCGCGAGCAGGCGTTGTCGATGCTGCTGGGGGTGCTCAAGGCACCGATCCAGAAGTTCGTCGCCACGCTCGCCGAGCCGCCGGCCAAGCTCGCCCGCACTCTGGCCGCGGTACGCGACCAGAAGCCGCAGGCCGCCGCCTAGCCGACTTGTCTTGAAATCAATTTGCGGAGACCCAACATGGCTGTCAGCAAAGACGAAATCCTCGATGCAATTTCCAAGATGACCCTGATGGAGGTCGTCGAGCTCATCTCCGACATGGAGAAGAAGTTCGGCGTCACCGCCGCGGCGCCTGTCGCCGTAGCGGCGGGTCCGGCGGGCGGCGGCGCTGCCGCGGCCCCGGCCGAGGAGAAGACGGAATTCACCGTCCTCCTCAAGGAGTACCCGGCCGACAAGAAAGTGACCGTGATCAAGGTGATCCGCGAGATCACCGGCCTCGGCTTGAAGGAGGCGAAGGACCTGGTCGAGGGCGTGCCCTCGACCGTCAAGGAGGCGGTCTCCAAGGCCGACTCCGACTCCATCAAGAAGAAGCTCGAGGAAGCCGGCGCGAAAGTGGAGATCAAGTAAGTCTTGGTCTCCATGCGCTGCGCAATGGAACAAGCAGGGCTCGCGCTTCGGCGCGAGCCCTGTGTATCGGGCTGGAAGCCCTTTTTTCCGTTCTGAGGTGAACCCCCGATGGCCTATTCCTTCACCGAGAAGAAGCGCATCCGTAAGAGCTTCGGCAAGCAGGCGAGCATCCTCGACACGCCTTACCTGCTAGCCATCCAGCTCGACTCGTATCGCTCGTTCCTGCAGGCTGAGAAGCCCGAGGACGCGCGCGACAGCGTGGGTCTGCACGCTGCCTTCAAGAGCGTGTTCCCGATCACGAGCTACTCCGGCAACGCTTCACTCGAGTACGTGAGCTACCGGCTCGGCGAGCCGGTCTTCGACGTGAAGGAGTGCCAGCTGCGCGGGCTCACCTACGCGGCGCCCCTGCGCGTCAAGGTGCGCCTGATCGTGCTCGACAAGGAAGCCGCCGGCGCCAAGAAGCCGGTCAAGGACGTGCGCGAGCAGGAGGTCTATCTCGGCGAGCTGCCGCTCATGACCGACAACGGCACCTTCATCATCAACGGCACGGAGCGGGTGATCGTCTCCCAGCTGCATCGTTCTCCGGGCGTGTTCTTCGACCACGACCGCGGCAAGACGCACTCCTCGGGCAAGCTGCTCTTCTCCGCCCGCATCATTCCTTACCGCGGCTCCTGGCTCGACTTCGAGTTCGACCCCAAGGACTGCGTGTTCGCGCGCATCGACCGCCGCCGCAAGCTCCCGGTCACCATCATCCTGCGCGCGCTCGGCATGAACGAGGCCGACATCCTGGCCACGTTCTTCGATACCAACACCTTCTACATCGGCCGCGAGGAAGTGGCGCTGCAGCTCGTGCCGCAGCGGCTGCGCGGCGAGACGGCGACGTTCGAGATCCGCGTCGGCGACAAGGTGATCGTGGAGGAAGGCCGCCGCATCACCGCGCGCCACGTGCGCCAGCTCGAGGATGCCAAGGTCACGCGCCTGCGCGTGCCGCGGGAATACGCCTACGGCAAGATCCTCTCGCAGGACGTGGTCAACACCGACACCGGCGAGATCCTCGCCAAGGCCAACGAGGTTCTGACCGCCGCTTCCGTCGAGAAACTGATCGAAGCCGGCATCACCGAGATTCAGACGCTCTACGTCAACGATCTCGACCGCGGTCCGTACATCTCCGACACGCTGCGCATCGACCCGACCAAGACCCGCCTCGAGGCGCTGGTCGAGATCTATCGCATGATGCGTCCGGGCGAGCCGCCGACCAAGGATGCGGCGGAGAACCTGTTCGCCAACCTGTTCTTCAATTCGGAGCGGTATGACCTCTCGGCCGTGGGCCGCATGAAGTTCAACCGCCGCGTCGGCCGCCAGGAGATCACAGGCTCCGGCATTCTCTATGACCGCAAGTATTTCGGTGGCCGCACGGACGAGGCCTCGAAGCGCATGGTCGAGAAGTACGGCGACACCTCCGACATCATCGACGTGCTGAAGGTCCTGATCGACATCCGCAACGGCAACGGTCAGGTGGACGACATCGACCACTTGGGGAACCGTCGCGTGCGCAGCGTCGGCGAAATGGCGGAGAACGCTTTCCGCGTCGGACTGGTGCGCGTCGAGCGTGCCGTGAAGGAGCGCCTGACCATCGCGGAGAGCGAGCCGCTGATGCCGCAGGAGATGATCAACGCCAAGCCGGTCGCGGCGGCGGTGAAGGAATTCTTCGGCTCCTCGCAGCTGTCGCAGTTCATGGACCAGAACAATCCCCTGTCCGAGGTGACCCACAAGCGGCGCGTCTCCGCGCTGGGCCCGGGCGGCCTCACCCGCGAGCGCGCCGGTTTCGAAGTGCGCGACGTGCATCCGACCCATTACGGCCGGGTGTGCCCGATCGAGACCCCTGAAGGTCCGAACATCGGCCTGATCAACTCGCTGGCGGTCTACGCCCGCACCAACCAGTACGGCTTCCTCGAGACGCCGTACCGGCGTGTGGAAGGCGGGGCGGTCACGGACAAGATCGACTATCTGTCCGCGATCGAGGAGGGCGACTTCGCCATCGCGCAGGCGAACGCCAGCCTGGGCCCCAAGGGCGAGTTGCAGGACGAGCTGGTGTCGTGCCGCTTCCAGAATGAGTTCACGCTCATGCCGCGGGACCGCATCAACTACATGGACGTGAGCCCCAAGCAGATCGTATCCGTGGCGGCATCGCTGATTCCGTTCCTGGAACACGACGATGCCAACCGCGCGCTCATGGGCTCGAACATGCAGCGCCAGGCGGTGCCCACTCTGCGCTCGGAGACGCCGCTCGTCGGCACCGGCATGGAGCGGCCCGTCGCGATCGACTCCGGCGTGACCGTGGTGGCACGGCGCGGCGGCACCGTGGATTCCGTCGATGCCTCGCGCATCGTGGTACGGGTCAACGATGAGGAGACCATCGCCGGTGAGCCCGGCGTGGACATCTACACGCTCACCAAGTACACGCGTTCCAACCAGAACACCTGTATCAACCAGCGTCCGCTGGTGAATGCGGGCGACACCATCGCGCGCGGCGATGTCCTGGCCGATGGCCCCTCGACGCATCTGGGCGAGCTGGCGCTCGGCCAGAACCTGCTGGTCGCCTTCATGCCCTGGAACGGCTACAACTTCGAGGACTCGATCCTCATCTCCGAGCGGGTGGTGCAGGAGGACCGCTTCACCACGATTCATATCGAGGAGCTGACCTGCGTCGCCCGCGATACCAAGCTCGGACCGGAAGAAATCACAGCCGACATCCCGAACGTCGGTGACGCCGCCCTGGCGAAACTCGATGAGGCGGGCATCGCCTTCATCGGCGCCGAGGTCAAGGCCGGCGACATCCTGGTCGGCAAAGTCACTCCCAAGGGAGAGACGCAGCTGACACCGGAAGAGAAGCTCCTGCGCGCCATCTTCGGCGAGAAGGCTTCGGACGTGAAGGACACCAGTCTGCGCGTCCCGCCGGGAATGGACGGTACGGTGATCGACGTCCGCGTCTTCACGCGCGATGGCGTGGAGAAGGACGCCCGCGCGCTGTCGATCGAGAAGGCCGAGATCGAGCGGGTCCGCAAGGACTTCGCCGATCAGCAGCGCATCCTGGAAGAGGACCTCTTCCAGCGCGTGCGCGGCATGCTGGTGGGGCAGAGCGCCGCCGGCGGCCCGCGCAAGCTCAAGGCCGGCACCACGATCACCGCCGAGTACCTGGACGAGCTGCCGCGCGAGGAGTGGTTCGAGATCCGCCTCGAGGACGAGGACGCCAACTCGCAGCTGGAGCAGGCCTCGGAGCGTGTGACCTTGCAGCGCAAGGCGTTCGAGAAGCGCCTGGAGGACAAGAAAGCCAAGATCACGGCCGGCGATGACCTCGCTCCGGGCGTGCTCAAGATGGTGAAGGTGTACCTCGCGGTGAAGCGCCGCGTGCAGCCCGGCGACAAGATGGCCGGCCGCCACGGCAACAAGGGCGTTATCTCCACCATCGTTCCGGTGGAGGACATGCCGTACACCGCGGACGGTACACCGGTCGACATCGTGTTGAACCCTCTCGGCGTGCCGTCGCGAATGAACGTCGGCCAGGTGCTCGAGACGCACCTGGGCTGGGCGGCGAAGGGCGTGGGCTTGAAGATCGGGCGGATGCTCGAGGCTCAGGCGGCCGAGGAGGAGCTGCGCTCGTTCATCAAGCAGATCTACAACGAGACCGGCGGCCAACGCGAGGAGATCGATAGCCTGAACGGCGCGGATCTGAAGCAGCTGGCCAAGAACCTGTCGAACGGCGTGCCCATGGCGACGCCGGTGTTCGACGGCGCCAGCGAGAAGGAGATCAAGCGGATGCTGGAGCTCGCCGATCTGCCGACGAGCGGTCAGACCTATCTGTACGACGGCCGTACCGGCGAGCGCTTCGAGCGCTCCGTGACGGTTGGCTACATGTACATGCTGAAGCTCAACCACCTGGTCGACGACAAGATGCACGCGCGCTCCACCGGGCCTTACAGCCTGGTCACGCAGCAGCCGCTGGGCGGCAAGGCGCAGTTCGGCGGCCAGCGCTTCGGCGAGATGGAAGTCTGGGCGCTGGAGGCGTACGGCGCTTCCTACACGCTGCAGGAGATGCTGACGGTCAAGTCCGACGACGTGAACGGCCGCACCAAGATGTACAAGAACATCGTGGACGGCAATCACCAGATGGATGCCGGCATGCCGGAATCCTTCAACGTGCTCGTCAAGGAAATACGCTCGCTCGGCATAAATATGGAGCTCGAGCAAGACTGATGATGGCAGGAGTCCAAATTCTTCCGGCGCGCAGCGCCGCTACTCGGACGGGGTCGGCTTCGACCCCGTTGGAAGTTGGGCGTAGCCCATGGGAATATCACGCATGAAAGATCTACTCAAGCTTTTCAAGCAGCATGCCCCGGTCGAGCAGTTCGATTCGATCAAGATCGGGCTCGCCTCGCCGGAGATGATCCGGGCGTGGTCGTACGGCGAGGTCAAGAAGCCGGAGACCATCAACTACCGCACGTTCAAGCCGGAGCGGGACGGACTCTTCTGCGCCAAGATCTTCGGCCCCGTGAAGGACTACGAGTGCCTTTGCGGCAAGTACAAGCGCCTGAAGCACCGCGGCGTGGTCTGCGAGAAGTGCGGCGTCGAGGTCACCCAGTCCAAAGTGCGCCGCGAGCGCATGGGCCACATCGAGCTCGCGAGCCCCACGGCCCACCTCTGGTTCCTGAAGTCGCTGCCGTCGCGCATCGGCCTGATGCTCGACATGACGCTGCGCGAGATCGAGCGCGTGCTCTATTTCGAAGCGTTCGTCGTCATCGACCCGGGCATGACGCCGCTGCAGCGCGGTCAGCTCCTCACCGACGAGATGTATCTCGAGGCGATCGAGGAGCACGGCGATGAATTCGACGCCCGCATGGGCGCCGAGGCCGTCTACGAGCTGCTGCGCACCATCGATCTGCAGGCCGAGATCGGCAAGGTCCGCGAGGAGATGGCCGGCACCTCCTCGGAGACCAAGCTCAAGCGCCTGTCCAAGCGCCTGAAGCTGATCGAGTCCTTCATCGAGTCGGGCAACAAGCCGGAATGGATGGTCATGACCGTCCTGCCGGTGCTGCCGCCCGACCTGCGCCCGCTGGTGCCTCTGGACGGCGGCCGCTTCGCGACGTCGGACCTCAACGACCTCTACCGCCGCGTCATCAACCGCAACAACCGCCTGCGCAGGCTGCTCGAGCTCAACGCGCCCGACATCATCGTGCGCAACGAGAAGCGCATGCTGCAGGAAGCGGTGGATGCGCTGCTCGACAACGGCCGCCGCGGCCGGGCGATCACCGGCACCAACAAGCGGCCGCTGAAGTCCCTCGCCGACATGATCAAGGGCAAGCAGGGGCGCTTTCGCCAGAACCTGCTCGGCAAGCGCGTCGACTACTCGGGCCGCTCGGTCATCGTGGTCGGCCCGCAGCTGCGCCTGCATCAGTGCGGCCTGCCGAAGAAGATGGCGCTCGAGCTCTTCAAGCCCTTCATCTTCCAGAAGCTGCAGCTGCGTGGCGAGGCATCGACCATCAAGGCGGCCAAGCGGCTGGTGGAGCGCGAAGGTCCGGAAGTATGGGACATCCTCGAGGAGGTCATCCGCGAGCATCCCGTGCTGCTGAACCGCGCGCCGACCCTGCATCGCCTCGGCATCCAGGCGTTCGAGCCGCAGCTGGTCGAAGGCAAGGCGATCCAGCTGCATCCGCTGGTCTGTACGGCCTTCAACGCGGACTTCGACGGCGACCAGATGGCCGTGCACGTGCCGCTGTCCCTCGAGGCCCAGCTCGAGGCGCGGGCGCTGATGATGTCGTCCAACAACATCCTGTCGCCCGCCAACGGTGACCCGATCATCGTGCCGTCGCAGGACGTCGTGCTCGGTCTCTACTACATGACCCGCGAGCGCGTCGGCGCCCGTGGCGAAGGCATGTTCTTCTCGGACGTTGCCGAGGTCCATCGCGCTTACGAGAGCCGCTCGATCGACCTGCAGGCCAAGGTGCGCGTCCGCATCCGCGAAACGCTGCGCATCCCGGGCGGCGAGTTCGAGGAGAAGCGCCGCGTCGTCGAGACGACGGCGGGCCGTGCGCTCCTCTTCGAGATCCTGCCGAAGGGACTGTCCTTCGACATCATCAACCAGGACATGACGAAGAAGACGATCTCCGCGACCATCAATGCGTGCTATCGCGCGTTGGGCCTCAAGGAGACGGTCATCTTCGCCGACCAGTTGATGTACACGGGCTTCCACTACGCCACGCGCGCAGGCGTGTCCTTCGGCATCGACGACATCGTCATCCCGGAGCAGAAGACGCGGATCGTCGCGTCCGCCGACCGCGAAGTGAAGGAGATCCAGGACCAGTACTCGTCCGGCCTCGTCACCAATGGCGAGCGCTACAACAAGGTGGTCGACATCTGGTCGCGTGCCAACGACCAGGTGGCGAAGGCGATGATGGAGAAGCTGGGGAGCGAGGAGGCGCAGGACTCCAGGGGCCAGCAGGTCCGCCAGAAGTCCTTCAACTCCATCTTCATGATGGCCGACTCCGGCGCGCGCGGCTCCGCTGCGCAGATCCGTCAGCTCGCCGGCATGCGCGGCTTGATGGCGAAGCCTGACGGCTCCATCATCGAGACGCCCATCACCGCGAACTTCCGTGAGGGTCTCAACGTTCTGCAGTACTTCATCTCGACGCACGGTGCCCGCAAAGGTCTCGCCGACACGGCGCTCAAGACGGCCAACTCCGGCTATCTGACCCGTCGTCTGGTGGACGTTGCACAGGACCTCGTCGTGACGGAGCCTGATTGCGGCACGTCCAATGGACTGAACATGACCCCGCTCGTCGAGGGCGGTGACGTGGTGGAAGCGTTGGGTGAGCGCGTGCTCGGCCGCGTCCTGGCCGATGACATCATGAAGCCGGGCAACGACGAGGAAGTGCTGATCCCCAAGGGCACGCTGCTCGATGAGAAGCTCGTGCGCCGGTTGGAGCACGATGGCGTGGACCAGATCAAGGTCCGCTCCCCCATCACCTGCCAGACGCGCTACGGCGTATGCTCGCAGTGCTACGGGCGCGACCTTGCCCGTGGACGCATCATCAGCATCGGTGAGGCGGTGGGTGTCATCGCGGCGCAGTCGATCGGCGAGCCGGGAACGCAGCTCACGATGCGTACCTTCCACATCGGCGGCGCGGCCTCGAGGGCGGCGGCGGCGAGCAGTGTCGAGGTGCGCAACAAGGGCCTCATCCGCTTCCATCACATCAAGACCGTGCAGCACGAGAAGGGTCATCTGGTGGCCGTATCGCGCTCCGGTGAGATCGGCGTGGTCGATGACTTCGGCCGCGAGCGCGAGCGCTACAAGATCCCGTACGGCGCCATGATCAGCGTCAAGGAAGGCGACCAGGTGGCGGCCAGCCAGGTCGTGGCGACCTGGGATCCGCACACCCACCCGGTGATCACGGAGGTGGCGGGCCTGGTGAAGTTCCAGGACTTCATCGACGGCCTCACCGTCACGACGCAGGTGGACGAGGTCACGGGGCTCTCGAGCACCGTGGTGCTCGACACCAAGCAGCGCGGCGGCAAGGACGTGCGCGCGACCATCAAGCTGGTCAACAACAAGGGCAAGGAAGTCACCTTCGCCAACACGGAGATTCCGGCGGTGTACTCGCTCCCCTCGGGCGCGCTCGTCGCGCTGGAGGACGGGGCGCGGGTGTCGGTGGGCGATGTCATCGCCCGCATCCCGCAGGAGTCGTCGAAGACCCGCGACATCACCGGCGGTCTGCCGCGCGTGGCGGATCTCTTCGAGGCCCGCAAGCCCAAGGACCCGGCCATCCTCGCGGAGAAGTCGGGCACCGTCAGCTTCGGCAAGGAGACCAAGGGCAAGCGGCGCCTGATCATCACCAGCGATGACGGTGAGAAATATGAGGAGCTGATCCCGAAGTGGCGCCAGCTCAACGTCTTCGAGGGCGAGACGGTCGAGAGCGGTGAGGTGATCGCCGACGGCGAGCCGAACCCGCACGACATACTGCGCCTGCAGGGCGTCGAGGCGCTGGCCAACTACCTTGTGCGCGAGATCCAGGACGTCTACCGCCTGCAGGGCGTGAAGATCAACGACAAGCACATCGAGGTGATCATCCGCCAGATGCTGCGCAAGACCGAGGTGCAGGCCGCCGGGGAGACCACTCTCCTGCGCGGCGAGCAGCTCGACCGGGCGCGCGCGCTCGACATCAACGATCGCGCGCAGCAGGACGGCAAGCAGAATGCGGTTCTGCAGCCGGTGCTGCTCGGCATCACCAAGGCGTCCCTCGCAACGGAGTCGTTCATCTCCGCGGCCTCGTTCCAAGAGACCACCCGCGTCCTCACGGAAGCGGCAGTGCGCGGTCTCAAGGACGACCTGCGCGGCCTCAAGGAAAACGTCATCGTCGGCCGGCTCATCCCGGCAGGCACGGGCTTCGCGGCCCATGCCTCGCGCCGCAAGAAGACCGACGGCACCGAGCGTCGCAGCTTCATGGACGTCGGCGGCGGCATGCCGGACGCCGAGGAGTCGGGTGGCGGTGGCGGCGGCGGGGGAGTCGGCGAAGAGTCGGAGAGCACGGCGGGCTGACCCGCCTCCGCAGTTCAGCGACCCTGAACAGGCCGGTGAGAGCGAAAGCCCTCACCGGCTTTTTCTTGCGCGCGTGCTACCGCGGCGGTATGGTCCCTCCATGTCCGATCGCCCGAACGCCCTGGAAGAGGCTGAGCGCAAGGCGCTGGGCCGCGATCGCCTTGGCTGGGTGGATCTTTATTTCTTGCGTTGGTTTGCATTAGCGCGAAGGGCTCCAAAGAGCTCCCTAGAAACTCCATACTCGAAGGCGCTGTTCGAGGTGACGGTTATAGCCGTTCTCATGCCGTTTACGGCAGTATTTTCGTGCGTTGTAATGACGAGTCTTGAATGGGCGCCCACCTTCGCACATACGCATCCTAATTTCTCACCGATGGTTACTGGCCTGGTGCTCGGATTTATCGCAATTGGAGCTGGGAACATTTGGTTGCGTCGCCGCTTCAGGAGGTTTCCCCCTGATGCTTGGGCTAGTTTCGACACTGATGCCGATCGCCGGATACTTTTCTGGCAAAAGCGAATTATTTTGCTAATTTGTGGAGCAGTTGTACCGGTGTTCGCAGTTATCGTAACTGTCTGGATCTTATAGCAACCAAGTGATCCGAATAATCCCGTGCCGCTATGGATTATTCGAGATCGTGTAGGCAGTGAGCGTGCCGCTGGTGTCGTTGCCGGTCTCGGTAACCACCAGGAGCAAACCATCGCCCACGGCCAGCTGCACGATGTTGTTGCCCAGCGATTGCGTCCAAATGGAGCTGCCTGATGCCGCATCGACCGCGTAGAGGTCGCCCCGCGACGAGCCGGTGATCAGGTACTGCTCCCCATCGTTGACGACGATGGGAGGCGTATTGAGCACGTTATCGCCGGTGAAGGTCCACTGCACCGTATCGTCGGTCGCAACGTCGGTCAGATTGACCGCCTGCAGCTTGGAGGTTTGCAGAAAGTAGGCCGTGTTGCCGTAGAACGCCGCCGGCAGCGAATAGGCTAGCGTGCCGGTGCTGTTATCGCCCGTCTCGGCGTCGAAAATCGCAAGCGCCGAGGTGTTCGAGGAGTACACCAACTGATTGGCCACCGCCGGAGTCGCCCCCTGCGGACAGTAGAGCGTGCCGTTGGTGGTGTTCCAGATGACCTCGCCGGTTGCCGGCCGGAAGTCGATCGTGAAGCAGCCGGAGGTCGTGGCTGCGACGTACACACCGTCCGCCGTCACCGCCGGGGTCCCACTGGCGCCGGACAGAGACTGCTGCCATGCGATGGCGCCCGTGGTCTCATTCATCGCAGACAGCGTCGCGCTCCCGGATGTGATGACGTACACGTAGCCGTCTGCCGCGGTGGGAGCGCCCGGCGAAGCGGCGCCAAGGGGAGTGCTCCACTCCAACGCGCCGCTGGAGGCGTTATAGGCGTAAAGGGTGCTGCCGCCACCGGTGCCGGTTTGATCCTGCGTGACGAACACCTCTCCATTGTCGTAGGCCACGCCCCCCGATCCCCCGACGGTGCCGGGAATCGCTACCGGGCCCCACGCGGTGCTGCCGTCGGATTGGTTCAGCGCCAGCAGCTGGGAGCCACCGGAAGTCCCGGTCGTGAGGAACACAAAGCCATCGGCGATCACGACGTTGGACGGGGTGCCCGACCCGATGCTCACGTGCCAGGCCGACGAGGTCGGAAAGCTGACCGAGCCGTCGCTGAACGTCATCGCGCCGTCGTGCATCGGATCGATCTGGTAGGCGGTCGCATCGACCGACGGCGCCGTGATGGTGAGTGTCTGGGTATTCGATCCGCTGCCCGATGTCCCCGTAGTGCTGGACGTGCCGAAGGCGGCGTTGGACGGATTGGTGACGGTGATGGACGCGCTGCCGGCCGCGGCGATATCGGCGGCATTGATCTGGGCGATGAGCTCCGTAGTCGAGACGTAGGTGGTCGACCGGTTGGAGCCGTTCCACTGTACCGTGTCTCCCGAGCCGAACCCCGATCCCAACACCGTCATCTTGAAGGCGGGGCCGGCCTCGGCGACCGAGGTGGGAGAAATCGAAGTCACATTCTCCGTGCAGCCGGCGATGGTTGCCAACAGGACGGTCAGTCCAAACACACGCCGAGCTGACATTGCAACTTCCTTACGATCCGGCCTTACATTTTCCTGGTTTCGCGCGTCAGAGGCCTGGCCCCGGACGCGACCGGAGCAGGGTAGCGCCGTGTCAGACGCCGGGCAAGGCCCCGGCCGCCGACCGCGCCCGCGGACCAGACAATCTGAAACAAGAGCCACAGGCAGAGGGCGAATATGAGTGCGAACGCTATTCCCTCGACGGACAGCCCGAAGGTGGGCACCCAGTCGCCGAGCGTCGCATGCGCGACCGCACGATCGCCATGCAGCGCGAGATATGCCGCCTGCTGGAACAGCGACCCGTGCAGCGCGGCAACTTCCGCCTGCAGATGTTGCACGGAGGCCGCGAGCGAGCTGATCGCCGCCCCCTCGGCGTGGAAAGTCGGGTCCCTGCTGGCGAGGTGGTACTGGATGAGTTGCGCGAGATCGCCATGGAAGTACTGGTCCGCAATGCGCTGCCAGGGTGCCAGGTCCAGCCGCGCCTGATCGAGCATGCCGCCCAGGCGCTGCCGGTACTGCGAGATGAACCCCGGCACGAGGCCGCCCGCGACCACAGCGCAGATGAGCAGCACGCGATCAATGAAGCCACGGATGAGTGACATAATCCGCTTTCCGTTCCGCCGATTCCCTGCGCGAGCTTACCCGCTGCGACGCGCACCGCAAATCGGCCGCGGATCAGGGACTCGTCGAGAGAACGTACGCCGTGACAGTAGTGCCCGCCGGCACCACGAGGAGTCCATCGCCTGCCGACAGGCCGGATGTCGGGATGTCGATACCCCACCCGGGACCCGACGGCACCCCGGCCCCCACGCTTTGCTGCCATACGACGCTGCCGCTGGCGGCATCGAGTCCGTAAACGTTACCCGCCGATGAGGCAATGAATACGTATCCATTGACCAGGATGGGCGGGCTCATCAGCTGGCCATCGCCCGTGAAGGTCCAGAGCACGGTGCCGGTGCCAAGGTCGACCGCGCTCAGCGTGCCGCCCTGCACCTCGCTGCCGTTCAGGAAATATCCCGTTTGTGCTCCTATCGCGGTTTGTGCTCCTATCGCGGGTGGATAGTAGGTGTCGAACCCGCCGAGCACGGAGCCGGTGTCCGCGGAGAATTCCGTCCCGGTGTAGGAGCCTGACTCGGTGGTATCGGGAGAGTAGAGGACCCCGTTCGCCGCGACGGATATCTCATCGTGGCTGCTGCTGTATTCAGGCACGTTCTGCCAGACGTTGTCTCCAGCGGCGAGATCGAGGTCTTCGGTGGATCCCTCTCCGCTGAGGTAGACCCCGTCGGCCGTCAGGGTCGGATAGATCCCGGTGACCTTCCCGCGTTGTTGCCACAGGATCAGGCCGGTGTCTTCCTTGAACGCCGTCATGATGCCGCTGTTGGGATCGGAACCCGCGAATAGCACACCGTTGGCGGCCACCACGGTCGTGTACGAGGCTCCCGGGGGCGGGGAGGCGGTCCATTCCACCGCTCCCGATTGCGCGTCGTACGCATGAACGATGGTGCCGTCGCTGAGGAATAGGGAGCCGTTGTCGTAAGCCAGATTGAGGCTGCCGCCGACCGGCATAGTGATCGGGATCGGACCCCACGCCGTCGCGCCCGTCGCCTGGTCCAGGGCGACCAGCGTGCCTTGGACCTGCGCACCGGTCACCGTCTCGGTGGTGACGAATACGTCTCCGTCGGCGATCAGCGCATAGGCGGGTGTGCCGCCCACATCGACGCTCCAGGCGGCACCAGCCGGCAGACTCAGGTTGTTGAAGCTGATGGATCCCGAATGGCCGGGGTCGATCTGAAACGCGACGGCGTCCTTCGATGGCGTCGTGGACGCGACGCTCACACTCGCACTCAAGAGAGCGCCACTCCCTCCGCCCTGGACGGATACCGAGGCCGTACCCGCCGTGGCGATATCGGTAGCGCCTATTTGAGCGCGCAGCTCATTCGCCGACACGAAGGTCGTCGGCCTGTTGCTGCCGTTCCATTGAGCGGCTGAAGAGGAAGTAAATCCCTGGCCGATCAGGGTCAGGAGGAACCCCGGTCCGCCGGCGGCGACGGTGGCGGGCGAGGCCCCGGTGACGACAAAAGTCGCCGCCGATGAGGGAGTCGCCCCAGAGGGAGGCTCCCCGGATTGGGAACCGCCGACGGTGATGGCCGCTATGTCCGCCAGCGCGACGTCGGACGAGGTCAGTTGGGCATCGACCTCGATCGGACTCACATATTGGGTCGGCAATGGGGTGCCGTTCCATTCGACGACGGACTGCGCCGTCAAGCCGGTCCCGTTGACCTGAAGCGTCAGCCCCGACCCACCGGCCGGCGTCGAGGTCGGGCTGAGGGAGGTAACCTGCGTCGGCCCGAGAGTCACCGTGTACGTCACCGGAATGGTCAACGGACTGTTGGCGACCTGTCGGGTGCACGTCTCGTCGTAGCATCCGTAGATGGTGATCGTGTCGTGGTACGTACCGGGACCGAGCGGCGCCGGCGCTTTGAACGTGAAAGTGTAATTGACGGCAAATCCACCTTCCCCGGTCACCGAGGCGATCGCGGTGTTGTTGGTGATGACGCCGACGAAGACCTGGTTGACCGCCGCGGAACCGGTGGCCTGAGCGGTGATGCTGATGCTTGCCGTTGGAGCCGATTGGGCGGTGCTAGCGGACACCGACACACTGCTCACGTTTGCCGCGATGGAGGCGGTCCCGGAGCCGCTCGTGCCTCCGTTGCCACCGGACCCGGGGCTCGGGGTGCCCGTCGCCTGGCCGATGCTGGGTGGGGTGCTGGTGGCGTTGCCGCCGCCTCCCCCGCCGCAACCGGCCAGCAATCCCAAGAGGAGTATCGTCCCCACCGTCTGTCGAGCGATCATGCTCCAACCCCTGGACTCGTTCTACTTATTCCCGGACATCCGCGACTGCGCTCGCGGCAGGCTTAAGGTATCGCCGGCGGGTGAGATGATCAAGGGCTGCCCGATGCAGGCCGCAGGCAGCGGCGGCATCCGGGCGATGCGACCAGCCGTCACCGGCGTGCGATGAGTCGCTGACTCCCTGCCCGAGGTCGCCGGGAAAGGTTGCGTCCCAGGGCTTACCTAAGTACCGTCCCGTGCCTGATGAGCGGCGCGCCGCGGGTTGCGCGCTCCGATACCCATTGGGGAGCCGACGATGAGGCGACATTCGTTTCCGGTGAGAGCGGCAGCCGTGCTGCTTTCCATGAGTTGTATGGCAGCGGTTGCTTGGGCACGGCCACCCGCCGCCAAGCCGGCCGGGCAGGAGCCCGGGGACGTCTTTGCGCAGCTCAAGTTCCGCAATCTCGGCCCCGCGATCGCCGGCGGCCGCGTATCGGCGGTGGCGGGCGTCCCCGGCAACCCACAGATCTACTATGTTGGCGCCGCCGCGGGCGGCGTTTTCGAGACGACCGACGGCGGCCTGAACTGGCGGCCGATCTTCAACCATGCGTCCACCAGCTCGATCGGCGCCATCGCGGTCGCGGCCTCGAACCCCAGCCTGGTCTGGGTGGGCACGGGTGAGGCGAACATCCGCAACGATGTGATCCCCGGCGCCGGAGTGTATCTGTCGACGGACGGCGGCAAGACGTGGCGGTCGATGGGCCTGAAGACCGTCGGCCAGATCGGCCGCATCGTCATCGACCCGCATGACCCCAATCACGTGGTGGTCGCGGCGCTCGGCCATGAATGGGGTCCGAACCCCGACCGCGGCGTGTATGTGACGACCGACGGCGGCTTGACCTGGCGCAAATCGCTCTATGTCGACGATCACACCGGCGCGATCGACGTTGCCATGCAGCCCGACAACGGCCAGGTGCTGTTTGCCGCGACCTGGCAGGCCGACCGGACGCCGTGGACCCTCCATGACGGCGGCCCCGGGTCCGGAGTATGGCGCTCGACCGACGGCGGCGCGACCTGGAAGCGGCTGCGCGAGGGCCTGCCGACCGGCACCATCGGCCGCATCGGGCTGGCGATCGCGCCCAGCGATCCCAACCGCGTCTACGCGCTGCTCGAGGCGGCAATCGGCAAGGGGACGCTGTTCGCGACCGACGACCTCGGCAACCATTGGCACGAGGTCTCGGACAATCATGCCTACAACGTCCGGGGCTTTTATTTCACCACCCTGGAGGTCGCGCCCGACGACGCCGATCGGGTCTATTTCCTGGGTTTCCAGCTCGTCGAATCCGACGATGGCGGCAAGACGGCACGCGTGATCGACGAGTCGGTACACGTCGACCATCACGCCATGTGGATCGATCCCGCGAACCCCAAGCGCATGATCCAGGGCAACGACGGCGGCGCCTACCTGTCGCTGGACGGCGGCAAGAGTTGGCGCTTCCTCGATGGGATGCCCATCGAGCAGACGTACATGGTCGCGGCCGATACCGATACGCCGTACGACCTGTGCACCGGCCTCCAGGACAACAGCGGCTGGTGCGGCCCGTCCTCCTCCCTCGCCGACAACGTCGTGTCCGGTCAGGACTGGTTTACCGTCGTGGGCGGTGACGGCGAATATGTCGTACCGGCGCCGTCAAATGCGAACATCATCTATGGCGACGCTGAAGATGGTGCGATCACGCGGTTCGATCGCAAGACCAAGCAGTCCCTCTTCATCATGCCGTACCTGCATGGACCGGGGTACGTCGATGACCTCGTCACCGCGGCGCAGAAGATCCGCTTCAACTGGACGCCGCCGATAGCGGACGATCCGCAGAACGCCAACACGGTTTACATCGGCGGCAACGTGCTGCTCAAGTCCACCGACGGCGGACTGCACTGGAGCACGATCAGCCCCGACCTCACGCGCAATGACAAATCCAAGCAGCAGCTGTCGGGCGGTCCCATCCACTACGACCTCTCGGGCGCGGAGACCTACGACACCCTGCTCTCGATCCAGGTGGCGCGCGGCGACCCGCGCGTGATCTGGGTCGGCAGTGATGACGGGCTGGTGTCCGTTACTCGTGATGGCGGCGCCACCTGGAGCAAGGTGACGCCGCCGCGCGCCCCGGCTTGGGCGCGCGTCTACCAGATCGACGTCTCGCCGACCGACCCGGGAACGGCGTACGTCGCGTTCGATGCCCACGAGCTGAGCGACAACAGGCCCTACGCCTATGCCACGACCGACTACGGGCACCAGTGGCGGCCGATCGGCGCCGGCCTGCCCGATGACGCGTCGGTGATGGTCGTGCGCGCCGATCCGGATGACGGCCAGGTGCTGGCGGCCGGCACCATGCGGGGCGTGTGGATCTCACGCGACGGCGGCGACCATTGGCGGCAGCTGAAATCCAACCTCCCGACCGTGCCGGTCTTCGACCTGAAGTTCGTGCGCGGCGACCTCGTGCTCGCGACCCACGGCCGCGGCCTCTGGGTCCTCGACCACTTCGCCGCGGTCGCGCAGCTCGATCCGGGCGCGCTGCCGAAGCAGGTCAGGCTGTTCACGCCCGGCACCGGCGTCGAGTTTCAGCGGTGGAGCCGCGGCGAGGGCGCCGAGCCGTCGTTCGTCACTCCGAACGCGCCGGACGGAGTGATCATCGATTACAGCCTGGCGAAGAAGCTGACGGCCGGCAAGCAGCAGAAGGCCCTCGAGCAGACGCCGGTGAAGATCGAGATCCGCGATTCGAGCGGCGAGCTCATCGCGACCCGTTACGGCGAGTCGCAATACGGGGTCAACCGCTACATTTGGGACATGCGGTACGACAAGCCCGCGGCCATCGATTTCGAGCCGGCGCCGCTGGAAGGCAAGCCTCCCGCCTTCGAGGGGTTCACCGGGCCCGAGGTTCTTCCCGGAACATACTCGGTCAGCGTAACCGTCGGTGGTCACACCGAGACGGCGACCGCGCGCGTGATTGCCGACCCCAATCAGCGGCCCGCGCTCGCTGCCCAACGACGCTCGCTCGAGGTTGCCCTCGAGGCCCGCTCGCAGCTGGATGCAATGAACAGAATGCTGAATCGCATCAGCGCCATGCAGGCGCAGATCGCTGCCTACCGCAAGACCGTGGAGACCGAATCCAACGGCATCGATCCGGCGGACCGGGCGCTCGCCACATCGCAGGCGCCGCTGCTCGCCCGCGGCCAGGCGCTCGACAAGGAGCTCGGCGACCTCAAGGACTCGGTCTATGACCCGAAAGTGCAGCACAAAGTGGAGGAGGACAGCCTGCACCAGCTGACGGACCTGCACGATGCGCTCGAGTCGAACGCCTCCACGCTCGCGGGCCTGGGTCTGCAGGCACCCACCGGGCCGCTGCTCGCCATCGAGTCGCAGTTGACGAAGGAGCTCGACGACAAGCTGGCCGCCTACAACGCGCTGCTCGCGGGCGACGTGGCGGCGTACGACCAGGCCGCCAATTCCGCCGGCGCGCCCACTCTGGCGCCGGGCAAGCCGATCACGGTCGCCGCACCGCCGCCGATCCACTGAGTCAGTCGATCGAGTAGGCGATCACCTTGGTTCCCGCGGGCACGACCAGCAGGCCGTCGCCCGCGGCGAGACCGGTGAAGGGAATGCCCGACCCCCATCCGGCTCCGGCGGGGAATGCCGCTCCGACGTTGAGCGACCAGACGACTGCGCCGGTGGCCGCGTCGAGGCCGTAGAGCATGCCCGATGCGGAGCCTATGAACACATAGCTGTTGGCGGGGCTCGCGACCAGGATCGGCGAGGTCGTGAGCTGACCGTCCCCGGCGAAGCTCCAGGCGACCGTGTTGGAGCTCAGGGTGAGGGCTTCCAGGGTTCCACCCTGCAGGAAATAGCCCGTCTGCGCGCCGATGGCCGGCAGATTCTGGGCCGAGTAGTTGCCGAGAGTGGCGCCGGTCTCGGCCTCGAAGGTGTTACCGCTGTAGGAGCCCCCCACTCCGTCGGGAGCATACAGTACGCCGTTCGCTACGACCGGCGTGCCGCCGCCACCACCGTCGCAACCGGCATCGTTTTCCCATACGGACTCCCCGGTGGCCGGCCGGAAGTCGTAAGTTTGGCACGGGTAGACAACATAGACGCCATCCGCGGTAACCGCCGGAGTGCTGTCATCGCCATTGGCGACCCCCGCCGTCCATGCGATGCCGCCGCTGGCTTCAGGCACCGCATACAGGGTGCCGCCCGAGCCCGCGCCGCCGGTGAACACGAATCCATCCAGTGCCGTTGGAGCCGACGTGAAGCTGTACTGTCCGGTCAGCAGAGTGCTCCATTGCAGCGTACCGCTGTTCGCCTCGTAGGCCTGGATCTGAGCGGCGCCGAAGCCCGGTGAGCTGACCACGAAAACGGCGCCGCTGTCATAGGCCGCATTGAGGCTGCCGCCGATCGCAATGGGTCCCCATGCGATGGCGCCGGTCGATTGGCTGAGTGCGATGAGCTTGCTGCCGCTCGGTGCCGCCACGGTGACGTACACCATGCCGTTGGCGATCAGCGCGTACGAGGGTGTGCCGCCGAGATCCGGGCTCGTCCAGCTGCCTATCGGGGGCAGCGTCACCGAGTTGAAGCTCACCGCCCCGGAATGCTGCGGATTGATTTGCAACGCCACCGCATCCGCCAACGGCGCGGCGATCGTCAGGGTCTGCGCGCTGGAAGTGCCGCCCTGGCCGGCGGGATTCTGTACGGTGACCGGCACGGTCCCGGTACTCGCGATGTCGCTCGGCTGAATCTGTGCGAGCAGCTCGTTCGTAGTGACGTAAGTCGTCGTTCTCGCGCTGCCGTTCCACTGGACGGCTGAAGAAGCGGTGAATCCCTGGCCGAGCACCGTCAGGTTGAACGCTGGACCGCCGGCATACACCGTGGTCGGGGAGATCGAGCCGAGCTGCAGCGGCGCCAGAGGCTGCACCACGAAATCCAGTGCCGGGGACACCGCCTGGCTCGATGCGGAGGCCGCGACAGTGACCGGAATGCTCCCTGCCGTCGCCAGCTGAGCGGAGGTTACGATCGCGGTGAGGACGTTGGGCGAGCTGTAAGTCGTCGTCAGCGGCGCGCCCTGCCACTCGACCACCGAGCCCGGTGAGAAGTTGCTGCCGTTCACGGTGAGCGCGAATCCGGGCGAGTAGGCCACCGCCGTGGCCGGAGCGAGTGAATTGATGGCGGGTCCGGCGACATTGAAGTTCACGGAGTTCGAAACCCCGGTGCCGGGATTGGACACCGTCACCATGTCGTTGCCCGGCAATGCGATGTCGCCGGCGGTGATCTGCGCGGTGACCTGCGTTGCGGATACGTATGCGGTTTGGCGGGGGCTGCCGTTCCACTGCACGACGGACTGGGACGTGAAATAGTTGCCGTTGACCTGGAGTGTGAATGCCGGCCCTCCGGCGGCGGCGCCCGTCGGGTAGATCCCGCCCACCTGGGCTCCGGCCAGCGACACGGTGTAAGTCACTGACACGCTCTGCGGGCTGCCGGTGACCTGTTGAGTGCACGCCTGGTCGTAGCAGGCCATCAGATGGATGGTGTCCTGATATACCCCGGCGCCGAGCGTCGCCGGCGACTTGAACTGGATGCTGACGACGACGGGCGAGCTGCTCGACTGATCGCTGAGCGAGGCTATGCCGTTGTCGGAGTACGAGCCGGAGAGATATACCTCCTGGCCGGAGGTGACTCCACTGAAGAACGCGTCGACCGTGGCCACCGGCGCCTGCTGCGCGGTCGAGGCTGTTTCCGAGATGCTGGACGGCGACACCGAGAAGGAGACGTTGGACGGGGTTCCCGAGCCGGTGCTGGCCGAGGTCGGGGCCGGACTGCTTCCGCCGCCTCCTCCGCCGCAGGCAACCAGCAGGGCAAGTGCGGCGCCGAGCGGCACCCACCGCCCGAATTTCGCGGCCAGCCTGCGCCGCACACAACCCCTCTCCGGCCCGGCGGACACTCGGTCATGCGCGGGACCACGTTCTTCCTGACGCGTTATCATTCTTCCACCCCTCGGACGCGGGATTCCCCCTGTTCTTGACGGTTAAGCTAACGCTGTTATGGCGTCATGGCAAGATCCGGCGATGGACCGATCGGTTCCGTCGCCAGAGCGAACGCGCGCCTGTTTCGGAGTGTCTGTAAAATCGCGAGCTCGGCAATTCGCCACCGGAGAATGTCAGATGAAGCGCCTCACCCTGCTGGCCGCTACCGCATTGCTCATCGGCTCTCTGGCACTGGATGTCGTGCCGGTGTCCGCCGCCGCGATGATCCCGAAACCGATCGCCGACGCCGTCGCCGATCCGGCGCGGCCCGCGGCCGACCGCGCCCGCGACGTGCACCGCAAGCCCGCCGCCTGCCTGGCGTTTGCCGGGGTGAGGCCCGGAATGAGCGTCGCGGAGCTCTTCCCGGGCAGCGGCTACTTCACGCGCCTCTTCAGCCGGGTCGTGGGTCCCAAGGGACATGTGTACGAGTTCGTGCCGCCGCCCAAGGAAGGCAAGCCCATCGCCGTGAGCTCGATCGCGGACGACCCGCACTACTATCACAACATCACGGTGTCGATCTGGCCGGTGGGGAGGCTCCCGGTGCGCGAGCCGGTGGATCTCGTCTGGACCTCGCAGAACTATCACGACCTGCACAACATCCCGGGGCTCAACGTCGCCGATTTCGACCGCGCGATCTACGGCGCCCTGAAGCCGGGCGGCATCTTCCTCGTCCTGGATCACGTCGCGCCCGCCGGTTCCGGGTTCAGCGATACCAACACCCTGCACCGCATCGATCCCGAGGCGGCGAAGAAGGAGATCCTGTCCGCCGGCTTCCAGTTCGTGGGCGAGAGCACCGTGCTGCACAACCGCCGGGATTCGCACGAGAAGGCCGTGTTCGATCCCTCGATCCGCGGCCGCACGGATCAATTCATCTATGCGTTCCGCAAGCCCGGCTGAGCCGGCTCACGGCCTGGCCAGCACCACGTGAGTGCCGCGGAGACCGGGAGCGTAGCGCACGCATCGATAGCCGAGGCGCGGTAGGTCGATCCCGGCGAAGAGCGCCTCGCCGGAGCCCAGCAGGACGGGCGAGATGACCAGGTGCAGGTCCTCGATGTGTCCCGCCGTCAGGTACTGGCGGATCGTCTGAATGCCGCCGCCCAGCCGAACGTCGCGGCCCTGGGCGGCGGCCTTCGCCTGGCGCAGGGCGGATTCGATGCCGTCGGTGACGAAATGGAAGGTCGTTCCGCCCTCCATCTCGAGCGCCCGGCGCGCGTGATGGGTGAGCACGTAGACCGGCGTGTGGTAGGGCGGATTCTCTCCCCACCAGCCCCGCCAGCTCTCGTCGGGCCAGTTCCCGCGGATCGGGCCGAACATGTTCCGCCCGAGGATCCACGCCCCGACGTTCTCGAATCCCCGTGCGGTGAAGTCATCGTCGACTCCGGTCTCACCGCCCTCCTGACCGAACATCCTGCGCGCCGTGCGGGTCGCGAACATCCACTCGTGCAGGGATCTGCCGCCCTTTCCGAGAGGGTCGCTCAGGCTCTGATCGGGCCCCGCGCCGTAACCGTCCAGTGACAGGGCGAAGGAGCGCACGACGAGTTTCGACATGGGCGGATCCTCAAGCTTTCCCCATAGACGCCTGCCTCTTTTCGACCGCCGGCGCCAGCCGGGACGCGGCCCCGATCCTTGCCTTGGATTTCGCGGGCTGCTAGTCTCACCCGCAAATGCGAATCACTCTTATCTGCGGCGCCTCAGCCTGAGGGCCGGCGCACAGGCACGGCATATTGGACGAGCGGGCGGTGGATGTTCTGACACGCTCCCGGAGCTCAGCCTCCGGATGGAAGACCTTCCTGGCCGTCATGGGGCCGGGGCTCGTGGTCATGCTGGCCGATACCGACGTCGGCAGCATCATCACGGCGGCGCAAAGCGGCGTCCAATGGGGCTATCGGCTCCTGCTGCTGCAGCTCGTCCTGATGCCGGTGCTCTACATCGTGCAGGAGCTGACCGTCCGGCTGGGCATCTTCACCGGCAAGGGGCATGGAGAGCTCATCCGCAATACCTTCGGGTCCGCCTGGGCCTGGGTGTCGGTGAGCGGCCTCGGCATCGCGACCATCGGCGCATTGATGACGGAGTTCTCGGGCGTCGCGGGCGTCGGCGAGCTCTTCGGGGTGCCGCGCGCCCTCAGCCTCGCAATCGCCGTAGTGTTCCTGCTCGCGGTGGTGCTGACGGGCAGCTATCGGCGTGTCGAGCGCCTCGCGATCGCGCTCGGCCTCTTCGAGCTCGCTTTCTTCATCGTCGCGTGGCGCTCCCACCCGCAGGGCGCGGAGCTCGCGAGCGGCCTCGCGCACATGCCCCTGCGCAACACGGCCTATCTCTATCTCGTCGCGGCCAACATCGGCGCCGTGATCATGCCCTGGATGATCTTCTACCAGCAGTCGGCGATCGCGGACAAGAAGCTGCGGCCCTGTCACTACCGGCATGCGCAGTGGGACACCGCCTTCGGCTCCGTCATCGCGCAGGCGGTCATGGCGGCGGTGCTGATCGCGGCGGCGGCAACGATCGGCAAGCTGCATGCGGATGCGAGCCTCAACAGCATCGGCGACATCACCAAGATGCTGGTCCCCGCTCTGGGGCCGAGCGTGGGCCGCGTGGTGTTCGGATTCGGCACCATCGGCGCCGGCATGGTGGCGGCGATCGTGGCGTCGCTCGCCTCCGCCTGGGGTTTCGGTGAGGTCACCGGATACCGCCACTCCCTCGAGCACCATCCGCTCGAAGCGCCGTGGTTCTACGGCATATATGCCCTCGCGGTCATCGGCGGCGCAATCATCGTCGACCTGGCACCCGATCTCGTGGCGCTCAACATCGGTGTCGAGGTGATGAATGCGCTGATGTTGCCGCTCGTGCTCGGCTTCCTGGTGCTGCTGGCATTCAAGGCGCTGCCGCCCGAGCATCGCCTGACCGGACCTTATGCGTGGCTGGTCGTCGTCGTGTCCGTCCTGACGGCGGGTCTCGCAGTCTATGGCGGCATCACCGGCGCCCACCTGCTTTAGCCCATCACGGCGACTGCTGCGGCGCGAGCCGCACCTTCATGTCGGAGACGTAGCGCGAAGACAGGTAGTAGGACCCGAGGTGCTTCTCGATGGTCACGCTGTCGCCCTCGCGCAGGGTGAGGTCGCCGGAAGCGCGCTCGATCTGTTGCCAGACCTGGCCGTTATCGAGGTGCAGCACCATGGAGTTCGGCGAGCGATCCAGGCTGACGACGCGGGCCGTCACCCGCGAGGCCGCCCCGCCGCCGAAAACGTTCCAGATCGATGACCGGTGAGGCGGAGCCGGAGTCCCGCTGGCCGCTGCCGCCGTTGGCGTCGAGGCAGGCGTCGCCCTGGGCGTGTCCGCGGATGTCGCGGCGTCTGAGCCCGGTGCCGTCGCGGCAGCCTGCGCTGCTGCGGGGGCCGTTGGCGCAGCAGGGGCCGCCGCCGGCGGCGCTGCCATCGACGCGGCCGGTTTCGAGAGACGCGCCATTTCCGTGTCGTAGCACACCAGCCGCTTGAGGGAGTCCGGTTCGGCTGCGCAGGCGCGGAGGCCGGCGGGAATGGCATCGGTTTGCGCGGATGCGCCGGCGGCGATGCCGCATAGCGGGAGCACGCAAACCATCGGCCAGGTCATTCGGCGCGTGAGCCGTGAGGCGCGGGCGGCTGGCTGCTGAGGCATCGGTGCTCTCCGGCGGATCGCCGACAGGTGCGGTTGCCGTCAGTGTAGCTCGGCCGGCCGCAAAAGTGCCGATCGGCCAGTGCCGGCCTGGTGGTGGTCACCGGCTCGGCACGAAGCCGTGATAGGCACACGGAGGTGCCCCGCCGCCGCAGGTGGCGGAGCTTACTAATGGGTCTGAATGGTGACCGTGCTGCCCGGAGTTCCACCGCCCGCCGTCAGGCCGATCTTCGGCACCCCGAACTGCCCCTGCAGCTGCGCCAGCTTGGCGAGGTCGATGGAGCCGACGATGTTGACGATCGTCAGCTGCCGCGGGTCCGCGGCGATGATGGCGACACCATCGGTGCGATTGCCGTTGCGCAGGATATAGATGTCGACGTTGTTTCCCTGCTTCAGGTCGTGGGTCGAGACTATCGGTTGCCAGCCCGGCGCGAGCAGCTGCGCCTCCACCGATCTGACATCGGCCTTGGAATATTGGCCCGGCTTGTCGAACGTGTAGCTGCGCACGTAGATGCCCCTGATGCCCTGGATCACGCCGTTGACCGCGGCGCCGTTGCCGCTGTCGTCGCTGTTGATGATGCCGCTCGCCAGATGCAGCAGCGACGGGTCGAGCGAGATGTCGACCGATTGCGTGGCCTTCTTCGCCAGGGCGGTGAAATCCGGCAGCTGCAGGCGCCCCCGGTCCCCCGCGAAGGCGAGGGCGGGCAGCGCCAGCAGCGCGCAGACCAGAGTGACGGAACGAAATCGCATGGCAGTCTCCAGAAAGCAGGTTCGGTCGGAATCCATCGGGTCACGTCAGGAGTTGGGATCTTCCTCGCGCGCGATGGTGGTGCGCACGATGTTGATGTTGTCGCTGGCGATGCTCAGCGCCTGCAGCAGCTGGGCGCGGGCCTGATTCGCGCGCGCCGTATCGAGGGCGTGCTGCCGCAACTGCGCCAGGCCGAAGCCCGCGACGACGCAGGCGGCCAGCGCGGCCGGCAGCCAGCGGGAGCGGAACACCCGGCGCCGCATGGAGCCGAGGCGGATGGCCGCCGGCGGCGGCGCCGTCGCGTCGAGATCCGCAGCGGTCGGAGACGCATCGGTCGAATCGAGGCGCGCCGCCGCCGGCGATTCGGCGGTCGAATCGCGAGCCGCCGCCGCCGTCGGGTCGAGGCGCGCCGCGATGCGATCGGCGAAATCCTCGCCCGGAGTCTCGTGCCGCAACGCGCGCCGCAAGGCTTTCTCGAATTCGTCGCTCATGACTGGCCTCCCTCGGAAATCGGCCGCAGGCCCTCGCAGCCGGCACGCAACGAGGCAAGGGATCGCCTCAGATGACTCTTCACGGTGTTGAGCGGCATGCCGAGCGTCGCCGCGATCTCGAGGGGGTCAAGATCCTCCTGGAACTTCAACAGCACCACGGCGCGCGCCATGGGCGGCAGCCTCGACACCAGGTCGCGCAGACGCCGCTCGAGCAGTGGATCGCGATCGCGGCCCGCGTCCGCCAGCGGCATTTCCTCCACGCTGTCCAGCGGGACGACGAGGTGGGCCGGCCGGCGCCGGAGCCGGTCGATTGCCCGGTGACAGACGGTGCGCCGCAGCCAGAAGAGCAGGTGAGTCGCCGAAGCGATCTTGCCCAGATGCTGATGAACGGAGACGAACACGTCCTGCGCCAGCTCTTCGGCGTCCTCAGGCACCTTGAGCATCCTTAGTGCCAGTGTGTAGACGATGTCCTGGTGAGCGCGGATCAGCTCGCGGAAAGCCGCAAGCTCACCGCTCTGCGCACGGGCCAGCGCACTCTCGAGCGAGACGGCGGCGGCGGACAGGGCGGCGACGGAAGCCGCCGCGCCCGCCGATGCGGGCGCATTGGACATATTTCTGGCGGCCGCGGGCAGGCTCATGGGGTCGGCTTCCATATATAGCCTATACGAGCCGGCGGGTGCTGCCGGGTGCAGCTTCCGCGCTCAGGCCTCTCTCTGCAGCCAGAAGAGGCCGGTGCGGATCGTGAAGGAGCCGTCCGGCCCGATCTCGAGCGCCTCCCGGACCTCCCGCGGCGCGCCCTCCTGGAGCGAGCGGATGACGGCGACCCGATCGGCCGGCGTATGCATCCGCTCCACCCAGGAAGCGAATTCGAGGCGGGTCGGCCACTCGGCGTGCTCGAGCTCGGCGAGGCCCGCGGCCTGCAGCAGGGAGCGCCACTCCGCGACCGAGCGGTTGCGCACGTGCGAAGGGTCGCGCAGCAGCTCGATGCTCTGCATGAATGTGTCGACGAGCGGGTCCTCGTGACCGAGCGTGTCGATGACCAGAGCATGACCGCCCGGCGCCAGCACACGGGCAACTTCCCGCACGGCCTCAGGCAGCCGTGTCCAGTGATGCGCGCTGTAGCGAGTGCTCACGAGGTCGAAGCTGCGATCCTCGAAAGGCAGTGATTCCGCGTTGGCCTGCCGGACTTCGATGCCGCTCAGGCCCTTGGCTGCAGCCGCCTTCGACACCGCGGCGAGCATGCCGGGCGAAGGATCGAGCGCAATCATGCGGGCGACGTGCGGCGCCAGCGTGAAGCTGAGATGGCCACCGCCGCATCCGATGTCCAGCGCCAGCGCGGCCGCCGGCACCGCCTGACCCACCAGCTCCCTCGCTCGCGTGAGGTCAGGTCCAGCCGCATGTACGGCGCTCGTAAGATAGGCCTGAGCGCGCGGATCGAACTGGCTCTGAACGGTCTGCTCGTGTGTGCGCATGGAATGATATTAGAGCCTGTCCAGGGTCAGCGGGTCGTACTCACCGCCGAAGTACTTGCGCAGGGCGTCCATGAACACCTGATTGTCGGCGGCGGCGTGTGCGAAGAGCGTCATGGACGAACGGAATTTGAGGTTATCCGGATAGCCGAATATCTCGTCGATGCCGCGCCCCTCGACCGCGTTCACGAGAGCCGTGCATTGCCGCAGCCGCGGCCCCAGAACCGGGTGGCGCAGATAGGCCTCGGCCTCGAGGCGGGAAGCGAGCGCGAAGTGCTGCGCGGTGGCGCTGATCCCGAGTCCCTGGATCTGAGGAAACACGAACCAGATCCAGTGGCTCGTCTTGCGGCCCGCCCGCAGCTCCGCCAGGACCTGCGCGATCACCGGCTCCTGCGCTTGGACGAAGCGCTCGAGATGGCCAGGGCTCATCGGGCGGCGCCGGCGAGGGACCGCCTAGGTGCGGCTTGCCACCTGCCGCACGACATGGCGGGTCAGCTGCGCCTCGGTCCACTGGCGCACCCGCCGGGCGTCGGCGACACGCGTGTATTTGCCCCAGGAATTCAGCAGCACCATGACGACGGTGCGGTGGTCGATGACCGCCTGCAGCACCAGGCAATGCCCCGCCGCATTGGTGAACCCCGTCTTCTGGACGACGATGTGCCAGGAGCGCCGGTCGACCAGCATGTCGGTGTTGCGGTAGGCGACCATGCGCCGGCCGGACCGGATCGTGTAGCCGCGGCTGGTGGAGTAGCGGCGGATCACCGGGCTGCGGGCCGCCGCCATGACCAGCTTCGCGAGGTCATCCGGCGTCGAGGTGTTCTGGCTCGAGAGGCCGGTCGGCTCCACGAAGTGGGTGTGCGTCATGCCGAGCGCGCGGGCCTTGGCATTCATGGCCGCGATGCAGGCCGCCAGGCCGCCCGGGTAGTTGCGCGCCAGCGCGTGCGCGGCCCGGTTCTCCGACGCCATCAGGGCCAGATGAAAAAGCTGTGCGCGGGTGAGGCGCGTGCCGACCGCCAGCCGCGAGGCGGCGCCGCGGCCGATCGCCCGGTCGGCGGGGTCGACCTGCAGTACTTCATCCAGCGGCTGACCGGCCTCCGCGACCACGAGGGATGTCATCAGCTTGCTGATCGAGGCGATGGGCACCGGCACATCGGCCTTGCGCGCGTACAGCACCTTGTGGTCGGTGACGTCCACCACCAGGGCCTCGGTCGACCGCAGATTCGGCTGCAGCCCCGATCCGCGGTGATGACGATAATGATGATGGCGGTGGTGGGAGCGGGAAATGGAGGCCAGGTGGATCGGCGCGGGCGAGCCGCGAAGCGGCGAGCGCCCGGCCACGATGGCCGGGCCGGGGGCACCGCCGCCAGGGACGGCCATTGGCACGGCCCCCGCAGCGGCCGATGCAGCAACAAACAGGCATGTCCAAACGAGCGCCGGCAACCGGGGGCGCTTGCCGGGCCCCGCGTCCATCTTAGGCAGTAAACCGTACCCCATTTTTCAGTGTTCTCCGCCCGACGCAGGACTCGAGGGTTAGCAAACCATGATCCATCTGCTGCCGCCGTGACGCACCGCGTGTTTCGGCGCCAGCAGGTGGGAGCCTACAACAATGTTGTGCTGCAGTGCTACGCCGCGAGGGGCATTGCGACCTGTACGCAATTGCGGCCGAGGCGTTTTGCGGCATAAACGGCCGCATCGGCGTGTGCGATCAGCGTCTCACCCCACACGCCCAGGGGATCACTGCTGGCGACCCCGATGCTGCAGGTCAGCTGAATGGCATCCCCGGGCCCCTCGATCCGGGCCTCCGATACCCGCAGACGGATGCGCTCCGCGATCAGATGTGCCGCGGTCGCATCGGCCCCGCTCAGCACCACCACGAACTCCTCGCCGCCATAGCGGCCGATGATGTCCGAGTGGCGCAGCTCCGCCTCGATCGGGCGGATGATCGCAGCCAGGCAGGCGTCGCCGACCGCGTGCCCGTAGGAATCGTTGATGGATTTGAAGAAATCGAGGTCGAGAAAGAGCACCGCCACCGGAAGATAGTTTGCCCGAGCGTCGCGGCATGCAGCCTCGAGCTGCTCCAGCAGCGAACGGCGATTCAGGACGCCCGTGAGCGAGTCCGTCTTCGCGCGCCGCTCCGCTTCCCGCAGGGCATAACGCTGCTGGCGCAGGCGATCGGCAACACCGAGCGAGGTAAGGATGGCGGAGGCCACCATCGACCCGGGCAGGCCGTAATAGAAGAGTGCGTCGTCGCTCGCCGCCTGGGTGACCAGGAGGCGAGCCGAGGTGACGATCGCAAACGTCTCGAGCAGCACCCAGGCGAAAAGGAACCAGCCCGCCGCGCGGTTGCCGCGCCGCCAGGCCAGAAACGCGACGACGAGCACGAAGACGCCGGCGCCGAGGAACATCAGGTTGCCGATATCGGCGACGAGCGGTCCCAGGCCCACCAACCGCCCGGCGTTCGCCACCGCGAGCAGGCAGAACGCCGCCGCGAGCCAGCCGAACGTGCGGTAGACCCGCGCCGAGGTGTGGCGCAGGTCGGCAATCTCCCGGGTGAAGAGGCTCGCCATGGCGCCGCTCAGCGCCACGGGGACGTTCCAGGCGTAGGGGGCGAGCGCACTCGCCAGCGCGAGCCAGGGCCAGCGAAAGCCCTGCCCGGAGAAATAGGCCAGATAGAGCGCCTGCAGGGCCGTCATGGCGGCATAGAGGATGAAGAGCCGGTCCGCCAGCACGAGCCACATCGCGGCGGTCGCCAGCGCCAGGGCGCCCAAGGCCCCGCAGGCCAGAGTGATCATCAGCATGTGCCGCCCGCCGCGTTTCAGCGTCTCGGGCAGCGTGCCGGCGGCGAAGTACAGCCTCGGGCTGATCGCGGTCACCCCCTGGAGGCGGGCGTAGAAGACCTCGCCGGTCCGCAGCCCGCTGCCCGGCACGAGAAACACCGCTTCCCGCGCTCCCCCGAATCCAGGCAGGAGAACCGCGCGCGAGAGTGCAACGGGCGGCCCCCCGGCGCTTTGCGGATAGAGGTCGACCTGCAGGTCGCGGGCAGACCCTACCAGGAGCACCGGAATGGCCGTGGACGCGATGCTTTTCCTCGATTGCAGGCGCACCCAGCGGGTGCCCGGGACCGGGCGCGGTGCCTCGGGTGCGCTGGCTGCGAACTGGGGGTCGAGCGCACCGCTTGCCACGTCGCTGACGGACGGCGGCGGGCTAACGCTTGCGAGTACGCTGACCTCCAGCGCGGATTTGCTGGCGGCGGAGGGGGCTTGCGCAGCCAGTACGCCGGCGGGCACCGGGAGACACACGCCCAGCAGCACAGCCCAGGCCGTGAGCCTGGCCGGGCAGCGGGCATTGCGCGGGCGAGGACTGGAGGATCGGTGTCGGGACACTGAGGAAGCAGGGCTTCCTGCCGCGGATCAACCCTAGGGGGATTTCACGCCATCGTGGCAGGGATCCTGCTGGGGCGCAATCGCGGCCGCCGGGGAGGGCCTGCCCGCTCCGCCGCGGGGTCCGCGCACGGTTGACACTCCCCGCCCCCCTACCTAGAATCGCCGGCCTTTCTCGGTCCGGCCATTCACGCCGGCACCGGCGAAACTGCGAGACACACCCACCGGGCCGCCGAGCGACAGCCAAGCGGCCCGGTCTTTCTTGGAGACAGAATGGCGACCACAGGTCAGCTCATCCGGCAACCGCGCCGGACCCGGGCGGAGAAGACGAAGGTGCCTGCTCTTGGGGCTTCGCCCCAGAAGCGTGGCGTCTGCACGCGCGTGTATACCACGACGCCGAAGAAGCCCAACTCAGCGCTGCGTAAGGTCTGCCGTGTTCGGCTGACGAATGGATACGAAGTCACCAGCTACATCGGTGGCGAAGGGCACAACCTGCAGGAGCACTCAGTGGTCCTCATCCGCGGAGGCCGCGTGAAGGACCTCCCTGGCGTCCGCTACCACACGGTGCGCGGAACGCTCGACTGTGCTGGCGTGGGTGAGCGCAAGCAGGGTCGCTCCAAGTACGGCGCGAAGCGCCCCAAGAAATAAGAGGCCCCAGTCATGTCCCGTCGAGCCCAGGCGCCGGTCCGCACCATCCTCCCGGACCCGAAATTCAACAGCGATATGCTGGCCAAGTTCATGAACGTCGTCATGAAGGACGGCAAGAAATCCGCCGCGGAGCGCATCATCTACGGCGCGCTCGACCGCATCGCGGAGAAGACCGGCAAGAAGGGCGGCGAGGCGATCGAGGTCCTCTCGACCGCGCTCGACAACGTCAAGCCGGTCGTCGAGGTCAAGTCGCGCCGTGTGGGTGGCGCGACGTACCAGGTGCCGGTCGAAGTCCGGGCCACGCGCCGCCAGACACTGGCCATGCGCTGGGTCATCGAGGCCGCCCGCGACCGCAGCGAGAAGTCGATGGCGTTCCGCCTCGCCCATGAGCTGATGGATGCCGCCGAGAACCGCGGCGCCGCCGTCAGGAAGCGCGAGGACACCCATCGCATGGCGGAGGCCAACAAGGCCTTCGCGCACTACCGCTGGTAGCGCCCGGCGGCCCAGCCGGAAGGCCCTGAAGAGGACAGTTGACCGTGGCACGCGCGACGCCCATTGAGCGTTACCGGAACATCGGCATCTCGGCGCACATCGACGCCGGGAAGACGACCACGACCGAGCGCATCCTCTTCTATACGGGCGTGTCGCACAAGATCGGCGAGGTTCACGACGGCGCCGCCGTCATGGACTACATGGAGCAGGAGCAGGAGCGCGGCATCACCATCACCGCCGCGGCCACGACCTGCTTCTGGAAGGGGATGGACAACAGCTTCCCCGAGCACCGCATCAACATCATCGACACCCCGGGCCACGTCGACTTCACGATCGAGGTCGAGCGCAGCCTGCGGGTGTTGGATTCCGCGGTGGCGCTCTTCGACTCGGTGGCCGGCGTGCAGCCGCAGTCCGAGACGGTCTGGCGCCAGATGAACAAGTACCACGTGCCGCGCCTCGCCTTCGTCAACAAGATGGACCGCGCCGGCGCCAACTTCCTGCGCGTCGTGGAGATGATCCGCACCCGCCTGCGCGCCAACCCGGTGGCGATCCAGATCCCCATCGGCGCCGAGGATGCTTTCGAGGGCGTGGTCGATCTCATCCGCATGAAGGCCATCTACTGGGACATGGAGACCCAGGGCATGCGCTTCGAGTACCGCGACGTCCCCGACAGCCTCCAGGCCCAGGCCGAGGAATACCGCTCGAAGATGATCGAGGCGGCCGCCGAGGCCAATGACCGCCTGATGAACAAGTACCTCGAGGGCGCGTCGCTGAGCGATGAGGAGATCCGCGACGGCCTGCGGCAACGCTCGATCCGCAACGAGATCGTGCTCTGCCTGTGCGGCTCGGCCTTCAAGAACAAGGGCGTGCAGGCGCTGCTCGATGCCATCATCGAGTTCATGCCGTCGCCGATCGAGATGCCGGACGTCAAGGGCATCGGCGACGACGACAAGCCGGCCACGCGCAAGGCGAGCGACGATGAGCCGTTCTCGGCGCTCGCCTTCAAGCTGCTCAACGATCCGTTCGTCGGCAATCTCACCTTCTTCCGCGTGTACTCCGGCGTGCTCAACTCCGGCGACACGGTGTACGTGCCGACCAAACACAAGAAGGAGCGCATCGGACGTCTGCTGCAGATGCACGCCGCCGAGCGCAACGAGATCAAGGAAGTCCGTGCCGGCGACATCGCGGCGGCCGTCGGCCTGAAGGACGTCATCACGGGCGACACGCTCTGCGATCTCGAGAAGGTCATCACCCTGGAGAAGATGGAGTTCCCGGATCCGGTGATCTCGGTCGCGGTGGAGCCGAAAACCAAGGCCGACCAGGAGAAGATGGGCGTCGCCCTGCAGCGCCTCGCGAAGGAGGATCCTTCCTTCCGCGTCCACACCGACCAGGAGTCGGGTCAGACCATCATCTCCGGCATGGGCGAGCTGCACCTCGAGATCATCGTCGACCGCATGAAGCGCGAGTTCAAGGTGGAGGCGAACGTCGGCAAGCCGCAGGTCGCCTACCGCGAGACCATCCGCGCCAAGGTGGAGTCGGAAGGCAAGTTCGTGCGCCAGTCGGGCGGCCGCGGCCAGTATGGCCATGTGTGGCTGACGATCGAGCCCAACGAGGTCGGCAAGGGTTATGCGTTCGTCAACGGCATCGTCGGCGGCACCATCCCGAGGGAATACGTTCCCGCCGTCGACAAGGGCATCCAGGAAGCGTGTCAGACCGGCGTCATCGCCGGCTATCCCGTGGTCGACGTCAAGATCACTCTCTTCGACGGCTCGTACCACGACGTCGACTCGAGCGAGATGGCGTTCAAGATCGCGGGCTCCATGGGCTTCAAGGAAGGCTTCCGGCGCGCGAAGCCCGTGTTGCTGGAGCCGATCATGAAGGTCGAGGTCGTCACGCCCGAGGAATACTCGGGCGATGTGATCGGCGACCTGAACCGCCGCCGCGGGCAGATCCTGGGAATGGACGAGACGGCCGCGGGCAAGGGCATCACGGCCGAAGTACCGCTGTCGGAAATGTTCGGCTACGCGACCACCGTGCGCTCCATGAGCCAGGGCCGCGCGACTTTCACCATGGAATTTTCCAAGTACACCGAAGTGCCGCCCAACATCGCGGACGGCATCATCAAGCACTGAGATTCGTAAGGTAGCAAGCAGTCATGTCCAAAGAGAAATTTGAGCGTACCAAGCCCCATGTGAACGTGGGGACGATCGGGCACGTGGACCACGGGAAGACGACGCTGACGGCGGCGCTGACGAAGGTGATGGCCGAGACGCACGGCGGA
>Ga0335075_10001661_pt1 | contig 36383 bp, 54 predicted proteins | sample Lox_Sample_24_FD_206723 | JGI IMG/M metagenome (GOLD analysis project Ga0335075, IMG submission 206723) | Soil microbial communities from Loxahatchee National Wildlife Refuge, Florida, United States - Lox_Sample_2.4 | ecosystem: Environmental > Terrestrial > Soil > Wetlands | place: USA... | reverse complement strand
TGTTCCGCAAGCTGCTCGACCAGGGCCAGGCCGGCGACAATATCGGCGCCCTGATCCGCGGCGTCGGCCGTGAAGAGGTGGAGCGCGGCCAGGTTCTGGCCAAGCCCGGCTCGATCACGCCGCACACCGAGTTCACCTCGGAGGTCTACGTCCTCTCGAAGGACGAGGGCGGCCGTCACACGCCGTTCTTCGCCAACTATCGTCCGCAATTCTACTTCCGGACCACGGACGTCACCGGCGAGGTCATCCTCCCCGAGGGCACCGAGATGGTCATGCCCGGCGACAACGTGCAGCTTGCCGTCAAGCTGATCGCGCCGATCGCCATGGACCAGGGTCTGCGCTTCGCGATCCGCGAAGGCGGCCGGACCGTCGGCGCGGGGGTTGTCGCGACGATCACGAAGTAATATAGGGGCGAGCCGCTCGGGTCCTCAGCGATTCGAGCGGCTCGCTTTTTCGTTGTATGTTTAAGCCCTTCGGGGTGGTTCTTTCGCATCGGTAGTGGACATGGAAACGCAGAATATTCGCATTCGCCTGAAGGCCTTCGACCATAGAGTGCTCGATCAGGCCACCGGGGATATCGCCGACACCGCTCGGCGCACGGGTGCGCTCATCCGCGGTCCGATTCCGCTGCCGACGCGCATCGAGAAGTTCACCGTGAACCGCTCGCCGCACATCGACAAGAAGTCGCGGGAGCAGTTCGAGGTCCGGACGTACAAAAGGCTGCTCGACATCGTGCAGCCCACGCCGCAGACGGTCGACGCGCTGATGAAGCTCGACCTCGCCGCCGGCGTCGACGTCGAGATCAAGCTGGCCTGAGCCGGCACCGACATAGGGATACCGCCGGAGCTTGCTCCGGGTCTGCGTCCCCCGTCCTCTCCGCTCCGGCGGGGAATTAGCCCAGACGGGGCACGCATCGTTTCAAGGGCTAGCACGCCCCCGGCGCCAATACCGGCATCGGGGGCCTCTGTATGAGGAGTTTGGTCATGCGCACCGGCGTGATCGCGAAGAAAGTGGGAATGACCCGCCTGTTCCAGGACGACGGCCGCCATGTGCCCGTGACTGTCCTGGCGCTCGACAATCTGCAAGTCGTCTCCCGCCGCGAGGCGGAGCGTGACGGCTATGACGCCGTCCAGCTGGGCGCGGGTTCGGCCAAGGCCAAGAACCTGAGCAAGCCGCAGCGCGGCCATTTCGGCAAGGCCGAGGTCGAGCCCAAGGCGAAGGTCGTGGAATTCCGCGTCGACGAGGGCAATCTGCTCGAGGTCGGCGCCGAGCTGTCGGCCGACCATTTCGTCGCCGGCCAGCTGGTCGACGTCCAGGGCGTGACCCAGGGCAAGGGCTTTGCCGGCGCGATGAAGCGCTGGGGCTTCGGCGGTCTGCGCGCCACGCACGGCGTCTCGGTCTCGCACCGCTCGCACGGTTCGACCGGCAACCGCCAGGATCCGGGCCGCGTCTTCAAGAACAAGAAGATGGCCGGCCACATGGGCGCCCGCAACCGCACCCAGCAGAATCTCGAGATCGTCCGCACCGACGTCGAGCGCGGCCTGCTCTTCGTGAAGGGCTCCGTGCCCGGTCACAAGGGCAGCTGGTGCCTGGTCAAGGACGCCGTGAAGGTTCCGGCCCATGCCGACCTTCCCTATCCCGCCGGCCTGAAGCAGGCCGCGACCCCCGCCCAGGAGGCTCCGGCCGACGAGGTCGAGAACGAGGTGATCGAGCAGGCCGCGGTCAACGAGGCCCCGGCCGCCGAGGCCCCGGCTGAGACTACTGCCCCCGAGGCCGCCCCGGCCGCCGACGAGAGCAAGGAAGGCTAATCATGAAGGTCAAGGTTCAAAGCCTCGACGGCAAGGGCAAGGGCTCGGATCTCGAGCTCAATGACGAGGTGTTCGGCCTGGAGCCGCGCGCCGACATCCTGCACCGCGTCGTCACCTGGCAGCTCGAGAAGCGCCGCGGCACCGCCCGCGCCGCGCGCGAGCGTTCCGATGTCGCCCGCACCGGCAAGAAGTACGGCCGGCAGAAGGGCGGCGGCACCGCCCGTCACGGCGATCGCCGCGCCCCGATCTTCATCGGCGGCGGCAAGGCGCACGGCCCCCGGGCCCGCGACTTCAATCCGTCGCTGAACAAGAAGGTGCGCGCGCTCGGCCTGAAGATGGCGCTCTCGGCCAAGGCCCAGGGCGGCAATCTGATCGTGCTCGACAATCTGGATCTCAAGGAGGCGAAGACCGCCGCCCTGAAGAGCCAGATCGAGAAGCTCGGCTTCGGCAAGAACACGCTCGTGATCGACGGCGACGCGCTCAACGTCGGCTTCGCGCTGGCCTCGTCCAACCTGGTGGAGATCGATCTCCTCCCGGCGGTGGGCGCCAACGTCTACGACATTCTCAATCACGAGACCTTGGTGCTCACCCGCGCCGCGGTCGAGCAGCTGGAGGGCCGCTTCAATGGCTAAGGCGAAGAAGCAGGCCGCTTCCGGCGCGGTCGACATCAACCATTACGACGTCATCGTGGCGCCGCACATCACCGAGAAGTCGACCCTGCTCAGCGAGCAGAACGCGGTCGTCTTCAAGGTCGCGTCGGGTGCCTCCAAGCCGCAGATCAAGGCGGCGGTCGAGGCCCTGTTCAACGTCTCGGTGACGGGCGTGAACACGATGAACGTGAAGGGCAAGACCAAGCGCTGGCGGGGCCGCCCCTACACGCGCTCGGACGTCAAGAAGGCTGTCGTGACCCTGGCCGACGGCCAGTCGATCGACATCACCAGCGGGATCTGAGGCGATGGCACTCAAGCAATATAATCCGACGACGCCGTCGCAGCGCGGTCTCGTCCTCGTCGACAAGTCCTCCCTGTGGAAGGGCAAGCCGGTCAAGGCGCTCGTCGAGGGCAAGCGCAAGACGGGCGGCCGCAACAACAAGGGCCATGTGACCTCGCGCGGCATCGCCGGCGGCCACAAGCAGAAGTATCGCTATGTCGACTTCAAGCGTCGCAAGTGGGACGTGCCGGCCACCGTCGAGCGGCTGGAATACGACCCGAACCGCACGGCCTTCATCGCGCTGGTGAAATATGAGGATGGCGAGCTCGCCTACATCCTCGCGCCGCAGCGCCTGGCCGCGGGCGACGTCGTCGTCGCCGGCAAGAAGACCGACGTGAAGCCGGGCAACGCCATGGAGCTGGGCCAGATGCCGGTCGGCACCATCGTCCACAATGTGGAGATGAAGCCGGGCAAGGGCGGCCAGATCGCCCGCGCCGCCGGGACCTACGTCCAGGTCGTCGGCCGCGATCGCGGCATGGTGATCGTCCGCCTGAACTCGGGCGAGCAGCGCTACATCCGCAGCGATTGCATGGGCACGGTTGGCGCGGTCTCGAACCCCGACAACCAGAACCAGAATTTCGCCAAGGCCGGCCGCAGCCGCTGGATGGGCAAGCGCCCGCTGACCCGCGGCGTCGCCAAGAACCCGGTCGACCACCCGCACGGCGGCGGCGAAGGCCGCACCTCGGGCGGCCGCCACCCGGTCACTCCGTGGGGCAAGCCGACCAAGGGCGCCCGCACCCGCAGCAACAAGGCGACGGACAAGATGATCATCCGTTCGCGTCACGCGAAGAAGAAGAGGTAATCATGGCCCGCTCCGTCTGGAAAGGTCCGTTCGTCGAGCTGTCGCTGCTGAAGAAGGCAGAGGCGGCGCAGGATGCCGGTGGCCGCGCGCCGATCAAGACCTGGTCGCGCCGTTCCACCATCCTGCCGCAGTTCGTCGGGCTCACGTTCAACGTCTACAACGGCCGCAAGTTCGTGCCGGTGTCGGTCAACGAGGACATGGTTGGCATGAAGCTCGGCGAGTTCGCGCCGACCCGCTTCTTCCCCGGCCACGCCGCCGACAAGAAGGGCAAGAGGTAAGTCATGGGTAAGGCAAAGGCTCCCCGCCGCGTCGCCGAGAACGAGGCGCTGTCGGTCGGCACGCAGATCCGCGGTTCCGCCCAGAAGCTGAATCTCGTCGCGGCCCTGATCCGCAACAAGAAGGCGGAAGAAGCGCTGAACATCCTGAGCTTCTCGCCCAAGGCGATGGCCAAGGAAGTCCGCAAGGTGCTCGCCTCGGCGATCGCCAATGCGGAGAACAACCACAATCTCGACGTCGACGCGCTCGTCGTCGCCGAGGCGAGCGTGGGCAAGTCGATCTCGATGAAGCGGTTCACGCCGCGCGCCCGCGGCCGCGCCAGCCGCATCGTCAAACCGTTCAGCCGCGTGCGCATCGTCGTCCGCGAGCAGCAGGAAGCTTAACTCATGGGTCAGAAGAGCAATCCGATCGGCCTCAGGCTGCAGATCAACCGGACCTGGGACAGCCGCTGGTACGCCGACGGCGCGGACTATGGCCGGCTCCTCCTCGAGGACCTGAAGATCCGCAAGTACATCATGAAGGAGCTGCCGCAGGCCGCCATCTCCAAGGTGGTGATCGAGCGTCCGGCGAAGCTGTGCCGGGTCTCCGTCTATGCCGCGCGCCCGGGCGTGATCATCGGCAAGAAGGGCGCGGACATCGAGAAGCTGCGCACGAAGCTGAAGAGCTTCACCTCCTCCGACGTGTCGCTGAACATCGTCGAGATCCGCAAGCCGGAGATCGACAGCCGGCTCGTCGCGCAGGGCGTCGCCGACCAGCTGGAGCGCCGCATCGCGTTCCGCCGGGCGATGAAGCGCGCCGTGCAGTCCGCCCTGCGCCTCGGCGCCGAGGGCATCCGGATCACCTGCTCGGGCCGTCTCGGCGGCGCCGAGATCGCGCGGACCGAATGGTATCGCGAGGGTCGGGTGCCGCTGCACACCCTGCGCGCCAACGTCGATTATGCGGAGGCCACCGCGCACACCGCTTATGGCGTCTGCGGCGTGAAGGTCTGGATCTTCAAGGGCGAGATCCTGGGTCACGACCCGCTCGCCCAGGACCGGCTGATGATGGAGGCCCAGACCTCCGGCGTCCGTCCGGCCCGCTGAGCTACAGGAACTAGGAAAAGACAATGCTGCAACCGAAGCGCACCAAGTTCCGCAAGGCCCATAAGGGCCGCATCCATGGCGATGCCAAGGGCGGCACCCAGCTCAACTTCGGCGCCTTCGGCCTGAAGGCGCTGGAGCCGGAGCGGATCACCGCGCGCCAGATCGAGGCGGCCCGCCGCGCGATCACGCGTCACATCAAGCGCCAGGGGCGCTTGTGGATCCGCATCTTCCCGGACGTGCCGGTCTCGTCCAAGCCCGCCGAGGTCCGCATGGGCTCGGGCAAGGGCGCGCCCGAATATTGGGTCGCGCGGGTGAAGCCCGGCCGCGTCCTGTTCGAGCTGGACGGCGTGCCCGGCCACATCGCCAAGACCGCTTTCGAGCGGGCGGCGGAGAAGCTTCCGATCAAGACCAAAGTGGTCGCCCGCCTGGGCGAGTCGCTCCTCGAGGACGCGTAAGATGGCGCAGATTGACGATCTCAAATTGAAGACCGACGACCAGCTCGTCGAGCAGCTGGCCGAGCTGAAGCGCGAGCAGTTCAACCTGCGCTTCCAGGCCGCGACCAACCAGATGGAGAAGCCGGCCCGCGTTCGCGAGGTTCGCCGCGCCATCGCCCGGATCAAGACGCTGCAGGGCGAGCGTTCGCGCGCCGCCACGCAGGCTTAAGGAGTAGCGATAGATGCCGAAGCGCGTCATGACCGGCACCGTGGTGTCCGACAAGACCGACAAGACTGTGGTGGTCCTGGTCGAACGGCGGGTGAAGCACCCGCTCTACGGCAAGATCATCAGGCGGTCGAAGAAATACCATGCCCATGACGAGGGCAATGAGTATCGCGAGGGCGAGACCGTGCGCATCGAAGAGACCGCGCCGATCTCCAAGCTGAAGACCTGGACGGTGCTTGGCCGCGTCGACACGCACGCCACGCCCGAGAAGGTCGAGAAGAAGCCCGCCAAGGCGAAGAAGGACGAGGCCCCGGCCGAGACCGCGCCGGAAGCGGAGGCCGCCGAGGCGTAAGTCGTTCCCCTGCGAAAGCAGGGGTCCAGAACTGGGCTCCTGCTTTCGCAGGAGCACGTGAAAGCTGATCGCCGGACTTGTTCCGGTTGAAGTGAAGAGAAGGAATTGGATCGATGATCCAGATGCAGTCCAACCTGGAGGTCGCCGACAATAGCGGCGCCAAGCGCGTCCAGTGCATCAAGGTGCTGGGCGGCTCCAAGCGGCGCTTCGCCGGCGTAGGCGACATCATCGTCGTCTCCGTCAAGGAAGCCGCGCCGCGCGGCCGCGTGAAGAAGGGCGACGTCCACAAGGCCGTGATCGTGCGGACCGCCAAGGACATCAACCGTCCCGACGGCTCCACCATCCGCTTCGATTCGAATGCGGCGGTGCTGATCAACAACAACCAGGAGCCGATCGGCACCCGCATCTTCGGCCCGGTGGTTCGCGAGCTGCGCGCCAAGAAGCACATGAAGATCATCAGCCTGGCGCCGGAGGTTTTGTAATGTCCGCTGCGAAGATCAAGAAGGGCGACAAGGTCGTCGTCCTGTCCGGCAAGGACAAGGGCCGCCACGGCGAAGTCACCCAGGTGATGCCGAAGGAAGGCAAGGTGCTGGTGTCCGGCATCAACGTCCACGCCCGGCACACCAAGCCGACGCAGGCGCGTCCGCAGGGCGGCATCGTCCGTTCCGAGGCGCCGATGCACATTTCGAAGGTCGCGATCGAGGATCCGAAGACGGGCAAGCCCACCCGGGTCCGCTTCGAGGAGCGCGACGGCAAGAAGGTCCGGGTTGCGGTCCGGTCCGGGGAGCTGATCAATGGCTGACGCCAAATATGTTGCGCGCCTGCGCAAGGAATATGACGACAAGATCGTTCCGGCGATGATCGAGAAGTTCGGTTACAAGAACCGGCTCGAGGTCCCGAAGCTGGAGAAGGTCGTCATCAACATGGGCGTCGGCGAGGCGACCCAGGACAAGAAGCGCGTCGAGACCGCCGCGGCCGAGATGGAGAAGATCGCCGGCCAGAAGCCGGTGATCACCAAGGCGAAGAAGTCGATCGCGCAGTTCAAGCTGCGCGAGGGCATGCCGATCGGCGTGAAGGTGACGCTGCGCCGCGAGCGCATGTACGAGTTCCTGGACCGCCTGGTCACGATCGCGCTCCCGCGCGTCCGCGACTTCCGCGGCCTGAACCCGAAGAGCTTCGACGGCCGTGGCAATTACGCCATGGGCCTCAAGGAGCAGCTGGTGTTCCCCGAGATCAATTACGATCAGATCGACAAGGTCCGGGGCATGGACATCATCGTCACCACGACCGCGAAGACGGACGACGAGGCGCGCGAGCTGCTGCGCCTCTTCAACTTCCCGTTCCCGCGGGATGAGCAGGATCAGAAGCAGGCCGCGTAAGCGCCCTGCCTGTTAGAGGAAAGAGAACTTAAGTCATGGCGAAACTGAGTTCCGTGAACAAGAATGAGCGTCGCAGGAAGCTCACGAAGAAATATGCGGCGAAATATGCGAAGCTGAAGGCGATCGCGAACGACGAGTCCAAGGACGAGACGGAGCGGCTGATCGCGCGGCTGAAGATGGCCGAGGTGCCGCGCAACGGCAACCCGACGCGCATCCGCAACCGCTGCGAGCTGACCGGCCGTTCGCGCGCCGTCTATCGCAAATTCCGTCTTTCGCGCGTGATGCTGCGGGAACTGGGCAACAAGGGCCTGATCCCGGGTCTCACCAAGTCGAGCTGGTAAGGTAGAGCTATGCCATTGACCGATCCTTTGGGTGATATGCTCACCCGCATCCGCAACGGCCAGCAGGCGAGGAAGGACAGCGTCCTTTCGCCGGCGTCGAAGCTGCGCGCGCGCGTGCTCGATGTGCTGCAGCGTGAAGGCTATATCCGGGGCTATAAGGAAGAGGCGCTCGGCGCCCATCCGGGCCTCAGGATCGAGCTGAAATATTTCGAGGGCCAGCCGGCGATCCAGCATCTGGCCCGCGTGTCCAAGCCGGGCCGCCGCGTCTATTCGGGCGCGACCGAGCTGCCGCGCGTGCGCAACGGCCTGGGCATCACCATCGTCTCGACGCCCAAGGGCGTTCTGTCCGACGCCGAGGCGCGGTCGCAGAACGTGGGCGGCGAAGTGCTCGCGGAGGTGTTCTAAAATGTCCCGCATCGGCAAGCGGCCGGTCTCGCTCCCATCGGGCGTGACGGCGACCACGGAAGGCAGCACGCTCAGCGTGAAGGGGCCCAAGGGCACCCTCTCGCTGCAGATGCGCGACGAGATCAAGTACGACATCTCGGAGGACGGGATCAGCGTCCAGCCGGCCAATGATTCCAAGCAGGCGCGGGCCTTCTGGGGCATGCAGCGGACCCTGGTGCAGAACCTGGTCACCGGCGTGACCGACGGCTTCACCAAGGTGCTCGAGATCACCGGCGTCGGCTATCGCGCCGCCGCGCAGGGCAAGAAGCTGAACCTGAAGCTCGGCTATTCGCACGACGTCGACATCGAGGTCCCGGAAGGGCTCGAGGTGAAGACGCCGGACGCGACCACGGTCGAGATCAGCGGCATCGACCGCCAGAAGGTCGGTCAGCTGGCCGCCGAGATCCGTCGCTGGCGCAAGCCGGAGCCCTACAAGGGCAAGGGCATCAAGTATCGCGGCGAGTATATCTTCCGCAAAGAAGGCAAGAAGAAGTAAGCCATGGCGAGATTCAACACCTTCGCGAAGCGCGCCCAGCGCGTCCGCACCGCGATCCGCCGCAATGCCGGCGGCCGTCCGCGCCTCAGCGTCCATCGCTCGGGCCGGCACATCTACGCCCAGGTCATCCTGGACGGCGAGGGCCGGACCGTGGCGTCCGCCTCGACGCTGGAGAAGGACGCCCGGGACAAGACCGGCGCGACCGTCGCCGCGGCCCAGGAAGTCGGCAAGAAGCTCGCCGAGCGCGCCAAGGCGGCCGGCGTCACCAAGGTCGTGTTCGACCGCGGCGGCTTCCTTTTTCATGGCCGCGTGAAGGCGCTGGCCGATGCCGCCCGTGAGGGCGGACTGGAGTTCTGATGATGGCTGACGAAACCAACCAGACCGAAGGCACCGACGTCGCCGTCGAGGCCGCCGGTGCGCCGACCGAGGACCAGCGCGGTCCGCGTCGCGAGCGCGGCGCCCGTGGCGGACGCGGCGGCGGCCGTGATGGCGGCCGCGGCGGCCGTCGCGACGACCGCCGTGGCGGCCGTGGCGGCGACGAGGAAGGCGGCGAGGAGCTGATCGAGAAGCTCGTCCACATCAACCGCGTCTCCAAGACGGTGAAGGGCGGCAAGCGCTTCGGCTTCGCGGCGCTCGTGGTCGTCGGCGACGGCAAGGGCCGCGCCGGCTTCGGCCACGGCAAGGCCCGCGAGGTGCCGGAGGCGATCTCGAAGGCGACCGCGGCGGCCAAGAAGGCGATGCTGCGCGTGCCGCTGCGCGACGGCCGCACCCTGCACCATGACGGGCTCGGCCATTTCGGCGCCGGCCGCGTCTATGTCCGCTCGGCCCCGGCCGGCACCGGCATCATCGCCGGCGGCCCGATGCGCGCCGTGTTCGAGAGCCTTGGCGTCGCCGACGTGGTGACCAAGTCGATCGGCACGTCCAACCCCTACAACATGATCCGGGCGACCTTCGAGGCGCTGAAGGATCAGACCAGCCCGAAGTCGGTCGCCCAGCGCCGCGGGCGCAAGATCGCCGATCTGATGGCGCGCCGCGAGGGCGTCACCAGCACGGCGGAGGCGTCGGCCGAGGCCGAGGCGGTCGCGGAGTAATCGACATGGCGAAGATCAAGATCACGCAGACGGGCTCGCCCATTCGGCGCACCGACGACCAGCGGGCGACGCTGAAGGGCCTCGGCCTCAACAAGATGCACAAGACGGTCGAACTCGACGACACCCCCGAGGTGCGCGGCATGATCCGGGCGGTGCGGCATATGGTGTCGGTCGAGGGCTGACATCGAAGGGGACACGTACTTTTTCCGTGAAAAAGTACGTGTCCCCATCCTTCTCCGCGCGACAAAAGCGAAAGCGAGTGCAAGACAATGAAACTGAACGAAATCCGCGATAACAAGGGTGCCCGCAAGAGCCGCGTTCGCGTCGGCCGCGGCATCGGTTCGGGCCTGGGCAAGACCGCCGGGCGCGGCCAGAAGGGCCAGAAGAGCCGCTCCGGCGTCTCCGTGTTCGGCTTCGAGGGCGGCCAGATGCCGCTCCACATGCGGATCCCGAAGCGCGGCTTCAACAACATCTTCGCCAAGGATTATGCCGAGGTGAATCTCGGCGCGATCCAGAAGCTGGTCGACGCAAAGAAGCTCGATACGGCGGGCGTGATCGATCATGCGGCGCTGAAGGCGGCCGGCGTCGCCCGCGGCGGCAAGGACGGCGTTCGCCTCCTCGGCAAGGGCGCGTTTTCCGCGAAGCTGAGCTTCAAGGTCGCCGGCGTGTCGAAGGGCGCGAAGGACGCGATCGAGAAGGCTGGCGGCTCCGTCGAGGTCATCGAGGTGGTCCCGGCCGCCGAGAAAGCGGCCGCGAAGAAGAACAGCGTAAAGAAGCGCAAGGACGCCTAAGCGCCTCCTTCCCGCCGGTTGCAGGCTGACAAGCCGGAACCGATCACTATATGAGGCGGCGGGGAGGCGTTCAGCGTTCCCGCCGCCTTTTCAATTTTCCGAAGGTCGTACCCTCCCATGGCATCTTCCGCCGAACAAATGGCCTCCAACATCAGCCTTGGCAGTTTCTCCAAGGCGACCGACCTCAAGAAGAGGCTGTGGTTCACGCTGGGGGCGCTGATCGTGTTCCGGCTGCTGTCCTTCATCCCGCTGCCCGGCATCGATCCGACCCGGCTCAGCGCGCTGTTCCAGCAGACCCAGGGCGGCGTGCTCGATTTCTTCAACATGTTCTCCGGCGGCAGCCTGGAGCGCATGAGCCTGATCGCGATGGGCGTGATGCCCTACATCACCGCCTCCATCGTCATGCAGCTGGCGACGACCATGTCGCCGAGCCTCGCCGCCCTGAAGAAGGAGGGCGAGAGCGGCCGCAAGAAGATCAACCAATATACGCGCTACGGCACCGTCGTGCTCTGCATCATCCAGGGCTATTTCATGGCCGTGGGGCTGGAGAATGCGGGCGCCGGCTCCGGCGGCTCGGCGGTGATGGACCCGGGCCTGATGTTCCGCATCACCTGCGTCATCAACCTGGTCGGCGGCACCATGTTCCTGATGTGGCTCGGCGAGCAGATCACCAGCCGCGGCATCGGCAACGGCATCTCGCTGATCATCATGGCCGGCATCGTCGCCCAGCTGCCGACCTCGCTGGCGCGCATGTTCGAAGGCGGCCGCTCGGGCAGCCTCGACGCCATGGTCATCCTGCTGATCATCGTCATGTGCACCGTGCTGGTCCTGTTCATCTGCTTCATGGAGCGGGCGCAGCGCCGCGTGCCGATTCAATATCCGAAGCGCCAGACCGCGCGCGGCCAGATCCAGCAGGAGCGTTCGCACCTGCCGCTGAAGGTCAACACCGCGGGCGTGATCCCGCCGATCTTCGCCTCGTCGCTGCTGCTGATGCCGCTGACCATCGTCCAGTTCTCGGGCAACCAGGCGGTGGGCGAGAGCGCCTGGGGCGATTTCGTGATCGCGGTGACCACCCACCTGCAGCACGGCTCGCCGCTCTACATGTTCCTCTACGGCGCGGGCATCGTCTTCTTCTGCTTCTTCTACACCTCGGTCGTGTTCAATCCCGAGGAGACCGCGGAGAATCTGAAGAAATATGGCGGCTTCATCCCGGGCATCCGGCCGGGCAAGCGGACCGAGGAATATCTCGATCACGTGCTGACCCGCGTGACCGTGGTCGGCGCCGCCTATCTGACGATCATCTGCCTCGTGCCCGAATTCCTGATCGCGCGCATGGGCATCCCCTTCTACCTGGGCGGCACCTCCCTGCTCATCGTCGTCAACGTGACGATGGACACGGTGACCCAGATCCAGAGCCATCTGATCGCGCATCAATATGGCGACCTGATCAAGAAGGCGAAGCTGAAGGGCGGCCTCGGGAAGCGCTAGGGGACAGCATGAACATCATCCTGCTCGGACCGCCGGGGGCCGGCAAAGGCACCCAGGCCAGCCGTCTCGTGGAACAGCGCGCCATGGTGCAGCTGTCCACCGGCGACATGCTGCGCGCGGCGGTGAAGGCGGGCACGCCCGTCGGCCTTGCGGCCAAGTCGGTGATGGAAGCGGGCGAGCTCGTCTCGGACGCGATCGTCACCCAGCTGATCGACGAGAATCTCGCGGCGCTCGCGCCGGAGCAGGGCGTGATCTTCGACGGTTATCCGCGCACGCTCGCCCAGGCGGAGTCGCTCGACGCCCTGCTTGCGAAGCGGGACCGCAGGCTGGACTATGTGGTCGAGCTCGAGGTGGACGAGGATGCCCTGGTCGACCGGATCACCGGCCGCTTCACCTGCGCCCAGTGCAGCACCCCCTATCACGACCGTTACAAGCAGCCGGTCAGCGCCGGCACGTGCGACGTCTGCGGCAGCCACGAATTCAAGCGCCGTCCGGACGACAATGAGGAGACGGTGCGCACGCGCATGGCCGAATATCGCGCCAAGACCGCGCCGATCCTGCCGCATTACGAGGCGAAGAAAATTGTTCGCCGGGTCGACGGCATGGCCAGCGTCGAGGCGGTGGCCAAGGGAATCGACGCCGTCCTCGACGGCTGACGCCGTCTTTCGGTTTACTGCCGCACGGCCATGATCGGCACCGCGCCGCTCAGCGACGCGCGGCCGTTGATCCCCGTCACCACCAGCACGGCCTCGGGCAGCGCGAAGCTGACGAGCAGGCCCTCCACCCGGACGAAGCGCGGCAGCGGCACATGGGTGGCGCCGTCGCGCCCGACGCGGTGCAGGCCGTTATGGCCGACGGCGAGCAGGCTGTCCCCGGTCCGGGCGAGACCGAAGAAGGCGATCGAACCGTAGCGGCCGAGCGCGGCCTCCCGTTCGCTGTCAGGCGTGTCGAGCGGGCCGTCCGTCGCCGCGTAGAGCTGGTCGACCCGGTCCGGGCACACGCGGGTGAGCCGGCCGTGCGCCATCATGTGGATCATCCCGATCGCCACGGCGACGCAGTCCGGCCGCCACGGAAGCGTGGCGATGCCCTGGACCGGATCGCAATCGGTATTGAGCGGACCGTCGCAGAGCTCCCCGGTCGCGTTGCGCGCCACCACCTCGATCCGGCCGCTGCGCCGGTCGATCCGCCGGAGGCCGCCGCCCCATTCGCCGGCATTGAGTCCGACGAAGACCGCCCGCGGGGTGACATGGATGGCGGCGGTGACCAGGGGCCGGACCGGATCGCCGCGCAGCCGCAGCACGGACGGGCGCGCCGGGCTCAGATCGACGAAGCGGTTGCTGGTCAGGATGAAGACGCCCTCGGCCGCGCAGGCGAGCCCGACCGCCTCGTCGCCGTCGCGCGCCAGGGTTCGCTCGGCCTGCCACTGGCCGCCGCGCAGGCGGCGCAGCGTCCAGGCCCGCGCGCCCTCCGTGGCGCCGGTCAGGACGAGCAGCGACGCACCCTGCGCGCAGGCGTCCAGCACGGGCGCGCCAGGATCATGGCGGGTCAGCGACGTCTCGCCTTCCGCCACGCTCAGCAGCCGGTTGTCGCCGGCAACGAGATAGAGGCGCCCGGCGGCGAACACGACGCGCGAGGCATTCCATTCGGGCGGCGACGGCGCGTCGCGCGCCGCGGCTTCCGCGGCGAGACGAGCGCGCAGGGCCGCGGCGCTTTCCGGCGCGGCGGGAAGCGGAATGGCGGGGAGGGCGACCTGCTCGACGTCGCGGAGCGTCGCCTCATAATATTGGAGGGGCGTTCCCGAGGCGAGGATGGCGCGTTCTTCGGCGTCCAGGCCGGGCGGCGGCGAAGAGCTCTCCCATTCCAGCCGCCGCACCTTCTCCCGGGCGTCGAGCCCGCGGCGGAAGGCTTCGCCGATCGGCGCAAGCGCCGGATCGTCGCTCATCACCGCGAACAGCTGCTCGCCGCCGTCGAAGCGGGGCACGTGATAGCTGCGACCGGCGCGGCCGTTCACGACCGTCGCACCCGTGCGCGCCCGGGACGCGGGTCCCTCGGGAGGCCGGTTGCCGGGAGGAACGGCGCTTTCGCGGTCCGGCGGCGCCCCCGTCGCAGGATCGTCCAGCCTTCGCGCGGCCGCGTCGAGATCCGCCTCGACCGCATCCAGTGCCGCCTGGATCTCGGGCGAGGGCGGTGGCCGGGTCGCCGCGGCGCGCTCGGCGACGGCCGCGGTCAGGTCTTCCAGCGGCGTCACGATCGGGCCCGTCAGCCGGTCGTCGACGAAGAAGGCCCGGCCATGGTTGACGATCAGCCGCCCTCCGGTCGGCATCTCTATCTCCAGATCCCCATTGTCGGCGACTCGGATCACCTGCCGGTAACCCAGGGGGCCGACGAAGGTCGCGCGCATGCCCGCGGCGGCGAGCGAAGGCGTCAGGACGAGGACGACAAGCAGGAGCAGCCGGACCATGCGAACCTCCGCGATCCTGCATGCGCGCCGCTTGACCGATGGGCAATCGCAGTGTACTTTGAATTACAAAGTAAGGAGACCAAGATGCGGATTCTCGCCTCGACCCTGATCGCCCTGTCGCTGAGCCTGGCCGCCGCGCCGGTCGCCGCCCAGGCGCCAGACGCCACGGCCCGGATCGAGGCGCAGCGCCAGGCGATGGCCCGGCTCGCCTTCATGGACGGGGTGTGGCGCGGGCCGGCCTGGTCGGTCACGCCCGCCGGGCGGCACGAAATCGTCCAGACCGAGCGGATCGGCACTTTCCTCGGCGGCTCGGTGCGCGTGGTCGAGGGACGCGGCTACAATGCCGACGGCAGCGTGGGCTTCAACGCTTTCGGCGTGATCTCCTTCGATCCCGCGAGCGGCAATTACAGCTTCTCCACCTGGGCGCAGGGCCGCAGCGGCGTCTTCGCCTTCCGCGTGACCCCGAACGGCTATGAATGGGAGACGCAGGCCGGGCCCGGCGCGATCGTCCGCTACACCGCGACGATCGAAGGCGACCGCTTCCGCGAGGTCGGCTACCGCATCGCCGGCAACGCGCCGCCCCTGCAGATTTTCGAGATGAACCTGCGCCGCGTCGGCGACACCGACTGGCCGGCCGCGGGGGCCGTGCCGCGGCAATAAGCGGGTTCGTCGTCCGCTCCGCCATGCTCGTCGCAGGCGGGTGCCATCGGGCCGGAATTTGTTATGGTTCGCGCCATCCGCGACTCCGCCCCCGGGGCCGCGCCCAGTCAAAGGGAGGCGAGAATGAGCAGGGACGACGCGAACCAGCATGTCGATCTGAACGGCTTCATGGAAGGTGTGAAGCGCCGCAATCCGAACCAGCCCGAATTCGTCCAGGCGGTGCAGGAAGTCGCCGAGGACATTTTCGAGTTCATGGACGGACGCGAGGATTATCACCGCTGGCAGATCCTGCGCCGCATCGCCGAGCCCGACCGGGTCGTCAGCTTCCGCGTTTGCTGGGAGGACGACAATCACAATATCCGCGTCCAGCGCGGCTATCGCGTCCAGAACAACAATGCGATCGGTCCCTATAAGGGCGGCCTCCGCTTTCACCCGAGCGTCAACGAGTCGATCCTGAAGTTCCTCGCCTTCGAGCAGACCTTCAAGAACGCGCTGACCGGCCTGCCCATGGGCGGCGGCAAGGGCGGCGCGAACTTCAACCCGAAGGGCAAGAGCGACGGCGAGATCATGCGCTTCTGCCAGAGCTTCATGACCGAGCTCTACCGCCATATCGGCGCGGACGTGGACGTGCCGGCGGGCGACATCGGCGTCGGCGGCCGCGAGATCGGCTATATGTTCGGCCAGTATAAGCGCATCACCAACCAGTTCACCGGCGTGCTGACCGGCAAGGGCATGGAATATGGCGGCTCGCTGATCCGCCCCGAGGCGACCGGCTATGGCGCCGTCTATTTCCTCGAGAACATGCTGAAGACCAGGGGCCAGGACCTGACCGGCAAGCGCGCCGTCATCTCCGGCTCGGGCAATGTCGCCACCCATGCGGCGGAGAAGATCGTGCAGCTGGGTGGCAAGGTGCTGACGCTCTCGGACAGCCAGGGCTTCGTCCACGATCCCGACGGCATCACCCAGGAGAAGATCGACTGGGTGAAGACGCACAAGACCCGCCGCCGCGGCCGGATCAGCGAATATGCGGACGCATTCGCCAGCGCGACCTTCCACGAGGGCAAGACCCCGTGGGGCGTCGCGTGCGACGTGGCCCTGCCCTGCGCGACGCAGAACGAGCTGCTCGGCGAGGATGCCAGGACCCTGGTCGCGAACGGCTGCATCGCGGTCTCCGAGGGCGCCAACATGCCGACCGACCTGGACGGCGTGCACGTCTTCAAGGCGGCGAAATTGCTTTACGCGCCGGGCAAGGCGAGCAATGCGGGCGGCGTCGCCGTCTCCGGCCTGGAGATGAGCCAGAACAGCGAGCGGCGCTCCTGGCGCGAGAGCGAGCTGCAGCAGATGCTGAAGGACATCATGGACGGCATCCACCAGCGCTGTCTGGAATATGGCGATCGCGGCGGCGGCTATACCGATTATGTGAAGGGCGCGAACATCGCCGGCTTCAAGAAGGTGGCCGACGCGATGCTGGCCTTCGGCGTGGTCTGATCCGCCGGGAAGCACCCGACGGCCTTGACAGGGCCTGCCAAAAGCGCAGCCTTGCGGACCACAATAAGGCCGTCGGGGAATGACTTTGGAGAAGAAGCCGGATCGCCGGCAGGGGGGCGCGCCGACCATCCTCGACGTGGCGCGCCATGCGGGCGTGTCGCGGATGACGGTGTCGCGCGTCATCAACGGCGAGAGCAGCGTCAAACCCGACACGCGCCGGACCGTCGACGCGGCGATCCGCGCGCTCAACTATGCGCCGAACCCGGCGGCGCGGACGCTCGCCGGGGGCGCGGTGCTCCGGATCGGGCTGATCTCCCGGATTCCGAGCGCGGCCTATCTCGGCGAATATCTGATCGGCGCGCTCGACCGCTGCGGCCAGATCAACGCCCAGCTCATCGTGCAGCGGCACAAGAGAGGCGTCGACGACGGCCATGCCGCCGACATGCTGATCGAGGCGCGGCTGGACGGGGTGATCCTGCCGCCGCCGCTCGCCGACGCCCATCATCTCACCGACCGGCTCAGCGAGGCGGGGATCGTGATGGTGGCGACCGGCGCGGTCCGCTCGGCGCCGTCGCTGGCCTCGATCGGGATCGACGACCGCGGCGCGGCGCGGGAGATGACGCGGCATCTGACCAAGCTCGGCCATCGGCGCATCGGTTTCATCACCGGCCTGCCCAACCATGCCTCGAGCGGGCTTAGGCTCGCCGGCTATCGCGAGGCGCTGACCGAGGCGGGGCTGGAGGTGGACGAGGCGCTGATCGCGCACGGCACCTATTCCTACCAGTCGGGGCTCGAGGCGGCGGAGCATCTGCTCGCGCTCGATCCGGCGCCGACCGCGATCTTCGCCTCCAACGACGACATGGCCGCCGCCGCGATCGCCGCGGCGCACCGGCAGCGGCTCGACGTGCCGACCGACCTGTCGGTCTGCGGGTTCGACGACACGCCGGTCGCGACGACGATCTGGCCCGAGCTCACCACCATCCGCCAGCCGGTCGCGGCAATGGCGGAGGGCGCGGTGACGATGCTCGCCGACATGATCGGGCGGCAGCGCGCCGGCCAGCCGGTCGAGATTCCGCACCGTCTGCTCGATTACGAATTCATCCGCCGCTACTCGGACGGCCCCGCCCGGCCGGAATAGGCGTCAGGCGTCTTCCGGCTCGTTGACCGGGAGCGCCCAGCGGATCTGCTCGCGCAGCAGCCGTTCCTCGCCATGCAGGCCCTGCCGATGGGCTTCGGCGCGCTTGTTGAGCAGGCTCACCAGGATCTGCTGGCGGCTGGTCGGTCTGCCACGATCGGCGCGCCCCTTCGCGACGGCGCGCGACAACATGAATAGGTCGGTCATCTGGTCCTCAGCTATGACCGGCCTAGGCGCAGTCCGTTAAGGGCCTGCTCAAGAGCATGGTTACGAGACGAGTCCCCATGCCGCCGCGGGTCAGCCGCCGCGCCCGCGATGGGGCTTGGGGCCCTTGCGGAACGGCTTGGCCTGGTGCCGGACCGGGGGCGGGCCGCCACGGCGGTTCGCGCGGGCCGCGTCGCGCGGCTTGCCCTCGACCGGCTCGATGCGGATGTCGCCCTCACCGTCGCCATCGCCGCCCGCGGTCCGCTTGAGCGCCGAGGCGAACCGGCCGGCCGCCGCGCGCGGAATTTCGAACAGGGTCTCGTTGGCGGCGATCCGGATCGCGCCGATCTCGCTCTTGGTCACATGGCCGCGGCGGCAGAGCAGGGGCAGGAGCCAGCGCGGGTCCGCATTGTGCCGCCGGCCGATGTCCATCCGGAACCAGATCGTGTCCTCGAAGCCCGGGCGGGGGCCGTCCGGGCGGCCGCGCTCGCGGGGCGCATCGGCGTCGGCGAGCTCCTCGGCGGCGGGGAGGCGGGCGCGATGGGTCCTGACCAGGGCGGCGGCGATCTCCTCGGCCGATTTCTCCGCGAGCAGGCGCTGGCCGAGCGCCAGATCCTCCTCGTCCACCTCGACGGGCGCGAGCAAGGCGGCGAGCAGCCGCTCGCGGTCGCCGCGGGCGATGTCCTCGGGCGTCGGCGGCGTGATCCACCGGGCCTCGATCCGCGCGCCGCGCAGCACCGCCTCCACCCGCTTGCGGCGCGGATAGGGCACGACGAGGACGGCGACGCCCTTCTTGCCGGCCCGGCCGGTCCGACCCGAACGATGCTGCAGCGTTTCGGCGTCGCGGGGCAGCTCGACATGGACGACGAGGCTGAGATTCGGCAGGTCGATGCCGCGCGCGGCGACGTCCGTGGCGACCAGCACGCGGGCGCGGCCGTCGCGCAGCGCCTGCAGCGCGTGGTTGCGCTCGTTCTGGCTGTGCTCACCGGACAAGGCGACGGCATTGAAGCCGCGCTCCGTCAGGCTCGAATGGAGCCGGCGGACATTGTCGCGGGTCGCGCAGAAGAGCAGGGCCGAGGGCGCTTCGTGCAGGCGCAGCAGGTTGACCACGGCATGTTCGATCTCGGCCGGAGCCACGGTCATCGCCTGATAGGCGATGTCGCCATGGCCGCGCTCCTCGCTGAGCGTCGAGATGCGCAAGGCATCCTTCTGGTAGCGCTTCGCCAGCGCCACGATCTGGCGCGGCATGGTGGCGGAGAAGAGCAGGGTGCGGCGCTCCTGCGGGGTGGCGTCGAGAATCTCCTCAAGATCCTCGCGGAAGCCCATGTCGAGCATCTCGTCGGCCTCGTCGAGCACGACGACGCGCAATTGGGTGAGATCGAGGGCGCCGCGCTCCAGATGATCGCGAAGCCGTCCCGGCGTGCCGACCACGATATGGGCGCCGCCATAGAGATTCCGCCGTTCCTTCGACGGATCCATGCCGCCGACGCAGGTCACGACCCGCGCGCCGGCCTTGCCGTAGAGCCAGATCAGCTCGCGGCTGACCTGCAGGGCCAGTTCGCGCGTCGGCGCGATCACCAGGGCGACGGGCTTCAGGGCATAGGGGAGATTGCCCTCGTCGCCGAGCAGTTGCGGGGCGATGGCGAGACCGAAGGCGACGGTCTTGCCGGAGCCGGTCTGGGCGGAGACGATCAGGTCGCGGCCTTCGGCATCGGCTTCGAGCACCGCGGCCTGGACGGGGGTGGGCGCTGCATAGCCGCGCGCGGCGAGCGCTTCGCCGAGAAGCGGCGGAAGATGTTCGAATGTCATATCAAATCCAGATGGGGCGCGCGGTCCGCTGGGCAAGGTGCGGAGCTAAAGAACCTGCGCGGCGGCCCACCCACTAGCCCAGGCCCACTGAAAATTATAGCCCCCAAGCCAGCCGGTCACGTCGACCGCCTCGCCGATCGCATGGAGGCCCGGGACGCGGCGGGCCGCCATGGTCTGCGAAGAGAGATCGGCGGTGCTGATTCCGCCGGCGGTGACCTCCGCCTTGGCGAAGCCCTCGGTGCCGTTGGGGCGGAAGCGCCAGTCGGCGAGACGGCGCGCGGCGTCTGCGAGCTTCGCGTCGGGCAGGTTGGCGAGTTCGCCCCAGAGGCCGATCTTTTTCGCGAGCGCCTCGGCGAGCCGGTCCGGCAGCACTTCGCCGAGCAGGGTATGGAAATGGGTCTTCGGCCGTCCCCGTTTTGCCGCGACCGCCCAGTCCGCCGCCAGATCCGGGAGGAAGTCGATCCCGATCTCCTCGCCGTGCCGCCAGTAAGAGGAGATTTGCAGGATGGCCGGGCCGGAGAGGCCGCGATGGGTGAACAGGGCCGCCTCGCGGAACCGCGTCTTGCCGGCGCTGGCGACGATGTCGGCGGAGACGCCCGACAAGTCCCGGAACAGCACATCCTCGCCGCCGAGCGTCAGCGGGACGAGGGCGGGGCGCGGCTCCGCCACCTTCAGGCCGAAGCGGCGCGCGAGCTCGTAGGCGAAGCCGGTCGCGCCCATTTTGGGGATCGAGGGGCCGCCCGTGGCGATGACGAGCGCCGGCGCCGCGGCCGCTTCCTCCCCGTAGCGGACGGTGAACAGGCCGTCCGCATGGCCGACATCGACGATCGGCCTGCCCAGCGAAATCCGGACCGCGCCCTTCGCGCATTCCTCCATCAGCATGTGGACGATCTGCCGCGCGGAGCCGTCGCAAAAGAGCTGGCCGAGCGTCTTTTCGTGCCAGCCGATCCGGTGCCGGTCGACCAGGGCGATGAAGTCCGCGGGACGATAGCGGCCCAGCGCCGACTTGGCGAAATGCGGATTGGCGGAAAGATAGCGCTCGGGCACGGCGCCGACATTGGTGAAGTTGCAGCGCCCGCCGCCCGAGATCAGGATCTTCTTGCCGGTCTGGTCCGCATGGTCGATCAGCAGCACGCGCCGCCCGCGCTGCCCCGCCACCGCCGCGCACATCAGGCCGGCCCCGCCGGCGCCGAGGATGATCGCGTCATAGTAAACGGGTGCGGCGGCCGGCATCGCCCGGCCATGCCATTGCGCCGTGCGCTTGCCAATCGCCCCGGCGACGGCCGTGCCCGCTATTGTTGGATACATGTAGGATTTCACCTGCCAGACTCGGCCGACTCGCGGTCCTTGCCGCGGGCGGCTCTTTCCCATCGTCGGCTCTCCCGTGTCTGTCGAAACGCAGGATATGTGGTCCGGCGAAGGCCGGAGCGTCGGTCGGAAAAGACTAAGCGAACTGAGCAACGCTCCGGCCTCCGCCGGAGCACGGATTTGACAGGCTTGTTCGTGTTGTCTTTGTAATCTTCCGCGCGTCCGCCGCACACCCCATGCCAGTGCGAACATTGGGAACATTGGCCAGTCGGCAGGCCGATTCCGCGACCGTACATTGGCCTGACTTTTGCCTGGCTTTTCGATGTTCGATCGCGACACAGAGGAGGTTGAAAACGTCCGCGAATCCTCTCAGGCGGCTGTTGACATCGCTGTCACCCAAACCTACATGGCCTCCATCCCGATCACCGGTATCCGGCGGCGCATTCGTGCGCGCGTCGGCTGTGCCCGTTTTCTGGGAGTGACAAAGCGCTGAGATGGGCCGTTCGCCACGGGCGGCCTGTGGAGCAGGAGAAAGTATCCATGGCACGTATTGCGGGCGTCAACATCCCGACCAACAAGCGCGTGGAAATCGCGCTGACCTACATCCACGGCATCGGCCGGACCAAGGCGAAGGAAATCACCGCGAAGCTGGGCATCCCGGCCGAGCGGCGCGTCCAGGACCTGACCGACCAGGAGGTGCTCCACCTGCGCGAGACGATCGACGCCGACCATACGGTCGAGGGCGATCTGCGCCGCGAGACCGCGATGAACATCAAGCGGCTCATGGACCTGGCCTGCTATCGCGGCCTCAGGCACCGCAAGGGCTTGCCGGTCCGCGGCCAGCGCACGCACACCAATGCGCGCACCCGCAAGGGCAAGGCCAAGCCGATCGCCGGCAAGAAGAAGTAAGCGCACGCGCGACTTCTCCGCCGGACGGTCCGAGATCGCCCGGCGTCACACAGGATACAGGGTTAGGAACAGATTATGGCACGCGAACCTCAGCGCCTCAGGCGGCGCGAGCGCAAGAACATCACCGCGGGCGTCGCCCACGTGAATGCGAGCTTCAACAACACGATGATCACGATCACCGACGCGCAGGGCAATGCGATCGCCTGGTCGTCGGCCGGCATGATGGGCTTCAAGGGCAGCCGCAAGAGCACGCCTTATGCCGCCCAGGTCGCCGCCGAGGATGCGGGCAAGAAGGCCGCCGAGCATGGCGTCCGCACGCTCGAGGTCGAGGTCAAGGGCCCGGGTTCGGGCCGCGAGAGCGCGCTTCGCGCCCTGCAGGCGGTCGGCTTCCAGATCACCTCGATCCGCGACGTGACCCCGATCCCGCACAACGGCGTCCGCCCGTCCAAGCGCCGCCGGGTGTAACGATTCGGGGACACCGTATTCGGTGTCCCCTCTGCTGTAGCGGGGACACGCAATAGCATGTCCCCGGTGAATAACCGGGAAGCAGCCTCGTCACGCTTCCCCAACACCCAAAGGGAACATCATTCATGGCCGTCAACGCAAAGAACTGGCAGGAAATGAAGAAGCCCAACGCGCTCGAGAAGAAGGCCAGTGGCGACAGCCGCCGCAAGGCGACCTTCGTCGCGGAGCCGCTGGAGCGCGGCTTCGGCCTGACGCTCGGCAACTCGCTGCGCCGCGTGCTCCTGTCGTCGCTGCAGGGTGCCGCCGTCACCTCGATCAAGATCGAGGGCGTGCTGCACGAATTCTCCTCACTCGCGGGCGTGCGCGAGGACGTGACCGACATCGTGCTGAACGTGAAGCAGGTCGCGCTGAAGATGGAGGGCGAGGGCCCGAAGCGGCTGCAGCTCTCGGCCACCGGCCCGGGCGAAGTCACCGCCGGCCAGATCGCCACCACCGGCGACATCGAGGTGATGAACGCCGATCTGGTGATCTGCCACCTGGACGAGGGCGCGACGCTCAACATGGAGCTGATCGCCGAGACCGGGAAGGGCTATGTCGCCGCCGTCGCCAACCGCCCGGCCGACGCGCCGATCGGCCTGATTCCGATCGACGCGCTCTACAGCCCGGTCCGCCAGGTGAGCTACAAGGTCGAGAATACCCGTGTCGGGCAGGAGCTCGATTACGACAAGCTGACGCTGACGGTCGACACGGACGGGACGATCAGCCCGGACGACGCCATCGCCTATGCGGCGCGGATCCTGCAGGACCAGCTGCAGCTCTTCGTCCACTTCGACGAGGGCATGGTCTCCGTGCCGACCATGGCCGGCATCGCCGTGCCGTCCGCGGCGGAGAGCGAGGCGGACGCCAACCAGCTGAACCGCTATCTGTTGAAGAAGGTGGACGAGCTGGAGCTGAGCGTGCGCAGCGCCAACTGCCTGAAGAACGACAACATCATCTATATCGGCGATCTGGTGCAGAAGACCGAGGCGGAGATGCTGCGCACGCCGAACTTCGGCCGCAAGTCGCTCAATGAGATCAAGGAAGTCCTCGCCTCGATGGGCCTCCGCCTCGGCATGGACATCCCCGGCTGGCCGCCGGAGAATATCGAGGAGATGGCGAAGAAGCTCGAGCAGGAATTGCTGGGCTGAACGTCGGTTTCTTCATTTCTCAAAGAAGGGGTCGCCTTCGGGCGGCCCTTTTTTTATCTTCGGCCGAAATGGGGAGGGGAAGATGAAGCTTGTTTTCGGCGCATCGCTGCTGTTGCTTGCCGCCTGCTCGGTTCCGGCGCCCGTGACCCCTGCCGCAGCACCGCTCCGCGGCGAGGGGCAAGGCCCCGTCGCGGCGCCACTGCCCGACCCGCATCTGTCCGCCGGGGACATACGCGAGATCGCCGACCTTATTGCCGAGACCCAGCGGGTGATCGGCCTGCCGGCGTTCGAGCGGAACCTGCGCGCGGTCGAGGCCGAGTTCGGGCTGATCCGCCAGTCCCGCGCCGGCCGCGAACTGTCCGCGGCTATGATCGCCGACCTCTATGCCGGCCGCGATCCACGCTATCGCTTCCGTCCCGTAATGGTCGGCTGGAACAGCAGCGAGAGCACGTCGATCACCAGGGAGGGTGGAACCATCCTCCTCGCCACCAACGTCCGGGACCGCTGGCGCCTCGGCACCGTCCGCAGCCGCGCCCTCGCGATCAACAGCCTGGCGCATGAGTTCGCCCATACGTTGAGCCGCGGGCCCGCAGAGGCAAACATAGACTTCGTCTTCACCGATGGCGGCTCCTTATTGGGCTGGTTCAGCCGTCGCGCGCCCGTGGCCACCTACACGATCGGCACGGTCGCCCAGTGCACGTTCCTTGAGGAACAGATGGCGTTGCGGGGCAGCCTCTTCGACTGCATGCGGCGCTACGGGCTTTCCAGTTTTCGCACTTATGGCGATGACGGATGAGCGGGCTGGCGGGGAAATGCGGAAACTGGCTGCATCCGCCTTTCCTCCGGATTGTCGGGATGAGCGGGGGCGACTGTCCCCGGAGACAAGCCGCCATGCCGGGGAATGGCGGCGACCCGTTCGGTCCACCCGACCGGAAGCCGACCGATGCGTGACGGCGGGAGCCGCCGGGCCGGCGGCGCGTTGGAGGGGAAAGGAGAACGATCATGGCCACCAGCCCCGACAAGGAATGGAACAAGCCGCTGCAGCCCGGCATCACCCAGCCGGAGCCGACTCAATTCCCCGATCCGAACCCGCTGCCCGGCGACCGGCCCGCCGATCCCAACCCGGTCGCCCCGCAGCCGGATTGAGCCGGACGGCGCGGGCGATGGCCGGCGGCTGGGCGCGCGACGGCGCGGTGGAGCAGCAGATCGCGGACAGCGTGACGGACGCGGTCGCGGCGGCGCGGGCGCGGATGCCGTCGGGCGAGGGCGCGGCGCAATGCGTCGAATGCGGCGAGGAAATCTCCGAGAAGAGGCGGCTGGCCCTGCCGGGCGCGCGGACCTGCGTCGCCTGCCAGGCGGAGCGGGACCGGGCCGTGGTCCATTCCGCGATCAACCGTCGCGGGAGCAAGGACAGCCAGCTGCGCTAGGCGCCGGGCGCCTTCTCGATGGTCAGCGCGAATAGGTGCGGCGGATGAGGGTGCCGTTGCGGGCGACCAGGAAGGTGACGTCGCGGCCGCAGCTGGTGCGGCCGCCGCCCAGGTGGCGGTCGCTCGGCAGCGGCCGGCCGGGCGTGAAGGTCACCGCCAGCGACTGGCCGAGATAGCGCGCCGTCACCGTGAAGCAGCCGGGATTCGGATTGCGCTCGCGCACGAAGGCCCGGATGGCGGCGTGCAGGGCCGGATGATAGGCGCGGGGGAGATTGGCCACGGCGCTCAAATCGGGCCCGCGCAGCGGTTCGCGGGCGACGGCCTGCGGGGCGGGGGCGGTCAGGAGCAGGGCCGGAATCAGACAAAGGCTCGGGCGGGGCTGCATGGCGTCCGTCTCCCTGTTGGAGGCCGTCGCCATCGCCCTTGGCGCGTGAACCGGGGGTGAAGGCGGCTGCGGCGTGGTGGCGCGGGTGGATACGGCGCGACGGACCCCCCGGCCCGCCGCGCCGCCGCCGCGCTCAGGTCGTGGTCAGGGCGACCCAGGCGCCGGCCTCCTTATGGTAGAGCACTGTGTTGCCGGCCACGGTGCCGTCGGCGCGGAAGTAGAAATCGCCGTTCGCGCCATTGGAGTTGTTCGGCGCGCCGTTGCCGGCGGTCAGGCCGGTATTGGCCTGATAGGCGCCGGCGGGCGTGCCCGGCGAGATCTTGCCCAGCGTCTGGAAGCGAAGGTTGGTCAGATAGGCCACCGATGCCGGGTTCATTACGAAGTTGATGCCCGCGATCGCCCGGTCGCTGCTCCCGATATAGCATTCGTTGCTCATGTTGATGCCGAAGGCCCGGGTGAGGCCGGTCGGCGTGTTGAGGCGGACATAGCCGTGCTGGGGCAGGTCCAGATTGGCCGCCGCCAGATTGCCCGTCACCGAATAGCAGTTGGTGGAGGTCGCGCCGTTGGCGTCCGCGGTGGCCAGGGGGTCCTCGCCGATGCCGAGGAAGACGTTGCGCGACGAGCCGCTGGCCGCGTCGACGTCGAGCGTGTTCGCCTCGTTATAGGCGACGAACCGGTTCCCCTCCGCAAGATGTCCGGCGAGATACAGGCCCTTCTCCCAGCCGCCGAGATTGGTCTCGAAGAAGTTGCCGTAGCCGCGCTGGATGTGGATGCCGGTCGTGCCGGACGCGGCATCGGGACCGTTCACGCTCATCGCCCGGTGGGTCGTGTAATTGACCTGATTCAGCAGCTGGATGCCCAGTCGGGTGCTGATGACCTCGAGCCGGTAGGTGTCGATGAAGCCGCAATAGGGATCGCCCAGGTTCGGGCCGGTGCCGGCGCCGTCCATCACGAAGGCCCCGCCGGTCTGCGAGCCGAAGCCGCGCAGGATCGTGTTCCAGACCTGCGAGTGCGTAACCCGCTGGAAGCGGAGGTTGATCGCGGTCGGATCGCCCAGGCTGGTGTTGAACACCTGCCCGCTGATGCGGACGTGCTGCGTGTTGTAGGGCCCCTCGGACGACCCGACATTGCACAGCACGTCGTCGCCCGAATAGATCCAGAGCACGCCGGCATTGGCGATGATGCTGCCATGCCGGTCGCCGCCGACCATCGCCCCCAGATAGTCCAGGAAGGCGCCGGTCGTGTCCTTGAGGATCTTGAGCTGATAGGTGCCCATGGTGATCGTCGCCGGGCCGATGAACAGGAAGCCCGCAAAGGGCTTGTTCATGACCAGGTCGGCCGCCAGCGTCTCCGCATAGCCTGCCGGCACGATCACGGCGCCGCCCGCCGCGGGCAGGGCATTATAAGCCTCCTGCAGCGAGCCGAAGTCGGTGACGTGGACGCTCTCGGCGAAGCGCTCCGCCACGGTGCGCTCGACGGCGCCGGTGCCGGTCTGCGCATAGGTCACCGAGCGGGCGGCATAAGCCGGGGCGAAGGGGATGGGATCGGTGCCGATGGTGATCGGCCCGTTGCCCTCGATCCGCCAGCTGGTGCCGGCATTCGCGGTGCCCGAGGTCACGAAGACCTCGATGCCGCCGATCGCCTCCCCGGCGCCGTCGAGATCGGTGGCGCGCGCCCAGGCGCCGCCGGCGGCGATGTAGACGCCGTTCTGGCTCGCGCTGCTCTGGTTCTTTACCAGGACGCGATCGCCGGAGGCGGTGGTGACGCCGTCGATGGTCTGCAGGCCCGTGAGGGTGATGTTGCCGGTGGTGGCGAGCCGGCAGGGTTCCTTGATCGCGCGATCCGCGGTCATAATGCTTCTCCTTTTTGCTTTTCCCCGCCGAGTCGCGGCGGGAACCAGAGGAGAACTGACCGGATATTTCCTACATGTCTCCAACACGAAAAATAAAAGAACCAAAATGGTTCCGTGTCTTCCAATGTTGGATAAGCTCTGTCAGCCTCGGCCGAGCGCGCGGCTCTGGCGTGCGGAGAGATGTTCCGCGAAGACTCGAGGGTGTCACCGGGGGGCGGTTTCGGCGCAAAGAGTAGGGCGGGTGCCGCCGCGGCGGACCCGCCCCGACGGGCGGCCGTCGCCCGGGACCGGGTCGCCCATCGCCACACTAACGTATGTGAGGCGAAAAGGGTTCAGTCGCCGTCGGGGCCGACCGATCCGGCGACGCCGGGCAAGGTCCAGGTGATGCCGAAGGGCATTGCGGACATCTCGGCCGGGCGGCCGCGGATCCGGCCCGGGTTGAAGCGCAACCTGGCGCGCGCGAGCCGGCAGGTGCCCGCATCCAGCTGTTCGTGGCCGCTGGATCGGGTGATCGTGCAATTGGTCACGCGGCCGTTGGTGCCGACCGCGACGACGAAGCGCACCGTGCCCTGCTGTCCGCGCCGCATCGCCTCCGCGGGATAGTCGTCCGGACCGACATATTGGGCGAGGTTGCCGACGCGCGGTTCGCGCGGGCGAGCAGGTTCGGCCGCCTGGGCGGCGAGAAGGAAGGCGAAGGCGGTCGCGGCGAACATGAGGCGATCATGCGCCGGGCCGCCACGGCGTCAAGGGAAAGCGCGGTCGCTTTCCCCTGGTCCGCCGGATCAGCTGGTCGGAACGGGCTGGTACCAGTCGCCCCAGTCGCCGCCCGGGCTGGTCTGGTTGATCATCCAGGGATTGCCGTCCTCGGCGACCCCGACGAACAGGCAGGTGCCGTCATATTGCTGGGCGGCGACGATCGCGACGAACAAAGCGGGCTGGTTGGTCGTGAAGCCCTGCCACGGATCCCACTGGCCGCCGGCCGTATTCTGGTAGAGCGTCCAGAGCGTGCCGCCGGCATTGTCCGAATCCTCCAGGCCCCAGATCTGGATGCCCCGGCCGCCCCCCTGCTGGCAGGCGCAGATGCCCGTTAGCGGTTCCGGCTGGTTGTTGACATTGGCCTCGCTCCAGGGGCCCCAGGTCTCGCCGGTGCTGACCTCCGGGCAGGTGGCGACCTGGCCGCCGCCCTCGGCGACCAGCATCTGCTGGTTGTTGTTCTGCATGGCGAGGGCAAGCTCATAGGCGGTGACCGGCTGCGTGCCGGCGCCGAGCGCGATCCAGCCGCCCCATTCGCCGCCCGGGGTGAGCTGATAGCAATTCCAGATCTGGCCCATCTCGTCGGCGGCCATGAGCTGCAGCCCGTACGTGTAATTGGCATTGGCCGCGATCGCGGAGAAGCCGATGATCTGCACCCCGATCGGCGGCGGCGTCCATTCGTCGGCCCAGACATTGGCCGCGGTCTGCGCCAGGGTCCAGGTCATCCCCTCCTTGTCGAGCATGGCGAGCATGAGCAGGCCATTGCCCTGGTCGGACAAGGCGATCGCGCTGGCTGGACCGGGCTGGCCGTTGAACTTGGGCCCCTGCGCGGCATTCCACGGTCCGCCCTCCCCCTGCTGGGTCGTACACCAGAGCTGGCCGTCGCCGTCGAGCGACATGATGCAGACGCCCCAGCCGCTCCCCTGCGTCGCCGCAGCCATCTGCGCATAGTTGCCGCCCGGTCCAGCCATGTGTTTTTCCTCCCCGATTCCTGAGCAATGCGGCAACATGACTCGCTTTTGTTTCGCTGGCGAGACAAAAGATGCGCAAGTCACGGCTTTTACTGGATAAGAACTTGAGACACGCCGGAAATGGATGACTATAAGGGGCGCGAAACCGCGCCGGCCCGGATGAGGGCCGGCGAGCGCGCCGGACTTGACTTTCGCGCCCCGATCCGCTCTAGGCGCTGGCGAAGCGGGCCTCGGCCCGTGTTTTTATTTGGGGTCGTCGCACCCCGGGGTTTTTGGGCCGTCCCCCGTTCGACAGCCTGGCCGGAGATACCTGAAACGGTCTCCGGACGAACGAAGGAAGAAGACATGCGCCATCGCGTCGGCGGCCGTAAGCTCGGCCGCACCTCCAGCCACCGTACCGCCATGTTCCGCAACATGGCGGCCGCCTTGATCAAGCACGAGCAGATCACGACCACGCTTCCCAAGGCGAAGGAGCTTCGGCCCTATGTCGAGAAGCTGATCACGCTCGCCAAGAAGGGCGGCCTCTCCAACCGCCGCCTCGCCCACGCCCGCCTGCTCGACGACGCGCAGCTGACCAAGCTGTTCGACGTGCTGGCCAAGCGTTACCAGGAGCGCGCCGGGGGCTATACCCGCGTGATCAAGGCCGGCATCCGCGCCTCGGACGCGGCGCCTATGGGCATCATCGAGCTGGTCGATCGCGACCCGGACGCCAAGGGCCAGGATTCGGGCCCGGTCAACGTTGACGAGGACGAGCTGGAAGCCGCTTAAGCCGCGGCCGGTTTCAAGATAAGAGGAAGGGTCGCCTCGGCGGCCCTTTTTCGTTTGGGGATAGAGAGATGGCGGAACGGTTCGAGCGGCATCGGCAGCCATGGACGCAGGACGAGATCCAGAAGCTGCACCTGCTCGCGGGCAAGGGCATGGCGCTGAAGGCGATTTCCAAGGCGATGACGCGGAGCGAGGAGTCGATCAGGGATCGGGCCAAGGCGGACGGTCTGAAGATCGCGAAATTGCGCTGAGGAGGGGAGGCAAGGATGCTGAAGCTGCTGCTCGGGCTGCTGCTCGCCATGCAGGCGGAGCCGCCGATCGCGCCGGAGCCCTCCCGCTATTTCGACGGGCAGGTGTGGGAATATCATACGCGGCCCGGCGAGGAGCGTTCGCTGCTCAAGATCCAGCGCATCGAGACCTATCCGGGCAATCCCGACGGCAGCGATGGAAAGGTCTATCATATCAGCGTCGTCGGCGTGCGGCTCGGCGGCGCGACCGCGCCGATGACGCTGCAGCACCTGCCCGTCTCCAGCCGGACGCTGGACGCGAGCGTGACCCGACTCGCCACCTGGAATGCCGACTTCCCGTCCGCGGAGGAGGGGATCGGCGCGTGGCGCCAGGCCCGGGGCGGGATGTTCCACATCCCGATGACCGAGATCATCGCCGCCGCCGACGCCGCCATGGCGCGGCAGCGCGCCCGCGACGCGGCGGGGAACTAGATGCCGGTCCGTGCCAGGCACGTAGCCGACACCTGACCAACCGCGACGGCGCGGGATTAGAGCGCGAGACGGAAAAGGCGCTCGCCGCCGTCCAGGCCGAGGGCCTGCCAGCCGGCGGCACGATAGAAAGCGGCGGCGCGCGTGCCCTCCGCCGTGTTGAGCGTCAGCGCGGCAAGCCCGCGGCGCCCGCCCTCCTCGACCAGCCGGGCGAGCAAAAGACGGCCGATACCCCTGTCTTCCGCGTCCGGATCGACGAACAGCGCCCAGACCGAGGCGGTTCGGGCGTCGAGGGCGGCGAAGCCCAGGATGGCGCCCGCCTCCTCCCAGACCCAGCAGCATCCGCCCTCGACATAAGGTCGGTAATCGGCCGCGCCGATCGCCCGGTCGACCAGCCGGTTCTCGCGGACGGCGGCGCGGATCTCCATGAGGCGCGGGATGTCGGCGTCCCGCGCGGCGCGCAGCTCAGGCGTCGGGCTCATGGACGAGCAGGTCGCCCGGCTGGCACTGGAGGAACTCGCAGATCTTCTCCAGCGTCTCGAAGCGGATGCCCTTCACGCGGCCGGACTTGAGCAGCGACAGGTTGGTCTCGGTGATGCCCACATAAGCGGCGAGGTCCTTGGACTTCGCCTTGCGAAGCGCCAGCATGACGTCGAGCCGGACGACGATGGCCATGCGCCGCTCCCTCAGACGATCTGGCTGTGCTCGTCGGCGAGGCGCTGGGCCTCGTCGAGCAGGCGGGCCACGAAGAAGAGCAGGCCGGTGAGCAGCAGCATCAAGGCCTCCCCGCCGCCGATCGACACTTCCAGGCGGCCGGCGCCGCTCGCGAGCTGGAGCAACGGCGGACCGACCACGGAGAGCAGGACGGCGAGGAAGAGATAGAATGCGAAGCCGCGCAGCGGCCGGGCCGGAAACAGGTCGCCCGCCTCGACCGCGCGCAGCAGCGCCACGGCGCGGAGCAAGGCGAGGCCGACGAGCAGGCCGAAGAGCAGGAGCATGATCGCGCCCGGCACCGGGCCGAGGCCGCCCGTCTCGATCTGGAGGTGCGGGACGGCGGCGGCGCTGCCGTTCAGCTGCACCCAGGCGGCGACCAGAATGGCCGCTTCGACCATGGCGGTGATGATCAGCGCCACGAGGCGGAGCCGGCGCGCGGCACGACGGAGACGGGGAGGCGGTTCGTTCATCGATTGACAGCCATTTCTTATCGTTTTATATAAAGAAATAGTTGTTATAAACTAAGCTCGAATCGGCAAGCGGGCAAGCGAAAAGAAAGGCCAGAGATGCGCACGCATTCCAACCCCGTCGCCATGACGCTGTTGGCCTCCTTCCTGGCCTGGACGCCCGCCCTGGTCGTGCCGGCGCTGCTGACGCCGCAGCCCGCCCGGGCCCAGGCCTCCACCCCAGCGCCCGTGCCGGCAGCCGGGCCGGTCGACAGCCTGTTCGTTCCCGCCGCGCGCGGCGAGACGGCGCCGCTCGAGCGGGCGCTCGCCGACCCGGCGACCAGCCCGGCCCTGCGCGTCCTGGCGACCGCCGAGCTGGCGGCGAGCCGGCGCGACCCCGCGGCGGGGCGGGAGCCGGCATTGCGGCGGCTGGCGGAGGGCGGCGATCCCGTGCTGAGCCGCGCGGCGCTGCAGATCATCACCCGCACCGCCTTCGCGCGCGGCGATTATGCGGAGGCGGAGCGGTCCGCCCGGCGGCTGGCCGAGGGGCTGGCGGCGGCCGGCGCGGCGGAGGAAGCGGCGGCGACCGAGCAGGTCTGGCGGCTCTCCGCCTTGCTCGCCCGGCACGGACCGCCGGCGGTGCAGGGCGCGGTACGCGCCGCCACCGTGCCGGCGCGGCGCGACCGGGTGGGGCTGACCCGCATCGATTTTTCGGTCAACGGCCAGACGCAGGACGCGATCCTCGACACCGGCGCCAACCTGTCCGTCCTGTCCGCGGCGACGGCGCGGCGGCTGGGCGTCACGATCGAGGAGGGCGAGACCGCGATCGGCAATGGCGTGCAGACCACGGTGGCGACGCGGATCGGGGTCGCGCCGCGGATCGAGATCGCCGGGACAATGCTGACCAACGTCGCCTTCCTGATCATCGACGATTCGAACCTCACCTTCCCCCAGGTGCCGGGCGGCTACAGCATTCCGGCGATCATCGGCATGCCGGAGCTGCGCGCGCTCGGCCGGATCCGGCTCGAGCAGGCGGGGCGGTTCACGGTGCTGCCGGAGCCCCTGCCGGACGACACCGGCCCGGCCAATCTCCACGCCAGCGGTAACGATTTGTTCGCCGACATGGTGGTGGACGGGCGGACGATTCCGCTTCACCTGGACACGGGCGCCGACCGGACCAGCCTGACCGCGCTCTACGCGGCGGCGGAGCCCCGGCGCGTCGCGGGCCTGAGGACGGCGTCTGCCAATTTCTCCAGCGCCGGCGGGACCCGGCAGCTGAATTATGCGGTCTGGCCCGACGCGCCGGTCGCTTTCGCCGGGCGGAGCCTCACCCTGCCGCAGCTGACCATCGCGCTGCCCGCCGCCGGCCCCGCCTCGCGCTTCAATGGCGTGCTCGGCTCGGACGTGCTGCGCCGGTTCGAGAGCTGGACGCTCGATTTCGGGGCGATGCGGCTCAGCGTCGGGGCGCCGTTGGCGGCGTCGCCGCGTTGAAGCAAGCGGGCCGGCGCTCCGGGCCGAGCCTGCTTTCAGGTGACCCAGCTCGGCAGGCAGCGGGCCGCCCAGCCCGACGCCGTCCGCCGCACGACGCACATCCGGCCATAGCCAAAGCCCCTTAGGTGGAACGAGGCCTCGACCAGGGCGAGATCGCCGTCCGCCGAGAAGATTGGCTCGGTGAAGGTCACCCACAGGCGATGGCCCTCGTGCACGGCGGGGGTCGGGAAGCCGTCCCACGCGCAGCGGGGGCGGAAGCCGATTGGGCCCGACCGGTCTTGGCGGGTGCGTAGCGCGTCGAACTCGCTGGGCGTCAGGGGCAGCCGGCCGATGTAGCCGGCGTCGAAACGGTCGAGCTCGAGCCGCCGGTCCGATCGCCGGACGTCGACGGGCGCGGCGAGCCGCCAGCTCTCGATCGCCGCGGTGTAGGTGGCCTCCAACACCCGGCAGGTCTCGTGCGAGGTGGAGTCAATGATGGCGGGCGGCGCGGGGCCCAGGGCGGCACTCGCGAGAGCGAGGATCATGCGCGCCTCGCCGCCATGGGGACGAGGTGGCGCGCGTTGAGGCCCCCCCAATAAAGGATGGCCGCGGCGAGCGGCGGCAGGGCCAGCCTCAGGGGCTGCGAGAACGACTCCTGGAACATGCCGAACATGTCGCCCTCATAAGGCAGATCGCGGCGGCGGAGAATGGACACCGTTCCGGCCGGCGCTCAGCCCGTGGCCGCGAACCAGCTATAGGGATCGAGCGTGACGACGAGATTGCCCATGACGTGCAAGGCCAGCGGCGGCCAGAGCGAGCCGCTCTTCCACCGGATGATCGCCAGCACCACGCCGGAGCCGGCGATCGAGAAGATGAACCAGGCCTCGTAGCCCACATGCATGAGCGCCCACAGCACGCTGGGCGCGATCGCTGCGGCCTGGATTCCCCAGCGGCGCAACAAAGCGGAGAACATGGCGCCGCGGAACAGCAGCTCCTCGAATATCGGCCCGCTGACGACCGTCAGGATGAGCTGCCCGGCGAGCGGGAGGCCGAGCAGCTCCGTCACCCATTCGGGATCTTCCGCGACGGGCAGGAGGGCGAAGACCACCCATTCCGCCGCATACCAAGCGACATAGAGCGCGACCCACGGCCAGACGCCCCGCCACGCCGGTGCCCGAAAGCCGAGATCGAGCTTCGCCGCCGCCGCCCAGAGCAGGGCGATGGCGATGAAGACGAGGTCGTTGATGAGCCAGTCGGCGAACGTCACCCGCGAGGCTTAGCAACGGTCCCGCCGGGCGCAAGCCGGCGGGCTTCGGCGCTAGAGGAAGAACAGCGATATGAAGGCTGCGGCGGCGAGCAGGACGGCGCCGCGCGCGGGACCCGACCAGCGCCGGCCCGTGCCGGCGCGCAGGATCAGCCATGTACCCGCCGCGATGAGGAGAACCAGCTGGGCGCCGCCCCGCAGCAGGTAGTTCGTCTTGCTCGCATAGCTCCAGCGACCCGCCGCCGGCCCCTCCGCGCCCCAGGGGTAGCAGTCCGGCCCGGCGCCCGGCGCGCAGGCCTGCCCGCCCAGCGCCTGGATCAGGTCGAGCGAAAGCAGGCCGGCGATCGCCAGCAGGAGCAGGGCGCCGACGATCCGGACGGGAGCGAGCCGTTTTCGCATGCGGCGGTCTTGTCCGGCGCGGATGGCGAGGGTCAAGGACCGCGCGGACTCTCCTCCGAGTCCGCATCGGCCCTGCACATCGCCGGCAGGGCTGGCGCGGGCCTAACGGCTCCCGCGGAACGCGTTGAGGCCCGCATAGATGAAGCAGCCGAGAGCGCCGAGCAGCAGCCCGAGCGCGAGCAGGTGATAGGTCAGGCGTCCGTCCGCCAGCGCCAGCGCGTCGCCGCGCGCTTCCACGGCCTTGCTGACGGAGAGCAGGCCGAAGGCGATCGCCAGGGACCAGATCGTCTTTGCATTCATCGCGGCCTCCCCTTCGGGGAACGGCGCATAGCAGGTCCGGGTAAACGACTTCTCTCCGGCGCCGTGCGCGGCCTCAGGGCCAGCGGGCGGGGATCAGGCTGACGGGCATGGGCAGCGCGAACTCGGTCCAGCCAGAAGCGGCGATCACGTCGTTGCTTTCCCTGGCCTCGCGCCCGGGTTCGAGCGACCAGGTGATATGGTAGGTGGAGCCGTCCGGCCGATCGATGGTGCCGCCCAGGCGGACGACCATCGCCTCCACGCCCTTGCCGTCGTCGGCGCGGCCGACGATCGTCGCGGGAGCCGGCGGGGGAAGCGGCGCGCCGGGGTCGCCGCCGGCCTCGAGCGTGACATGATCGGCGACGACCTGCGCGTAGCGGGGCGGGAATTGCTGGAGCAATTCGGCGCGCTGGGCGGAGTCGAGCTTCCAGCCGATGACGTGCAACCGCCGGGCCTCAGTAATTGGGCTGGTTGTTGTTGCTGTTGCCGTAAATGCCGGGGAGCGGACCCATCGGGAAGCCGGCCTCCTGCCAGGCGGCGAGGCCGCCGCGATACCAGTAGAGCTGGCTGTAGCCGAGCGCGCTGGCGCGCAGCATCGCATTGTAGGATTCCCAGCAATTCGCGCCCTGGCAGAAGAAGACCAGCGGCCTGGTCTGGTCGCCGCCCGTCGCCTGCAGGAGCTGCAGCCCGAACTGGACCTGGTTCACATCCTCGAACGTGCCGGGCAGGCCGCCCGCCGGCATGTAGAGCGCATTGGGCAGGCTCTGCGGATGATCGCCCGCCAGGACGTCGACCAGCAGGGCATTGCCCTCGTTCGCCAGCCGGTGGACCTCGTCGGTGGTGACGCGATTGCCGACCGGGATCGACATGGGCGTCGGCGAGCCGACATTCGCCTCCAGCTCGTTCTTCGGCATCACGCCGTAATCGGTGAGCTCGTTGGCGAAGGCCCGCGACGGCGTCGGCGCGGGCGTCGGGGTCGGCCCCGGCCCGGGCGTCGGCGCGGGAACGGCGCCGTTGTTCGGCGGGAAAGGCGAGGGCGGCGTGTTGCCCCGGCGGCTGAGCAGGACCACGGCCACCACGATCGCGATCAGGACGAGGGCGCCCACGCCGATCGCCCAGGGCGGAATCCGGCGTCCCGTCCCGACCGGTGGCGCCGGCGCGACCGACAAAGGCGGCGGCGATCCGGGTGTCGGCGGCGGCGGCGGCGACGGGGGTGGCGGAGGCGGCACCGGCACGGGTGGCGGCGGTCTCGGCGTCTCCGCGAGCGGCGGGGGCGCCGCGGCGCCGACCGTGGGCGC